>Ga0180009_10001860_pt1 | contig 25191 bp, 18 predicted proteins | sample OS_PC_MetaG_FD_123537 | JGI IMG/M metagenome (GOLD analysis project Ga0180009, IMG submission 123537) | Groundwater microbial communities from the Aspo Hard Rock Laboratory (HRL) deep subsurface site, Sweden - OS_PC_MetaG | ecosystem: Environmental > Aquatic > Deep subsurface > Groundwater...
CCGGCAGGAGGTGGTGGAGAGGATGGTCTCTCTGGCCAATGACCGCGGCTGTGATCTGCTGGTGGTGGCCGGGGACCTGTTCGACAACCCGCGGGTGGCCAAGCGAGACCTAAAGGAGGCGGCAGCGGCGTTGGGGACCTTGGGGTCGGGTTCACGTGCCGAGGACCGGCCCGAGTACGGGTCCGGCACGACCGGGCACGTGCAGCACGCCGAGCCACTCGCGCGCTCGTGTGGCCGACACGTAGTAGAGCCGCCGGAGTTCGTCGTCCGTCACCTTGCTGCTGTGGTCCCGCGGTTCGACTACCAGAACCACGAAGTCGAACTCGCGCCCCTTCGCTCGGTACATGCTCAGTAGCGTCGTCGGAGCCGAAGAGATCGTCATCCCCTGAAGGCCGGCGTTGGCTCTGGCCAACCGGTATTCGTCGAACAGGCTTCCCTGGCCAACAGCGATGCACCTCAGGTTGGGCATGCCGCGCTTCCGGAGGGCACCCCCGGCCGAGGCGAGTTCCTTATCCTGCTCCATGGCTGCGAGTAGACCGTCGGCGAACTCGATGAACCCATCAGGAGGAGCACCAGTCAGGTAGTCTCGGAGCGGACTCGCAGCCCTCGAATCGGCACCCAGCCGCTTCGCGATTGTCGAGATCCGTGCATCCGTCAGTTTCCGTCGACTCCACTGCGTCACGAAGACGGCAAGGGCAACAGCGAGCACCTGTTTGTTTCCTTCGGTGCGGTCCCGGACCCAATCGGTTGCAGCGCACGCCGCGAGCCGGAATGCGTCGAGAGCGCTCTCGTTGCTCTCCACGCGGGCATAGATGGGGAGCGGCACTTTGCTCGTGGGATCGGGCGCCCTGAGCTCCGCTGCGAGGCGGCTTGCGGCCCCACCAGAGGGGGCGATCACGGCGATGCTCGAAGTCTTCCCAACCTGCCGCCGGATCTCGCTCCAGATCGCCGCCAGGGTTGCCCGTCGCTGATTCGGATAGGCAGCGAAAAGCTGCACGCCATCACCAGCGGCAGGGGTGTGCCTGCGTCCGTTGAGCAAGGACTCGGCGAAGTTGATGATTCCGCCAACCTGGCACCGGAAGTTCGGGCCATCGAATCCGCTGGGCTCGATCCCCTTCCAGGTACAGAACTCCTTCATGCGCCGCTTTGCAGCCTGGTGCTGGCGCTCGTAGATCATCTGATTGGGGTCGCCGAGGGCGACGACGCGGCTGCCCTCACCCAGCAGCTTGAGGAAACTCCACTGCTCGGGACGGGTGTCCTGGAACTCGTCGATGATGATGAAGGGATAGCGGCAGCCCACGGCGCGGCGGATCGTCGGGCTCGAGCGGAGGAGTTCGGTCGCCAGCGGGACCATCAGATCGAAGCCCACCAAGCCTTCGTCTCGCGCAAGCGCGTTCAGCGCGCCACGGTGCTTCTCGTCATCCGACTGGTCCCAGCCTCGCTCCGCGGCTATGAGCCTCTCCTCGGTGCCGTCGAGGGGCTTCGCAGGTTGCCGCAGGCCGACGTACCGGCCGTAGTTGCCCAGGACCTCCATCGCGAGGCTATGGATGGTCCGGAACTGGACGCGTCGATCAAGACCAGCGGGGTCGATGCCTGCCGCCGCGGCAATGCGCCGAACCGCAGCGTTCGAGAAGGAAGTGAACAGAACCCTCGCCGGTTCCGGCGTGCGTGCGAGCCAAGCTCGCGCGGCGGCTATCGCGGTGACCGTCTTGCCCCGACCGGGGCCGGCGACCACGAGCGCCGATTCGTCGGCGCCGATGATCGCACGTTGCTCATCGGTCGGCTCATACTTGCTCACGGCTCTCCGCTATCCCGGTATGATCGAGCATGTGCTCCGCGCCTGTTGCCCCGCCGCCGCAGCCACCACGAGCACCACGAGCCGCTTGAACGTGATGGGCATCGCGGGGAGATCCACCCGGTCCAGGAGGCGTGTGATCCATGACCCGGTCACGGCTCCAAGGGGCGATGTCTAACCGATCGAAATCACGTGCCGTCGTTTTCTCCGCGACCGGCGATGACCGGGTCATGAAGCACGCCCTCCAGGAGCCACTCGTGTAGAGGCTGGTAGCCCTTGTGCTGCCGGAGGAACTCCCGTGCCTTCTTGTTGAACTCGTCGTCCGTCCATCCGTCCACGACCGTTGGGTCGTAGCGGTGCTTCGCGTACGGCGCGGCGATGAGCACCTCGCGAACGAGGCTGCGCGGCAGCTCACGGAGAAGTAGGTCCTCCAACCCCGTCTCGGCGTGAAAAAGGAGCGGCAGGTCCGGGTCCTTGGCCACGTACTGGGCAAGCTCCGCGTCGGTTACCTGGTCCAGGAAACCGACCACATCGAGCCCGGCACGGCGCAGCAGCGCACCGACCCCAGGCACATCGCCGTTTCCGAGGGCGGTCACGACCGAGATGCCTTGCAGTTCCAGGGCTTCAACCCGCGTGTCCTCGAAGTCCCGGGCGTGGAGCAGCGCGCTCGCTTTCAAGATCCACAGTCGCGTCGACTCCTCCTCCACGACGATGGCGCCCCGCCCAAGCAGTGCTTCGCTCAATTGCTTGCGAAACCGATCACGGATCTCGCGCGCGGTCTTGGTGTCAGTGACCAAGGGGGCAGTCGAGACCGTGGCCTTCTCATCCCGCAGCAGGCGTTGGAAGGACTCCACAGGCATGCGCTCGAGCACGTAGGGTGAATGCGTTGTCACGAAGGTCTGCGAAGCCAACGCCAGAACCTCGTCGACGACTCGACGCTGCGCATGGGGAAAGAGGAAGGTCTCGGGCTCTTCGAGGGCGATGATTCCGCGGCCCCGCTTCCTGGCAATCAGGAGAAGGATCGCCAGGATGGCGAGGCTGCGCGTGCCGGCCCCCATCTTCTGCAGCGGGAGGGCGATCTCGTCCTCCACGTAGATTTGCGCCGCCGCCTTTACCTGCTCCCTCGTCCGGTCCGTCGCCTCTAACGACAGCCGACCCTCGCCGATGTTGGCGAGCGGGAGGTACCGGAGCAGCTCCTGCCGGTACTCGTTCACCACGCGGGCGAAGTTCGGCTCCTTGAAAAGGGGTAGGATCGAACCCTCGAGCTGCTCGAGGACGCTCTCGAAGTCCTTGGGCGTCGCATCCTGGCTCTGGAGCAGACGGGCGAACAGGGAATAGGGCTGGAGCGTGATAGGCCGCTGCAGCGCGCGGAAGTCGCGGTAGATCAGGAACCCAATGCGCCGCTTGTGCCGCTTCGTGAAGGTGGGAGAGGCGTCGCGGGACAGCTGCGGGTCGGTCAGGAAGAAGCCGCGCCAAGCGAAGTCGTCCTCCTCTTCGTCGTACCACGCCTCAAAGCACGGCCGTATCGCCGTGTCAGCGTTCGCGAACGGGTCCTCCCCTTGATCCGCGGCCTCGACGACGGCGCGTTGCTCGGCGTTCCACGGGACGAGCACGGAGGAAAAGTCGGTGAGGTCGTCATCCGTGAGGCCAGTGATGACAGCCTCGATGCGGATGATCGGTTGCTCCACGTCTGCTCCCTCAACATCCGGGTCCGAGGCAACTTCCTCCTCGGCGTTGGGCGAATCCTCTGCCTCTGCGCCAACGTCGTCGGGGTCTCCTACGTGCTCGGATGCATCAGGGGCTTCATCTGTCACGTCTTCCGGCCCGCCGTCTTCATCGACGACGGGGGCGTCCTCGCCAGAGGCACCGGCTGAGTCGTCCTCGGCTACACTCGGTTCGAGTCGGTACTCCCGCCGGTAGAAGTCGTTCTCATCGACGACGCCGCTCCGTGCCCCGATCTCTGGGTTCAGCAGGAGGTTTAGCGCCTCGAGGACCGCCGTCTTCCCGATGTTGTTCGGTCCGAGGTACACGTTGTGGATCTCGGGAAACAGAGTCGCGGAGCGGATGCTCCGGAAGCGCTCGATCTTGAGGCGGACGATTCGCATGGTTCACCTCCGCCGCGTTTCAGCCATCGACGACCGGTGTGCACACCCCTGTCCTGACTCGGAGTCGGCAGCGCTGCTCACGGTCCCTCCGTTGGCCGGGACGTCCGGGACTCGGAGGCGCCACTTGGGCGGATACCACTGAGGGGTCCTGAGCTGCCTCGGTGTGTACTTTTGCTTGATGCGCGTGCGACCAGAAGCGCCGTTGAACTCCGGATGCACGACCCGCGCGTACTTGTCCACCTCGCAGAACAGGTTCTGGCAGTCGATCAGCTGGAGCGGGCGGCCCCACAAGGAATCGAACTCGAGCCCAAGCCTCCCGAACTCATCGTCGGCGCGCTCTGCGACAGCGCGGATCACGTCGCTGTCGTCCAGACCGGCCGTGTCCGTGAAGCACTTCCGGATGCCGTTGCGCGCTCCGGGACCTGCCACCACGAAGTCCATCTCGGAGAAGTCGATCGCGATGCTGTAGTTCAAGTCGATGGCGAACTGAAACGCGAGGAAATCTCCCAGCGAAGGGTAGCTCCGGAGTTTCTCGAAGACCTCTCGCAACGAGTGTGCTCGCGCGACGTGCTGGGCAGCACCATCCCTCATCATGTGGTCGAGAAGCAGGAGGTGGTTCCTGTGCTTCCTGGCTTTGCCAAAGGCGGGAGAGGGCATGATGTAGGCGGCCGAGTAGACGCGCTCGCCGCTCGTCATCATGTGGTCGAGCACACGCGCGTACCGGTCCACGTCGAAGGTCTGCCACGACAGTCGTCCCAACTCTTTCGACAACCGCTCCCATGTCTCGATGCGATTGAAGAGCTTGAACAGGAGAGCACGGAACACGACCTCGTCATCCGTCTGCGAGCCCTCGTACAGGACGTGGCGGATCAGGTACTGGCTGACACGGTCGGCGGCGCGGTAGACGTTCGTGAAGCGGTGGGTCGCGAGGACGCGGTCAACGGTCCATGGTGGCGGTGCGCCGGTGACCCGCCTCATGAACAGTTCTTGGCGCTGTGAAGCGAACCGCCAATAGGTATCGAAGACGCGGGTCGCGATCAACACCCGACCTGGTGCTACGCGGATGGATCGAGGCTTCCCCCTCACACCGGGCGCTCCTCGCTGAAGTGTGTCCTCGCCGCCTGCAAATCCAAGCTCAGTCTGCATCCGACTTTCCTTCACTCGACTACCGTCCGTTCCTGCGCTGGGCGGCCAGTTGGCTGTCCCCCGACGCGCTGCCCCCAGGCTGACCACACATCCGAGAGCTGCGGGTTCGTGCACCTGGCCATGACTTCCTCTGCTTGGTCGTGTCGTTGGCGACGACGAGCCGATTCCGCGGCGAGAATCCGCAGCCAGTTCTGGTACCCGGATGGCGCCTCCGGCATCGCCGCCAGCTGTTCAAGGCGCCCCGCGGTGACCTCTTGGCTCGTCAACGCATGTGCTCGGCTGAAGATCTCATCGAGGACAAGGCCCGCTTCCCGGAGACCGAGGGCCAGCGAATCTGTGTTCTCCTTCTCGGCCAAGGGCTCGCCGCACGAGAACTGCTGCATGGCGTCGACGTACGCGTGCAGGCTGTCGCACCAGTGATGGTAGCCACCTACTTCGATACCAAGGCAGCCGGCCACCACCTCTTGGAGAACGGTGAACTGCAGCAGGTTGTACGGCAGGCCTCGGTGGAGATCTGTGCTCCGCATGATCTGGGTCCACTCGAGTCGGCCCGACCGCACCTTGAGCAGTGAGACCACGTTGCAGGGGATGTCGGGAGCGCGGGATGTTCCGTCGGCGTTCGGCAAGTCCGCGTTGACGTCCCACAGCTGAAGCACCACTTGCCGGCTCGTGGGGTCCGACGAGAGGGCGTCGCAGGCCCTCTGCAGCTGGTCGACGCCGAAATGCCGCCTGAGGCGATGCCCGTAGGCGCCGGCGTAGGTTGGACCCTTGCCCGAGAACTCCGGCAGACCGGGGAACCAATAGTTGAGGAACGACGCGTCGTTGCTTCCGACGAGCATCCACAGCACCTCAGCCAACGCGAACGCCGGGTTGATCGCCGGATGCCGCGACGTAACCCATCGCTGCCGAGGGTCCTCCACCTCAAGGGCGACGTGGAGGAGTTCTCGGGTGTCCCCAGCCCTGCTGGGCTGGACGCTTTGTCCCGCGCGTGGGGACATGACCGCGGCGTGCGCTCGCCGCCAGACGTCGTTGGCTGTGCGACCGTGGAAAGCCTCCATGCCTCAGACCTCCATTTCATCGCCGTGGCCGGCACGATCATGGTCGCGGAACTCAAGTGGGAGGCCCCGCAATCCCCACTGGTCCGCGCTCTTGATCCAGTCGATGACGGCCTCGGCCAACTCACCGGTGAACTTCTGGTGGCCCTGCCTGGAGCAGCAAATATCCTTGGCGGTTGCAGAATCGGGGCGGAAGCGGCTGGGTATCGGGATCGCCGCGGACCCGCAATACACGAAGTGCTGGGCGAGGAGCACCCGGTTCACGTTCGTGTCTGGTTCCAGGTTCTTCGGATTCGGCTCGCCCCCCTTTCCACTGTGATGCGAGTCCGCCTGGATCCATCGTCCAGCACGTCGGTGATAGATGTTGTCCCCGTAGAGCTGCTTTAGGCTTCCGTTGAGGACCGGCCGCTTGCAGCGAAACCGAGGATCCTGCCAATAGGAGTCGAAGTCGAGCGTCTCGTCCACCTGCATGGCGAAGAGGAGATGGCCGTCGAGCTGGTAATTCGTCTTCGCGCCCGTACCCATCACCCAGTCACCGATCGAAGCAGCCGCGCGAATTCGCGGCTTGCATGTCGCCAGCGTGCAGCGCCCGTAGAAGGGATTCGGTGCGAATCCGAAGTCGCGCGCGACAATGTACGAGAAGAGTTGCATCAGCAGTTGTGCCGCTTCAGGACCCACTGTCGATCGCGTGGCTCGCCAGTGGCCGGATCATCCCACGCCTGGATCTTCCCGTTGATGGCGTCGACCACGCGGTCGCCCTGCCAACCCACAATCGCCGCATCCCCACACTTCGCAAGCGCCTCCGGGATGTCGGCGGCAGTGGCGCCTTGCGCGTAGACTCCAACGACGGTCTTTCCCTGTGCCACCGCGTGCTCGATCTCCCAGTTCACCCACTGACTCTCGGCCGTGTCGTGGTTGATCAGCACGACGAGCGTACTGGCCCATTGGATTCGGGGTGCGAGGATCCCTTGCTTGATGTAGTCTTCGCTCGTCGCTTGGTTCGGCTTCTCGCTGTGGATCGACCCGTCGCGGACCTCCATGCCAGCCCTACTGATGAGGTCCTTCAGCTTGGGAAGCAGGGCGTCGTCCTCGTGGACGTGCGAGATGAACACGTTCTTCTTGTCAGCCATCGGCACCACCCGAGTCATCCGTCGCGGCACTGACGGTCTTGAGGCCGGACAGAATCAGCTCAATCATGCGCTCGGTCGAGCGGGTCACCGCGAGTTCCCGGTTTTCGTCAGGCGAGAGCCCGTTGGACAGGATGGCAAATCCTCCGTCGCGCAGCTGCTCGTAGATTGACTCGTACTCGTCCCACTGGACGCCTTTGGATCTGTACAGATCTCGGAGTTCCTCGGACAGCGGAACCGCGGCATGATGTGCCCACGGCAGAGGCTGAGGCCTCCGACTCTCGAGAGCTTCACAGACGAGCCGGGCACAACCGCCGTAAGCACCGATCAGATACACAGGCTGTTTCGCCTGGATGCTGAGCAGGATCTCCTCCAGAACTCCAGGCATCCGACCGCGGTACCCATTAGACCCGGAGCCAACGCGCCCCGCGATGGCGATCCGACCATCGATGTCCGCGACCTGGCGTCTTCGCATCTCCGTGAGACCTCGAGCCCAGGCAAAGCGACGCGCTGTGCTATCGGCCGCTACGTCGGCTCGCACCGGATCTGTGAGTAGGGGGTCGAGGCTCTCGTCTACGTCCCCTGGGCGCGCGCAGAGGATGATCTCGACCAGGGGGCCGAGACGGGCCTGTGCCTGAACCGTCTCGAACGTGGGCCAAGGCAGGTAGTTGACGAGCTCCGCAGGAGGGGTTTTGCGCGTGCCGCCTGGAGAGCCCCGCAGATGCTCGACAACGGGATCGCGGAGGAGGTCTGCGAGTCTGACCGTATAGCCGTCACTGCCGAGGTGACCTCCGTAGGCGATCCGTACTCCCGAGATCAGCAGGTAGCGTGAGACTTCTAACAGAGCTGCCTCGAGGTGGACGTCACGAAGGCCGAAGCGAGCGATGTCCTCGGCTGGTGACGTGGACAGCGCGATCATGAACGACTTCGAGCTCAGGTCGCACCGTCGGGCGTGTCGTTCCAGCGGAGTCTCCACGCGGATGCCGGTCTTCTCGATGACCGCGAGTTCCTCAGCGCCGAGCGGCGGGTCCGGATAGAGGACAACCTCGTCAGGCTTTCGGTGTACGAGCGTCAGCAGCTCAGGCCCCGCAGGGAGGACGACATCGCCAGGCTGCTTCCGCTTTCGCAAGCTGTCAGCGGCAAAGGCCTGTCGCAGAGCCTCTCGAAGCAGGAGGTCGATCACCTCCTGGGCATCGCCCTTCCAGCGTACCACCGGAACGTTACCGACATATGGGAAGCTCCGAACCTCGCGGTCTTGGACGGCGTCCACGACCACGACCGGCCGCTGGAAGTGCTTCGCGAGAAGCACCTCGCGGCGGCACCACGACCGTGAGGAGTACGAGTCGGTCAGCACAGCCAGCAAGGCTGCGTCCTCAACTCCACCTTCGATCTCCTTGGCGAACCGCGAACCGACTTCAATGTCACCGCTATCGAACCAGGTCTTCTGCGGTTGGTTCGCCGTGAGGTGGGCCAAGAGCGACTTGACCACTCGGGGTTCAACTTCGAGGTCGAGCTTCGTATGGCTCAGGAAGATCGTGAGCGGTGGGGCATCCTCAGATGATGGACTGGACTGGAGACGCCGCAGCAGCAGCTGAACGATCCTCCTGGCAATGAACCTCCGTCGATCCTGCTCATCGTCGATCGCCCACGCGCGCAAGAAGTTGAGGTCATCCAGACGTGCATCGATCGGCCACGCGTGTTGCGTGAGCTGGATGGGCATGAACCGATGGTTCTCGCTCTGCTCGCAGAGTCTCCGCAGTTCTACGATGTAGTCGGCCCAGGTGCGGCCGGTGGCTGAAGGGCGATGTGCATGTGCGGCTAGATGGTCGTCGGCCAGAAGCACGACGAGCACACGTTCCGCTTCGACGGCAAGCTGAGGTTCAGGCGCACCATCCGTGCCGTTGTGGGGAATGAACAGCGTTGGAATTCGCAGGCCCGGCACTGCCGGGTCGTCATTGAGATCGGTATGGAGGTGCTCCGCCAACGATGCCGCAGCTTCGGCGCCGGTGTGGTATTCGAACTGGACGAGCGCCGGGGCGAGCGTGGCGGTGGTAGACTCACGCGTCGCGTCGATGGCACCGGCGGGAGATGTGGCAGACCTGCGCTTGCTCATTGGGCGCTCCGACGGCTCGGCGCAACCGGGCACGCGGCGAAGGTCAACCCGGACGCGGAAGAGCTTTCGGACGCTCTGGTCGCGTTGAGGGCGCGGCGGACACCACGCCGTCTTGGGAACGCATCGACGCCGGCTACCAGTACCTGCATGGCTACTCCAGCCGCCACTTGTTCGTGACGCCGGCGAGCAGCTTGTTCAGCTCCTCGACCAGCTCGTCGCTCGGCTTCTCGCCCTCGGCGGTGAGGGTGACGCGGAACGAGAAATCGAGCTCCGCGGCGGCGCGCTTCAGGTCGGGGACGACGGCGGCGAAGTCCTGGATCTGCTGAGCGGTGAGCTGGGCCTCTGCGAACAGGGATGCCTTGGGCATGCGGACGCGGACGGCCCCGAGGGTCTTACCGGTCGGCAGTGGCTTGGTCGGGTCGGCGAGCGCGAACAGGCCCCGCGCGAGGGCGCCCTCGACGGCGGTGCGGAACACGTCGTCGGGCAGGCGCCGCCCCTTGGACGTCTCCAGCGTGCTCTTCAGCTTGCCGATCGTCGGCGCCGGGCTGGCCCAGACGTCCTTGGTCGCGGTCGACACCAGCTCTGCGGGGTTCAGCTCGATGATCTCGACGATCCGGAACTGGACGCGCTCCATGTCGTCGGGCCCACAGGGCCACGAGCCATCCTCGACGACCTCGAACAGGCGAGCGGCGAGTGCCTCGGCGACGGCGTCCCGCATGAGCACCCAAGGGATCGAGTGACCTCGACGGGTAGAGATCGCCTTGGCGAGAGCCGCGAGGCCGGCCTGGCGCTCGCTCCACGCCTCGGGCAGCTCCTTTGGTCCGAGGTCCGCGCCATGGACCGGCGGCGGCGGGACGAGCAGCTCCAGGTCGTGCGGCAGCGGTCCCTCCGGGATGGCCTGGCGCAGGAAGACCTTGCCGTCGCTGCGGGCCATCAGCATGCCCCGCTGGACCGACGCGCGGACCGCCTTGTCGATCACCTCGGGGGACGTGACGTGCGGCGCGTGGGTTCCGTCGAAGAAGCCCTCGATGCGCTCCAGTCGCAGCGGTGCGGAGTCGGTCTCCCACAGACCTTCGCAGTGTTCGGGCAGCAGGAGGTCGGGCTGCAGCTCGTGGAGCGCGGCGAAGGCGACCGGGACGACCTCGGCCTCGGGCCGGGCAAGGTCTTCGGCGCTGGGATCGACCCGCCACAGCGTGCGCATGGAGCCGTCGCCGCGCGGGATCTGCAGCACGATCTTGCCCTCGCGCACACCGCGGGCGAGGGACGCCTGCAGAACTCCGGGGTTCAACAGGCGCGGCAGCCGCGGGAACTGCGCGAAGGCCGTGACCAGCTCCTTGGCCCGCTTCGCCTTGTCGCCGTCGCTCCAAAGCTCGAGGTAGCTCCCCGGCAGGAAGAGCTCCGGGTCCAGGCTGGTGGCGAGGAGCCGCTCGTCGTCGATCAGCGCCTGCTTGGCGCGCTCGAACAGGGTGCCGCTCCCGGGCGGCAGGAACTTCGACTCGATCGCCCCGTCCTCGTTGATGGCGAGGAGCACGCTGTAGGTGGCTCGCACTGCGTCGGGAAGACCTTCCTCCGTGTCCTTGCGCCGCCGGGCGAGCTCCTTCTTCTGTAGCTCGGAGATCATCTTGGCGTCGTCGCCAGTTTCGACCTCCTTCCAGGCAAGCCCGCGGAGGACCCGCTCCCGAAGCCCGGCGAGGCGCGACCGGTCGGGGGCGATCGCGATCACCGCGTTCCTGTACGTTCGCGGGTTGCCCGGGCCGCTGGTGTCGTTGAAGTAGGCCTCGACGTTCGGCGCCGGCGGCTTTCCGGGATCCGCGGCGCAAGACGGCGCCAGGACGACGAAGTGCAGCTCTGGCGTGTCGCCGACGTCCCGCGGCGAGTCGGGCAGGTTGTGGGGCGCGACACCCGCGTCCACGTCGGCGAGCCGAGCGCCGCGGATCCGCGAACGCAGCTCGTCGTCGATGAGCGTCGGCTTGCTCGATATCTTCTCGATGGCCCGCACGTGCATGTGCGTGAGGTTGGGTTGCGTCCCAAGGCGCCAGACACCCGGCTCCTCCGACAGGAACCACGAGCGATCCCGCCACTTGGTCAGGCCCTCGGTCAGGCTGGCCACGTCGAGCTTCGCGTGCGCGAGCAGCACGTGGAGGTCGGAGGGCTCGGCCTTCTGACCGCGGGGTTGCGAGTGCAGGAAGGTCGCGACGACGGCCTGCTCGAGCTCGCGTCCCTTGAGGCTGGGGAACTCGCCCTGTACCTCCCTGGCCTTGTCCAGTTCACCGACGAGGATCTTCGACCAGTCCGCCTCGCCCTTGCACTTGTCGACGAGTTCGACCATGGCATCGGAGAGTTCGACGTCCTTGCCGAGCAGGGCCGCCGGCCCGAGGAGCGGCGCGGTGTCCGATTCCTCGGCGGCGCGCGTCGCCAGGGCGAGCACCCGGAGCATGGTGCGCGCGTTCTGAAACCCCTCGAACTGCTTCCACTTCTCGTAGAGGACATTGAGCAGATCGGGGTGGAAGGGGTAGGAGTGCAAAAGCCGCTCGTAGGCTTGCTGGCTCTTCTGGGCCTCGCGCAGCGGGAGCTGCTGCATCTTCGCCATGACCGCGTCGATAACCGATCGGCGCTCGGCCTCCGGTGGCACGGACTCGAACAGACGCCGCCTCAGGATCTCGGCGAGGTCCTCCTTGGCGACGGGCTCGAAGTTCTCCTCGTAGCGCCGGAACTCATCCTCGAGGGCCTGAAGCACGAGCGCGCCCGTCGCATCGCGCGCCTCGACGGCGGACGCGATGAGCGTCGCGACGAGGCTGCAGCGGTCCACCTTCACCACCGCCTGGATCAGGCTGTGGAAGAAGTCCTTGAGCGTGCCGAGCCTGCGCGCGTCGTGATTGACCTCGGCGCGGTAGTACCAGACCGCCTCGTCGAGGAGGATCAGCGAGCCGAGGCCCTGCTTCTCCGGCTCGCGAAGAAGGTCGACCAGGATCGGCTCCGCGGGCGGGTCGTAGCCCTCTTCGTGGGCCTTCACGCGGGCGAAGCCAGCGTCGCCGGCGAGTTGGTACGCAAGCGCGCCCCAGGGCGTCTTCACGCGGCGGGTACCGCCGTCAGGGCCGTAGACGAGCAGCCCTTCATGGACGTCGAACTTGTCGAACGGCAGGAGCGCTACGCGCGCCTTGGGCGTCTGCTCGATGCCAGCGAACTGCACGAACTCCCGGACGGTCGGGTGATCGGACAGGTCGAGCCCGCGCTCGGCAAGGTGCAGCAGGGTGATCAGCGTGTGCGTCTTGCCGCCGCCGTAGGAGACGTCGAAGCGGATGACGGGCACGCCGCCCTGCCCGCCGAGCCGCTGGAGGCAGTCGCGAACCAAGCGCTTGAGGTTGTAGGTCGGGTAGGTGCGCGAGAAGAACTCGTCGCCAGTCCGATAGACATCCGGGGCCTCGCCCGTCCGAACGGCATTGAGATCGGCTGCGAACTCGGCGAGCCGCATGGTCCCGCTGCGGACCTCTTCGCGGAGCCGACACTTGGCGTTCCAGGCTGGAGTGCTCATGACTGGGTTTCCTCCGTGAAGAACGAGGCCTGCGCCGAAGTCGGCGCTTGCTTGCCGCGGCCCCACGCGATGATGGATTCGAGCAGCGTCCGCCCGCGCGCCTTGGTGTCGCTCATCTCCAAGACTGCCTGCGCCACCGTCCAGAACAGCTCACTCTGCTGCAGGCCGTGTTGGTCGAGGTACTCACGGAGCTTGCCAGCGTCCCCGGCGGTCCAGAGCCGCATGGCGCGGTGGAGAGCATCGATGAACGGCAGCCCACCCGAGGGGTCCGGCAGGCCGAGGTCGTCCCGCTGGCGTTCGTCCCACTCCATCAGGCGAAGGTCGCTCCCCTTGGCCTTGGTGAGCACGCCCTTGGCAGCGCGGAGATCGTTCAGGTCGAGGTTGTAGCCCTGCGCGAGCAGGATGCACTCGCCGGCCGGCGCGGCGTCGAGTCCGAAGGACGAGCGGTGCATGAGGTAGTAGCGGGTGACCTCGTCGAGGCCCTCGGTGGATGCTCCGTGAAGGATCCGGCCAAGGGAGAAGTCCGTGACCAGCCGCCGGACCTCACGCAGGAAGTCAGTGACGGTGAACGGCGAGCCATCAAGCCTGCGGACCTCGCGGAATCGCGAGTAGGACTCGAGCGCGGGTCCGACCGCCGCCCAGACGAAGTCGGGGCCGGAGATGCCCAAGTCCCAGAAATACCGCAGGCGCTCCGCGATCCGCGTCTCCATCTCGCGTTGAACGGCCTTGTAGCGGCCGATGCCTGCGCTCTCCGGGCGGCGGCGGCAGACGAGCCAGACGGAGGTGGAGAGGTGGGCAGCCTTGCCGGCGCCCATCTTCGCGGTTCGCTCGGTATCGATGGGCCAGGAGCCGGTGACCGTGCAGCCCGCCGCGATGATCGACGTCACGAGCGCGTCCCACGCCTCCGGCTCCTTGTTGGCAAACACAACGACCATCGTGCCGTCGGGATCTAGCGCGCCTGCAGCATTGGCGAAGGCAGAGGCCATCCCGTCCTCGTAGCGCCGCTTCGCTCCCTCGGAATCGCCCTCGGCGTAGGCAGCATGTTGGACCAGCTCGTGGTCCCTCAGCGCGACATCTTCGCCTTCGAACACTTCGACGTAGTGGTCACCCACAGTGCGTCGCAGCCACACGTAGAAGAAGTCGGCCAAGTCCGCGTAGGGAATAGCGCCGTAGTAGGGCGGGTCGGTCACAATCGCTTGGACCATTCCGTGCGTCATTTCGGCTGTGGCGCTTTGCCTGTACGCCTCAGCCGGCACGGTCGCCGCTCGGAGCAGTTCCTCGACGACCGACACTACCAGTGCAAGTGCCGTGGAGTATCCCCCAGTGTAGTCTGACGCTGGCGGGACCTCGCTGAAGTCCCATGTCATCGGAAAGGCGTAGCGCGTAAAGGTGTTGCGAATGAACTCCCCGGAAGTGTTCCAAGTACAGATGGTGCTATTACGGTCCGCTGCGCGCGCTAGGACGCAGTAGAGGTAGGCGAGGACGGCTTCCGACAGCAGTGGGTCGGAGGTTATTGAAAGGCTCTCGGCGTACGCGGCGCGCGTCCACTTGGCGATGACACCAAGAGCGAGCTGCTGGCGTGGAGCGAAGACTTGTCCGAAGTGAACAATCCCGAAGGCGGCGAGCTGCGACGTTCCGCGCCCGTGGTACGACATGCCTCGAGGATCCATCTGGCACAGGGGTTCATGAAGGCTACCCCCAGGCAAGTCCGACATGACAGCGGTCAGATCAGTGGCCGCCCGTAGCGTGGCCTCGATCTCCTCAGCTGTAGGTTCGCGGTACTCCTTGCCACTTCGTCCCGCCACGGCGACCGCAGTGAGAGTGGCCCCCATGCGGTCGCTGTGGCCGCACTCCTTGATATGCCTGTTGGTCAATGGCAAGGGCGGATCGTGGAAGGGGCAGAGGGCCTTCCCGTTTCCGACAGTCCCCCCGCCCACGTCATTCTTGCTCTTCGGCGTGAACACCTCGAACTCGACCTGTCGGGTCTCGCGATTCGGGTGCAGCCGGAGCGCCCGCTCCTTGCCCTTCTTCGTGCAGAGCCACTGCGTCATCAGTAGCGGTACCGTGGCCCCGCACTTCGGGTCTTGGCACGGGACGGTGCGCGCCCAGAAGTAGGCGACGGGCGGTTTGCCATCGATGATCGGAAAGTACGGGGCCAAATCCTCCTTGACGTGCCTGTGGACCCAGTCGCCCCAGTGGCGGACCTGCGCCGCGAGGTCGCCAGGCTCCCCGCGCCGCGTGAAGAGCTCCCCGTTGGAGTCGTCTCCGTCGGCGGCAGGCAAGGGCCAGGTCTTGCCTGCCAGCTTGCTCGGGAACTCGAGCGTGCACTTGAGGATGAACCACGCCACCGGGTTGTACTCGACGGCGATCGCGTGAGCGCCGAGGCGCATGGCCTCGAGCGGGATGGCGCCGCCGCCGGAGAAGATGTCGAGGACCTTCGGAGGTACGCCACCGTAGGTCTTGCTGATGAGGTCGCGCAGGACGTCCAACTCGCGCTCGTCAACGCCGCCCCATCGGGTCACCTTCTCGATGCGCGCGCAGAGGTCCTCCCGCTGCTTCACCGGATCGCTGGACCCGGCAAGCCGCTCGTACTCCCGCCGCACTTCGGGGGGGGCATCGCCGGGGTCCGGGAGCAAAGCCGCGATGACGGCCGCGCGGCTGGCGGCGAGCGGGCGCCGCGCCGGCCAGATGTGGAGCGTCGAGATGTGGCCCTTCCGGCCCGCCGACTTCTCGTGCTTCGAGTCCTCGCTCACTTTCCTGAGCGGAAAGGCCTCTTCGATCAGGCGTCTCATGCTGCCAACTCCTCTTGCATGGTGGCGCGCTGGGTCCAAAGCACGGGGTGCACGTCGTAGCTCCTGAGGGCATCGAGTACGTCGGCCGACACAGTGCGGTCGCCATCGTTCAGCACGGCGTACGCACGTGAGTCGGGGGACCGTACGTCACGAGTATCGACCCACGAGAAGACCATGGCCTGGGCCGCGTCCTTAACCGGCCGGTTGATGGCTTTGAGGATGCGCTCCGGCTGAACGCGCGACTTCGGGATCACGAAGTCGAACAGGTGATCGTAGCCACTCTTGCCGGTGAACTTGACCTTCGGCGTGTAGCGGACCTCGTTCAGGTCCAACCACGCCACGACGTCCTCGTAGAAGAGGCTCGTGACCATGGGCGTCGCGAGGTAGAAGAGGTCGTTCACCGCCAGCATTGCCTGGACCATGTTGTGCTTGCGGAGCGCGAAGTTGTCGGAGGTCACGTGCACCTCCAAGGCAGAGCCGTTGAGGGCGACGCCGAAGCCGTTCAGCGTGATCTCCAGCAGCTTCTTTCGCTTGGGGCTGTCGAGCTTGCAGCCCGACCGTTCCAGATCCTCGAGGACGTAGCTATCGTCGGTGAGAAGGAATCCACCATTGTGCGGCTTCGCGTACATCTGCAGATAGTCGTTGTGCCGGTCGAGGTAGGGCGTCGTAATCTCTACACAGCCGCTCACCTGCCGCAGCGACGTCTTGTCCCGCAGCCAGGCGACGTAGTGGTCCAGCAGCCGCTGCACCTCGTCGATCATGTGAACAACCCCCTCTGGATAGCCGGCGGTTCGACCACGTTGCAGTACCGCATGAAGTCATCCAGCGTCCGCGACGCGTTGCCCAGGTTCGTGAAGCGGTCGGCGGGCACTGGGAAGGCCCACTTGTCGGCGTAACCTTCGCGATACACATGCAGGTGCGGCGATCCGATCTCTTCGCCATCTGGGTTGCGATGAGGCGCGCCACCGAAATCGAGGCGAACCAGCACAACCACCTGTCGTCCGCGGTTCTGGTAGGTGCCCTTCGCCAGATCGATGCGTCCTCGGCTCACGTCTAGGACGAACTGCTCGCGGCGATCCGACGAAACGAGCGGGATCGAGATGCTGCCTCCCAGGCCTGGGTAGTCCCACTGGCGGTCGTCGGCACGATGCTTCTCTAGCGCGATCAATGCTTCGGCCTCGCCTTGGGTGAGGTTGATCTCCGCCATCAGTCGTCCTCTCCATCGGTCGCCAGGACCTCGATCGCGTCGATGGTGACGCCGCCCTTCGGCCGGCCGATGCCCTTGCCGGCCGGGTCCTTGATCCGGCGCAGGACCGGCGTGGTCTCGCAGTTATAGACCACGTAGAGCCAGTACCGATCCGGGTGGTTCTGGGCCTGGGCCCACTCGTTCTCGGTGAGCTCGATTCCGCCGACCCGGGCTCGGCCCTTCACCTCGATGTAGCGGACCTCGCCGTCCGGCCGACGGGACCGAAGATCGAAGCCCATCTTCTTCGTCGGGTCCGAGACATCCTCCACGAACGCCCCGTGCTTCTCCTCGTGCTCGCGCGTGACCCGCACTGCGGTCATCTCGACCTGGTCATCGCGCCGACGATCGTTCTGGCCGGCGGGCAGCGGCAGGACCAGTGCCGTGGCGTACAACGTCACGGGGCCCATGCGCAGGCTGTCCAGCTCCATCAGCAGGGACGACTCGGTGGACGAGCGTCGCCCGTCGAGACTCTCCAGCGCCTGCTCGCAGGTTTTCAGCTTGTGGGAGCTGGCCGGTTCCCCCTTGGCAACAGCCTCCTTGAGGCGCCGGCGCTGATCGAGGAGCTCTGCCTCGTAGAGGCTGTACGACCTGCGGAGCTGCTTCTGCCGATCCGTGCAACGCTGCTCGGCGTCCCGCGCCGACCGTTCGAGGGCAGGCACGCCGTGTCGCTCGTAGATGAAGGCCTCGACGGCGGTCCGGTCGCGGGCGCGTGTGGACCACACCTCGAGTACGTCGGTCTCGATGTCGTCGCCCTCTGACCCGAACAGGTCGAGCAACAGGTGCGCCGCGACCTCCTCGCAGCGATCGTCGCCGAAGCGGCGGACGCCGATCATCACCTCCTCGACGGTCTGCGAGATCGATGAGCTGTCGGAGTCGCTGCCCGCGAGAACGCGGTCCTTCAGCACCGGGACCTTGCCCAGATAGAAGAGATACGGCTCCGTCGCGGCGCCGTCGTAGAACACGGCGCCGTGGGTCGCCAGGTCGCCGGCCTTTCCCAGGAACAGCGTGGTCACGGCTTCGAAGACCGGCTCGCCGGGGTGCAGGTAGATCGCGTGGGGCGACAACGCGTCCGGCGGCATAGCGAGCTCGCGGCTGAAGGTCAGCCTGTCCTGGATCTCGTCCGGGTAGGTCTGCATGGCACGGCGCACGGTGTCGGGGCACGGGTCGAAGAAGAACACGCCACCCAAGTCCCCCGCGATCCCCACGCCAGCGTGAGGCGCTGCCTTGTCGAAGAACGAGCGAACGTAGGAGGGCATCATGCGCTTGACGGCGGCATCCTCACGGCGCTGCTCGAGCCCGGCGAGGAGGTTCCGGACCTCGGAGCACTCCACCTGTCGCCGCTGCTCCGTGAGCTGCTTCTCGACCCGCTCGCGCGTGAGGGAGGCGTCGATGGTGCGGGCCACCTCCTCGTCCTGGCCCTCCACGACGGCGCGGAAGATGAGGTCCCGAAGCGAAACGTCGCCGAACTGCGCGCCGATGACGTCGAACACCTTGTCGTTGCCGAGCTCCTTGCGGATCCGCTCGAGCTTGTCGAGCAGCACCTTGAGGACTCGGCCCTCGCGCGTCTCCGCGGCCACCATGTTCAGCAGCAGCACCTCGTGATGCTGCTTGTAGCGGTGGACGCGGCCCATGCGCTGCTCGATACGCGCCGGGTTCCACGGGATGTCGTAGTTCACGAGCAGCCAGCAGAACTGCAGGTTGATCCCTTCGCCAGCGGCGTCGGTAGCCAGCAGGTAGCGGGCGCCGTCGGAATCGCGGAAGAACTCGGCGGCGCGGTCGCGGTCCTTGTAGTCCATGCCGCCGTGGATCGTGGCGATCTTGCCCGTCAGGCCAAGCGCCTCCAGGCGGCCGACGAGGAAGTTGAGCGTGTCCCGGTGCTCGGTGAAGACGAGGACCTTCGTATCCGGGTACGCCTTGAGCGCGTCCCACACTCGCTCGAACTTGCTCTCGCGCTTGCCCTCGTAGACTCGCCGGGCCAGGGCGACGAGCCGCTTCACCTCGACGATCTCGGCGCGGAGCTCCTCGGGCGACACGGCGTCCGTCGCTGAAACGATCTCATCGTCGTTGCGCTCGGACTCCTCGCGCCCGTCCTCGCTCTCCTCTTCGTCACCGGTCTTCGTGTCCCGGACGTCCTCCACCGGGAGCTGCTGCTGGCGGGTCTCCAGGTCTTCGGCCGAGATCAGCCCCTGCTCGAGCAGCCGTAGCTCCTCGGAGAGCTTCGCCTCGCGCCGTTCGAAGGACCTGAGCAGCGCCCATGTGCTGGAGGCGAGCCGCCGTTGCAGGACGCTCATTACGAGCCCGGCGGCGCCGCGGTTGCGGAGCTTGGCCCGGTTCCAGTGCACCTCGCAGTATTCCGTGGTCGCCTCGTAGAGTTCGCGCTCGTCTGGGCTCAGCGGATACTCGACCGTGACGCTCTCGCGCGGCGGGTAGATGGGCTCGCCGTCGAAGCGAACCATCTCCTCCTTCATGCGGCGCAGGGCATAGCGGGATCGGCGATCGCGGGAGAGCCGGTTGAAGGCCTCCGGTGTGGACAGCAACTCCGGTTCCAGGAGCCGCCACAGGAAGTAGTACGGGTCGTCCTTGCCCATGTGCGGCGTGGCCGTGAGCAGGAGCAGGTGCCTGCCGAGGGCGGCGACCTCCTCGGCCATCTCGTAGCGTCGCGACGCGCGGACGGTGAGGTCGGCGTCCCGCGACGCGGAGAGCTTGTGAGCCTCGTCGAAAATGACCAGATCGTAGGGACGCGCCTCGCGCATGTGGCCACGCATGCGAGGCCGGGCGAGCGTGTCGACGCTCACGATGGCGAGGTCGTTCTTCGGGTCGTCGAGCGGGTTCTCGGTGGCGCCGTCCGAGCTGGAGACGATGCGAAAACGCAGCCGGAAGAGGTTGCGCAGCTCTCGCTCCCAGTTGCCGACCAGGCCGGCGGGCGGAACGATCAGGACGCGTTCGACGAGCCGGCGAAGCAGCATCTCGCGGATGTACAGCCCCGCCATGATGGTCTTGCCGGCGCCGGCGTCGTCGGCGAGCAGGAAGCGCAGCCGGGGGTGCTTGAGCAGGTGGTCATAGACCGCGATGAGCTGGTGGGGGAGCGGGTCGATCAGCGACGTCTCGGTCGCAAAGAGCGGGTTGAACAAGTAGGCGTGAGCGAGACGATGGCACTCCGCGACGAGGCGGACGATCTCGCTCTCGGCCTGGAAGGCCGCCGTTCCGCCCTTGAGGATCTCGAAGCGCTGCTCGACCTCCTCGACGGGGTAGATGAACGGCTCCATGCCGCCCGTCCTCGGGTCGTCGAACCAGATCTTGACGACGCGCCCGAGACGCTCGACGGCGCGGACGAGACGTTCGCGGCCTCGCTGCTTGTCGAGCAGGCGGACGCCGGGCTGGAGGGTGTCGATGATGCTCATCGAGTCTTTCTCCCCTTTCCGCCCGGCGGCGGCTCCTCAGATCCCGAGCTCGGAGGAGAGCCTCTACCGGCCACCGCGTCCGCAGTCTGCGTGCCGATCCAGGCGTCGATGTCCTCGCGGCGGAAGCGCCACTGCCCGCCGACCTTGAATCCCGGGATCTGGCGCTTCTGTGCGAGGCCATAGACGGTCTTCTCGGTGACCTTGAGGTACTCGGCGACCTCGCGGATTGTCAGGATCTCTTCGGTCATGCTCGCCCGTCCTGCGTGCAGGAATCTCGTGCAACGGACGGGATATTATTCCAAGCGTTACCGAAGTTCAACCCGAGCGGGCACGCTGTGTACCCTTTGCGCACGGCGCTCGGTCTGGTTGGCGAGGGGATGCACCTCGCTACCGCAGGAGTTCATTCCAAGCGCTCCGCTGATCGGCCCAGCCCTCGTGCCGGATTACGTCGCGGAGCGCTCGCTCGCTGAGCGGTTCCCGGCCATCGACCGCCTCCAAGTCGATCACGCGTTCCTGGAGGTCGGGCGCGAGCAGAAGGAGGTCGAGGATCTGGGTGACCCGCGCCCGGGTGAAGCCGAGCTGGCGGGCGAGATCGGCGCGGTCGGCGTACTCGCCGCGCTCGATGGCGGCCTCGAGGCGGTGGGCGCGGGCGAGTGCCTGGGCCACGCGGGCGGGTCGGCGGACCTCGGCCGGGGGCGGGGCCGGCGGATCCTCGGTGAAGGCCCAGCCACGCCCGTCGCGGATGCGGAAGAGGTTGCCCGTGAAGATCCGGGCGCCGGCGGCGGCCTCGTCGGTCTCGCTGCTGGTCAGGACGCTCCCTCATTTGCCTCCGTCGTCACTCGGGCCGTGTCCCTCACCGGAAATCGCCGAGAGCAACCCCGCGACCCGGTGGAGGTCCAGCTCTCCGACTGGAAGAGGGTGTTCTCTGACCGTCTTTGCGAGGAGGTCCAGGCCGCGCCTCCAGATCGCGGTCGTGTTTTCGTCCTCCCCGATCAGGAGGCCCAGGTCAGGCTTGCAGTTTTCGTTCATGTTTTTTGTTCTCCCTCGGGTCGGTCCGCGGGCCACTCGCGGCAGTGATCCCTGCAGAGCGAGAGCGTCTCGCGGGCCTGATGCATGGACCGGATGTCTGGGGCCAGACCAGCGCCTGCCCTGGTCAAGGCACCAAGTCCATCCAAGACCCGAGCTGCAGGAGGCCCAGCGGCTGACTGGCGCCACTCCAGGCACCCCCGCTGTGCCCCACTGCCGGCGCCAAGCCCGGCCCTACCCGCCCGGCCTGGCGTTTGGTGGGTTTGTGCTGACTATCCGCTACGACGAGGCGCTCCGAGGAGAAGAGGACCTCGCGCCTGGCCCAGGGCCTGAGCTGGATCTGCGGGTCCAGCATGGCCAGCCGATAGGGAACCCCACGGTGCTCCAGGAGCCGCTGATCGTCTCGGGGAAGGTACGTTATCCGCAGGGGTCCGGCCTTTCGGAGCTGCGCATTGACCCGCAGGCGGCAGAGATCCCTGATGCGGTGCTGCGGCAGCTTGGCCCGCTCCCGGTGGAGATCAAGGGGGTCGATTTCTCCCGGCAGCTTGCTGGTCTCTATCAGGCGATGACTGCCGGGGCTGCCCGCCGCGCCCTGGGGGAGGCCACGGAGGCCACCGGTCGGCCTGACAACTGCGAGTAGCTCGGCCCTGCTCCGCCCGGACTTCGGTGCGCTGTGCGCCAAGGGCGGCCGGTTCGCGAGGATCCCCCCTTGGCCCCCCTTGGCCTGGCCCTGGCCGAGTTGGCTGGCGTGCGTGTCGTCTGTGTGGCGGTCATGGCGCTCCGGGTGGCCCGAGCAGGCTGACGGCGAACTCGTCCTTGTCCCGCTGGCTTCCCGTCGTCCGGTTCCTGATCTCTTGAATCCTCTCGGCGAAGTCGTGCAGGGAACGCTCCAGCCGGCCGGAGAGGATCCACCCGTCACGATGACCGTGCCGGCGGTTGAACCGGCTGACGTGCTCGATCAGGCCGAGGTGCCTCATCTTGGCGCGGGTGCGCTCGAACACGCGCCTGGTCACTCCGTGCGCCCGTGTGCGGCTGGCCAGGTCCACAACCACACCATCGCTCCACTTCAGTATGACAAAGATAACAGCGAAGGCATGCTGGTGACGCGGGTTTCCCGGAAACAGGACTCTGGCGAGATCATCGAGATCCTCCACCTTTCGCAGGTGGGCCAGGCTGGCGTCGATCTTTGTCAGCACGGTCATCCTGCTCCCCCTCACCCTTTCAGGTGCTCCTGGATCCTGCTCTTCAACTGCGAGATCACGGTCGGAGGGATGAGCAGCTTCATCTCCTTGCGCCGGCCGTGCCGGCCCAGGGAGACCTTGCGGGAGCGGATGTAGCCGTAGAGTTCCAGCTCCAACAGCAGGTCGTACACGCGCCTTTCTGACAGCTGGGAGAGCCCTGCCTCGTCGCACACCTTGCTGTAGAAGTTGTAGATGTCCTCTGTCACCGCGTGCTTCTCCGAGTCCTCCAGGCACAGGATCGCGGCGTACAGCACGGCCTGAAGGTGCGGAGGGCCGCACTTCACAAACTCCAGGTACGAGTTCGTCTCCAGCGCTTCGTAGGCCGCGTCCACTGTCTCGAGCCTGACCCTCGTACCCTGCCTCTCGGCGATCAGGGCCGCGTTGGAGAGCAGCTCCACGGCCTTTCGTGCATCGCCGTGCTCGCGGCTTGCCAAGCCGGCGATCTTCTCCACCACGCCGGCGTCCACCATGCCTGCGTTGAGTGCCTTGGTGACCCTGACGCGCAGGATCTTCTGCAGGTCCACTGCGTTGTACGGGTCGAAGATGATGTCGTTGACCTTGAGGAAGGACTTGACTCGGGAATCGATGTTCTGGCGCCAGCCGAGGCGGTTGGAGGCAAAAATCAGGATCAGCTTGGCGGGTATTGCCTGGGGCAGGCGCCTGACGAGGAATTTTAGGAAGGTGTTGTCCATGTCCGTGTTGACGTGGTCGATTTCGTCCACGAACAGCACCAGGTACCCCTTGTAGCCGGAGAGCTTGTCCTCTATCCGGCCGGCCATCTCGTCGATCGAGATGCCCTTGGTGTAGCGCTTGGATGCGTCCAGCAGGCAGGCGAGGTCGTTCATGGCCCTGAAGCAGGGTCTTGGCGTGGTGAGGTCGAGGTGCTCGTAGCGGAGCTCCACTCCTTTCCGCTGGGCCACTTGTTGCAGGTGGGAGAGGATGAGCAGGGCCGTGGCGGTCTTGCCCACGCCTGCCTTGCCGAGGAGGCTGATGTGGGGTGGGTGCTGGCCGCGCAGGGTCGGCCGGAGGTAGGCCACGAGGGCGTCGATCTCTTTTTGGCGAATGTTTTGCTCGAATATCTCTTTGAGGGCTTGTAGCTGTTCGTCCTTGGATAGCTGTTCGTCGTCGAGGTAGCGGTGGTTCAGGATGACAGGGGAGGCTGTGCTTGTTTCGAATTTGTCGTCCAGGGCTTTGTCGAATGCCATTTTTTTCCTCTTGCAGGCTACTCCGTTCGCGCAAGAAGGTGGCTGCTCGTATTTAAGCGTTTCGGTCTGCAGAGAGAGAGTAGATTTCCGAAGGAAACATCAAGTCCAGTATCGAGAAGTGTTCATCGTTTCTTCTCTCCTATTCTCTTCTATATGGAAAGGAATAGAAGAAGAAGAAGAAGAAGAAGAAGAAGAAGAAGAAGAAGAAGAAGAAGAAGAAGAAGAAGAAGAAGAGGCAACCTGACCACCGGCGAGTAACAACAGAATTCCGACGACATCTCTCAAATCGCTCGGAAGCAGTTCCGTCCGCAATCTACTCTCTCTCTGGCCCTGACCTCGAGGGGCAGGGGCGCAGGGGCGCCGGTGTGGAGCTGTGCAGGCGTGGCGTTGTGGCGGTGCCGGGCTTCTCGGAGCTGGACAGAAACAAACACCTCCACAGCCGGCTGGCCGAGTTCCATCCGCAATCTACTCTACTCTCTCTCTCTGGCTGGCACCAACGATGGGGAGGGGCGCAGGGGCGCCGGTGTGGAGCTGTGCAGGTGTGCCCACGCCTGCGTGGCTCAGTTGGCCGTAGCCTCGGTTTGCAGACGAACGAACACCTCTCCAGCCAGCTTCCAGAGTTCCATCCGCAATCTACTCTCTCTCTGGCGCTGACGATGGGCAGGTGTGCAGATGCGCCGGTGTGGAGCTATGGCGCGGCGGAGGTATGCCCCTGCCGGGCGGTCCGGTGCTGGTTGTGAGGCTCAGCTGGCCTTCAGTTCACGGTCGTCACCGTCGGCAACAGCATCTTGAGTCCCTTCTTCCAGACGTCCAGCGCCTGACGCAAGCGCCTCGCGAAATCGTCGAGCTGGGCCTCGGGCCCCTTGTCTGGCTTGCGATCCGGATCGTCCCACTGCCGCGGCAGGTTGATCCCCTGCCAGGCCTGCAGCTCGACGCCGAGGAGCCAGATCTCACCGGCCGGTCCGCAGCGCACCTGCGCCTCCGGCTCCCCGCACCACGAGAGGGGGGTGGTGGTGCCGTCCGCGTGCTCGCGGCCAGCTTGCGGGAGGAGCGTCTCCATCTGTGCCATCACCTCACCCACCCAGGCGCGCCAGGTGTCCTGCGGCGGCAGCAGAAGCGGCCTGTCCCAGTCCAGCTTGCCGTGAAGCGCAACATCGACACGGAGCCACGGCTGGTCTGTCCGAAGGCCCTCAGCCTTCTTGTGGCCGAGGAACTCGGTCAGGGCATCCTCTTCCGTGGTCCGGGACCGCGCCGAGTGCAGCGCGTCCCACTCCCAGGTCAGCTCCATCGAGGCCGAGAATGGCTCCGGCCGCTGCCCGCCGCCAAAGGTCAGACCCACTCTGATCGCGTGCCGCCGCTCCATGCTCCCGAGGGAAATCGTCTCCTCGGGACGGTCATAGGCAGAGA
>Ga0180009_10001861_pt1 | contig 25189 bp, 37 predicted proteins | sample OS_PC_MetaG_FD_123537 | JGI IMG/M metagenome (GOLD analysis project Ga0180009, IMG submission 123537) | Groundwater microbial communities from the Aspo Hard Rock Laboratory (HRL) deep subsurface site, Sweden - OS_PC_MetaG | ecosystem: Environmental > Aquatic > Deep subsurface > Groundwater...
GGATCATCAACCATTGGAAAAATATCAGTAGATACTGGGGTAGTATTTGCACCCAGAGCAGTGATTTTGAGATCGGCCAATTTATACCCCCATTTCTAATAATTTTTTATCAACCATATTATTCCTATGCTAGCTGTAAGATCCCTTCGATTGACCAGGGTATATCGACTTGAGTAGCTGTAGCGGGAATATCAGCTGTAAAGTCAATGAATGCAATTGGAATATCATTGGTATTTGTTCCATCGACATATTTGTAGATTAAGACCCCCTGATAATCTCTAGTAGCATTTCCACTTAGACCAGCAAATGACACGTCAGCCGCGTCAAATTCTGCTCTATCATTGGCATTATCGGCTGCTACAACCTCTGAGGTTAGCGCTACATCCGCATATCCCGTAGCATTGGCCACATCTATTAAAGTATAGTTCACAAGAGTGTTGATTGCATCTACTTCCGTATCACACGTAGTTGTATTCATACATAGTCTAGCCCTAATGTCATTGGTATCTAAATCAATAGTCCCATTCATTAGTCCGACCTTTGCTGAATTTGGTATTGCGCTCGCCATAATTACCTCCCTATATTCTTCTATCTTAGAGTTAATACTTAAAACTCATAATAACACCCTATGTTATTTCATTAAAATTAGATAATTGCTTCAGGACCATAAAATCCAATTACATTTTCGATAGCTCCAGCAGCCATAGCATATGGAACTTCAACTTGGTTTACTACTCCACTCCTAGTTTCAACAACCACGCTTTTAAACATTCTGCCATTTATAGCAAATTCAACTGGCATAGTGAATTTAAGCATTGTAAAAGAAGGCATCGTTACTTGAGGTGCTTCTTTTATTAAATCAACACTAACAGTTTTCTTATTGGCTTTACGTTTTGCCATTTTAGTCTCCTTTTTTATTAATTCTAACCAACTCTTAAATATAATATCCCAAGAATGTTGTTTAGCCTTAGCTTTGGCTTTACTAGCCAACTCTTTTCGTTTTTTATGATTGGTTAATATTTCTACTACAGAGTCTACGAATTCTCCAGCTAATTCACTATTAGATAATATAATTCCACCCTCTCCTACAGTAGTAGGCAAAGCTCCTAGGTCACTAGTTACTGGTACTGCACCCGCAGCCATACACTCCATTACTGATATACAGAAACACTCATCATAATTACATGGATATGCCATCACCTCTGACTCTAATTGATGTTGTACTAGTTCCTTGCGCTCTACTTTCCCCAAAAAATCAACATAGTCTAACTTATTGAACATCCCTTTATATTCGCCGTTTCTAGCCGTCTCCTGACCCCACAAACGATAATCTGAGGTAATAGTTAAGTTAAATTTTGGGACACGTTTCTTAATCTGCGGAGTTAAAACACTTAAGAGCTCCAGTCCTCTCATCGGCACACTACAGAATATCACTTTACTTTTAATCTTTTTAACTTTCTTTTTATAATCAACTAGATTTATCCCAAGATCAATGACTTCTACTCCTTGGGTTTTATAAGTATCCTCTAAATATTTTTTATGAAATTCCGAGATCGCAATAGTCTTATCTACATAAGGAAACACCTTCATATCCCACACTCCTTGAGCATCAGTATATTGATCACAACTCCAAAACAGCTTAAGTTTAGTATTAGCAACCTCAACGATTGGGTGCCAAGATCTAAATAAAACAAACACATCGCAGTATGATGTAGATACATACTCAAAGATATTGTGATAATGTACTCCCCCAAACACACCTACTTTATCAGTATGATTATATATTTCTGTTCTCCAGCCGTTTTTTGCAAACTCTCTGGCTAAGAGAATAATTGAAGCCTCAGCTCCACCCACACCCTTACCCTCAAAGTCTTCATCTAAAAACCCATAAGGTACTCCAGATACAAAGAACACTATTCTCTTCTTTTTAGTATTTTTGAGATGCCTCACCATCATTTTATTTCTAAATACAGCCTGGGCAAATATTGTAGTTTTGGGAATGTCTATCTGGTCAGAACTTCTTGACTGTAAATGGTGAAGCGCCACGGGTACTTCTAACAATTTATAACCCTTATCCTGAGCCACTACGCTCATCCACACATCTTCAAAATAGGCGGTTCCAAAGTCCTCACACCAAACCTCATCTCCAACCTTAATCTCGTCAAACATCTCCTTAGAGCCAAACACGCACCACCCAGCTATATAAGGAGTAGTAATTAGGTCAAAAGCTGTCAATGTATTGTAATCAATTATTTGAGGACCAATCAAAGATTTTGGGGTTTCGTCCAAAGCTTGATTCAACATCTCCAACCAATTAGATGAATGATGAACTACATCATTCGAAATAAAACAAATTCTATCTCCAGTAGCTTGAGCATATCCTAAATTATTTCCTCCACCAAAGCCTAAGTTTTTATCCGATAGAACAACTTTAATCTTCTTTTCTTTTTTAGCTATGTCTTTTAACCACCTATCTGTTCCATCAGAACTCCCGTTATCAACAACAATAAGCTCCCAATCTCCTGGAACTTTAAGCATCTGGTTAATAAACGGTACAGTTAAATCATAGAGGTGGTTGAACACTGGTAAAATTAAACTCGTCATATTTCTTCCAGCATTTTCTCAACCCTAGCCTTGAAGGTGTGAGGTTGTACTTTTTTATAACCATTCTCTGCAATTCGCTTCATTTCTTTAGGATTATTAAGAAGTGTGTCTATCTTTGCAATAGCTTCATCTTCAGAGTTAAACCCCACATAATCTTCCCCATCTATAAAATCAAACTTTCTTAGATCTGGTACATGATTGGTAACCACACATCTACACATCGCCAATCCCTCCCAAAACCGAGCAGGTAAATCCATTTTAGAAGACCAATTAAACGCTATTGGAGCGCTATTGTATAACTTTACATATTCATCATAAATATATCCTATCCCAGCAAACACTCTCCAACCTTTAGCAGCTACACCATCCAGCACGCGCTTGCGATGGTCATACTGAAGGCCACATAACACCACATCATATTTCTGTTTTACAGTTGGAAGATACTTATATATCTCTGGATCATAACCATATGGCATCCAACCGTCATCTGGCTTTCTATAGTGATCTTGCATAGAAAAGTATTTATCTGCATGTTCTTTTTGAAGATCATAATTAACTACATGTGGATCAGTCCCAATCACAATATTTGGGACTGGGGCCTTACCACTAATATAATAGGTGTCTGCTGCTTGGATTAATAGATCTGGTTTAATCTTAGCCAACCTAAGTGTTTCAAAAACGTTTTTCATCTCAATAATGGGAACATCTGGTGATTCAACCGTTGGTGGGAACCAATACTTCTTAGGATATTCAGTAACACCTTCCCAGGGGATACTCCCCCTAGACCAAGGACCAATAGATATAACCTCATGACCAGCTTGCTCTAGCCCCCAATGGATGTAACGGCCCATAGCCATGGGATAGTGTTTATAAAATACCGCTACGGTCATCTTCCTCCCAAGGCATAGTAAATTCACCCTGTAAAACTTCCATAGAGCCATATCCTTGATAAAAGTCTTTAACTAACCCTATGACTTTTTCTTGTTCACTAAACTTTAAACCATCGTGTACTGGTAGAGTTAGGAGGTTTACCCACAACTTATCCACAACTGGCATCGGATCTTTAGCAGCCTTTTTCCAATAAGTCATCTCATGTAAAGGCTTAAAATGAACCGAAGTGGCAATTCCATTCTCTGCTAACATTTCTGAAAGTCCATTCCTGTTGTAGCACTGCATCGTATAATATTGGACTGTATAAGTGTTCTTAGGAGTCTTAATAAACTTAATATCTTTAAAAGCGTCATTATATACGCTCTGGTGAGCGCGTCTCTTAGCTGTCATCTCATCCAATCGTCTCAGTTGACCAAGACCAATGACAGCAGTGATGTCATTCATGTAACCTTTAATAGCATTAGCTTGAGTAATGTCATAATCCCAAGTATATTTCCTGCCCAAAGTTCTAGAGTAGGTTGTTTTCTCTACTCCCAGCCAGGTTAAAGTTCTTAACTTGTTGTAAATTTCTTTATCATTTGTAGTAATCATTCCCCCATCACCGACTGGAAGGCTCTTAACCGCCTGGAAAGACCAGATAGTTATATCTGCATCTTTACCCGCTCCTGGCGTACAGGCAGCATGAGCGGCATCTTCAATCACTAGAATATTGCCAGCTTTTTTTTTAATAGCTTTAATATCAGCTAAATGTCCATGAGAATCTACAGCTATTATGGCCTTAGTTTCGGGAGTTATTTTTATCGCTTCGGGGTCTATACAGAAATCATCAGCTCTAATATCGGCAAACGTCACATCCATGTCATTATATTCACCCACAATAGCATCGGAAACAAATGTGAATGGAGTGGTGATTAACTCTCCACCCCTAATATCATAAACCTTTAAACACAGGTCTAGGGCAGCAGTACCCGAACTAGTACCAACAGCATATTTAGCTCCTACCTTCTCTGCAAACTTTTCTTCAAATTCTTTAGTCTTTGGTCCCTGTCCAACCCAACCACTGTCTAATACTTCACATAATTCTTTTTTTGTTTGTTCATCAAAAGTGGGTCTTAAAACTGGGATAACTTTCATATTTTCCTTTCATATAACTGGTCCCATAACATAGTATTTAAACTAGTATCTCTAGGCAACCTAACTGGGATACTCACTCTCTTAGTAGGTTGAACCATCCTTGTCCTTAATGCTAATTGATATAAATTCTTTCTACCAGTTCCAATATTAATTACTTTAGGAAGCGTTGCTTCATTATTTACAGCTCGGGCAACTCTCTCTGCAATAATTTCCACATAATCTCCAGAGGTCCACATATCTGTAGGCACTACTGGATGTGGATATGGGCTAGGTTTAAATAGAGTTCTAATAATAGAATATTTGGGAGATTTAGTTGCCACAAATTCTCCAAGTAGTTTGGTCATTGAATAAAAATTAACTGGAGCTGGGACATCTCCTTCTTTATAATTCCCCTTTTCTCCATCAAAAACATACTCCGTACTCATATAAATAAATCTAGGAGATCTAACGGCCAGTTGTTCTGTCCCAAATACATTAACTCGATAACACTCGCACTTCTCATACTCAGCTTTGCCTACATCAGTATAAGCCCCCAGATGCAATACTACATCTGGTTTATACTTCTGAAAAGCTACTTTAATTGAATCCACACTAGTTAGATCCATTTCTTCTCTATCTACAAAGATAGCATCTTTAAAATATTGTTTTAGATGACTTGCCAGCAAACCTTTGCCGCCTGTAATCATTAGCTTTTTTGACTGCATTAACTAGCTCTCCTTTCAGAGCTAAATCTACTATTTTTTTCATTTCTGGATTTGGTTTCGCATCTTTATTTCTAGCTCTCTGTAAATCTAAATATGAGAGACCTTTCTTTTTCATCATTTTCTCTTGTGCTATCTCGTGGGGTTTGAGTTTAAGTCCCATATGTTTCCAAAATGGAGTAGCCCAATATTCTTCTTTAGAATGTAATGATTGATAGTGCGGAGTTATATGACCACCAATTTTATCTAGTTTATTCTTGCAATTTTTGCAAGGAAGCACACTAAACCTGAGGTCTATAATAGCTCCTACCTCGTCACAATTAGGGCACTTAGTGCAAGAATTACAAAAAGATTCTCCTAAAGTGTTTATCCTAATCATCTCGCCAGTACCACAAAGTTTACACTTCATTTAAAAACTCCACTAATTTTTTAACACATAATTCCCAAGAATAATTCTTATGAATAAATTTACTCGCCTTTTTACCCACTACAAAAGAATAATCTTTATTTTCATACATATGCCTCATTGCGCCCATTAATTCTGGAATATCTATTTTTGCCCAATTACCAGGCTGCTCCACCATTGGGTTAGCTTTATACAACCCTGCTGGAGTTAGAGCTAATCCTAGATGAGCTATATCTTCTAAACCCGAATAATTAGTCAAGATAGTTGGTAAACCAGTGGCCATTGCTTCTCGAGGAGGATAGCCAACCCCTTCAGCTTTTGATGGAAACACAAAACAATCTAAATCTTTATACCACTCAACTAATTTCTTATAACTCCACAGTTCTGTTGTGATTTCAATTCGTTTATCTTTCATGTTGGCGTAGTAGCCTAAAAACGGGTCTGTACTATGAAGTAGTAATTTCACTGGCTCTCCTTGGTCAAACTCACTGGAGAACGCACGTATTAGCTCAAAAACGCCTTTTCTATCATTCAAGTACCCACAAGAGCCAAACAGATACTCAACCCGCTTACGCTTGTTTCTTTCACGATATCTAAACCTCTTAGTATCTATACCGTGAGGAATAACTTTAATTGGTACAAACACTCCACATTTCTTAAAAACTCGTCTATAAAAATCATTGGGGACAATTACATAATGCATTGTGTTTAATGCACCTACCCATGTTGGACCGATTTCATCAGTCTCAGCCATGGTGTTGGCTATCTTAACCTCACACTTGTTTAAATAAAAATGATCTGGGGTGGTTTCTATAATTCCAATTCTTCTCTCCTCAAAAGGTTTATCAAACATTTCGCGCTCTTCATCATCTAGTACATCCCACTCATCGGTACCAGGTCTAGGAATAAATTTAGCGCTTATTGACACATCTACCCCACTTCTGATAAGGTACTTACACCAGTTAATATTAGCTATTCCGTAAGGGATAGCCCCCGAAAGGAGTAAAATATCCCAGATATGAGACTTTTAGATTCGAAGGCATTATGTGTATCCTCCTTTCTTCCCAATCCTCAAAAAAGGAAGATTGGTAGGGGTGGATATATTTACATCTCTATTCCTGACCACCCTAACAGGACTAAAGATGGATATTACCTTGAACATCGATTTATAGTTGAGAAGTATCTTGGAAGACTTCTTGATAGAAAAGAAGCTGTACATCATGTAGATCATAATCCAGCCAATAATAAAATAAATAATTTGATAGTTTATAAAAGTTCTGGACAACACTTGAAACATGAACATAATATAAAAAATAGGTTCGGCCAATATACCAAACCTGGAAAAATAACTCTTGAAATTAAAAAAGGTATTTATAAAAATTGCCTGATTTGTAAAAAGAAATTTTATTTGCTTCCATCTAGAAAGAAATATAAATTTTGTTCCCGTAAGTGCATGGGAAAATCTTATAAAAATAGACCAGCTCCTTGGATGAAAAGACCACGATCTCTTGAAACTAGAAAAAAAATGAGTCAAAGTGCTAAAAAAGCCCATAGAAATAAACTTGGAAAATTTATTCACAGCTCCCCCTTGTAATCACTACCAAAAATAATCTGATATTGAGCCAGAGCAAGTTCTGACTTAACCCCCTTTTCAAATAAAAAATTAACCCCGTTGACACCACCAGAGATGGTTCGTTTTGGAGTTATAGTATATTTCCCGACTATCTCGTTAAGAGCTTTGACGGGTTTGATTGACCTCTTCATTTTTGTTTTGTCTGGCGGTGTTTCCTACTTCAAAGTGGATTCTTTCGGGACCGTCAGCTCCGATGTAACTGAGTGATAAAGTGTTACATAACTTCAAAAAGCCTATCTAGGTGTCTCAAGTCTATACATCCAGTTGTTGTTCAAAAGAACAGACTTAAACATATATTTCCAAGTAAGAGCGTGTTTATTCGCCCATTCATCTCCATGTCCACCAGGTTTGGTGTAAACCACATCATAGTCATTCAGCATCCATTTGGTAATACCATATGAATTTTGTCCGACAATAATGGATTGCTCTAAAGTTGTAACAGCATTGTTAGAACCCGAGCTACCAATAGTAGGGGCCATAGATGAGAATTGAAACCCAATACCTAAAAATTCAGCGATAGTTGCAGTGTAGTAGTAATCTCTAGTACCACGACTAACAATTTCTCTAAAACTGGAATCTTTAAGCATCTGTTCAACTATATTAGCGCTAACCATAGCACGGAAGTTTCCGCGAATTGGTTTGCCATCGTTGTTTCGGAGTGCCGTAACAACAGCTAAAAAGTCGTTCATATCAGCCTTATCATTACTGTCTAATAGGTTACGAGCAGCCTTACCATTTCCATAGTAAGCCGAAGTACCAACTCTTAGTACATTAATGACTTCTTGCTCAATAGCTTCTGAGGCGTGTTGAGCATTTAGCATTCTCAATTCCTTGGGAATATCTGCGAACGAAGTGTAATCTACACCTTCATTCCAGGCGTGACCTTGACCAAACAAGAAATCTACCTGAGCTGATACCGTAGTATCTGCTGGGGTTGCTGGAGTCCAGGTTGGGGAAGTACCAGTGGTGTTCTTAATATACTGATAAACAGTCGTACTAAAATCGGTTCCACCAGCAGCTAATCCAGGCTTGGTCATTCTAAACCATTGTCTAGTATGTCCTGCGCGTTTCCCAACGCGGTCGCCTTGTCCAAACTGTTGATAGATTAAATTGGGTTTTGCCCATTCTAATCCTTCTGCAACAAAATCTGTTTTTTCTAGATCTGTAAGTGTGCTTATTGCAATTGCAGCCATATTTTATAATCTCCTTTCGTTATTTATGACTCTCCCGATAATCTTTCAGGGCTTTCCTTTGCTCTGGGGTCCATTCATCAACTGGTGTGTCGAGAATTGCCTGTATTTGAGCAGGGGTAGCTCCTATGTTTGCATCTGGCGTATTACTTCCAGCTACATGGACATCTTTTTTAGGGGGAGTTAAAGAAGGGTTTTGCTCAGCTATAAGTTCCATTTCTGATTCGATATAGTCCTCTATATCAAGCAATCCTGTTTCTACGTCTTGCGTTTCCGCTTGAATGTAGCCTCTTGGATTTCTCAGAATGGCTCTTTTTTGTGACTCAGGAATATCAGGATAATTCTTGAGAAGCTTACTAGCACCACTCTTCAATTCACTCAACGCTACCTTAGTTTCCAGTTGTCTAATATAGACATCTTTATTATCAGAAGGCGCTGATTGAACACCACTCCTATCAGTTTGTCCTCTCCTTAGTCTGCGAAACTTTTCTCGTTCTGCTTTGAGGGCTTTCTTGAGATTTTCATGTTCCTGCGAACTAATGGTTCTTTCCTCAGCTGCTTGAGCTGGGGGTGTAACTACAGGCGCCGCAGCAGGTGCTGGGGTTTTTGTGTTACCTAACTCACTACCTTGCGGAGTAGTCGGTGAAGCGGGAGCTTCGGTCGCAAGCGGTTGTTTAACATCTTCCATGATGACTAACCTTTCTAACATTTTTTTTACGTGGCTACGTACCACGAAAAAAGGTGTATTACAATATATGTATCATATTATTGTAAAATATGCAAATATTATTGTTTGGAAGCTTTTTTCATTTCTTCAACATATTCTCTTAAAAACTGTTTTCTTTCTTCTTCATCAGTAAATCTTTGATCCCTCATTATTGAATACATTTGAGATTCAATTTCTTCTATCTCTAATATTTTATTAATAAAATCAAATCTCTTCTTTTCTTCTGGCCTTAAAGCTGTGGTCTTTAATCCAAAAGCATCAAACAAAGCCATTTTCACATCTCTAGTTCTACCAGCATAATCTTTTTCGCCTTTGAAAGCTGGTTTAATCTTTCCAAAATAAGTTCTATATAAAGCTGGTAAAATTGTATTAGCTGCGTGTGCCCACTTCTGAGACCCCGCTCTTCTAGGTTTGATACTAGTCATGTCTTTAAAACTAAATCCTGGTAATTTAGAATCTCCAAACTCCTTATCAAAATAGAAATCTTTTTTAGCTTGTTGCTGAGCAACTTCCATAGCAAAAGGATTTAATGATAATCCGAATGGCAATTGACCCCTACTTAAACTATCAACAGGACTTTCACCTAAATTACCCCACGGATATAAATATTGGGTATCTAAAACTATTCTATCGCCATCCTTAGACTTCCACGGCAATTGGATGCTGTCCTTCTGCCACTCTGGTCTATCCTCTTCTGGCACCGTATCGCCACCATACGCTTCAACTGCTTGTTTAAACCTAGGATACTTAGCAAGTCTCTCGGGATGTTTTATTGCAGTTTTTACGGTAAAAGGTATCGCTTGCCTGGAAAATGAATAAAATGGAATTATTCTACTCATCAGCACACGCTCACCAGAACCAATCTTATAAGGTGAGAAGATGGCTTTTTCAGCCAAATCCTTAGCTACTTTTAAAACTGCAGGATCTGCCAACACCTCATCTAAACTTCTATTTCCTACTTTAACAATGTCATCAATAGACCTTTTGAACACACTTAGTTTGGCTACATCTTCTGAATGATTCTGGAACGTCTTCCACAAATCTAAAAATTTCCTAATGTTTCCTTTTTGAACAAGATCAGCATTTCCCATTAAAATTTTATAATTATCAATTAAACCAGCTTTACGAATTAAACTAACATTCTCAGCTGCACCAACATATTTTTGAGAACCATGTCCGAGGTAATTAAACAAGCCTTGAAACGAATCAATAACCGTTCTTGCTAAACTTCCACCAGTAGCCATATTAGCCAAAATCTGGTTAGAAATAATGTTCCTTACATGATAAGCGGGATTATAAATAGTTTTACCAAGCTTCCAAAGATTAAGTGCTTTATCATGGAAATTCCAAGCTTTGTCCCAAGCAGTAGTACCTGCTCTAGCCGCAGAACCTTTAATAAAATCAACTACATCTTTTGGAAGAAGCGTATCTTTAAATATCCCAGCAGTTTTAAGATTAATCACATCGGCTGGCACATAACCAAAATCCCTTAAGGCATCTGGGCCATTCTTTACTAATAACTTTTGAGCCTCATCTGCCTTTAACCCAAACTTCTCAGCAATAGCTATGTACCCACGCGCTATCTCATTTTCAGTTATCTCGGTTCCAAGTCCTTTATAAACAGCGGGTGAAAATTCCTTTATATAACCCTCCTTACCCTTTCTCTCTTTCATAAATCTCTGGAGCAATTTAGGAGCTCCAGAAGGCGTTGTAATATAAGCAGTATCACCGCCTTTAATCATCTGATCCCAAATATGTGTTAAGTACTTACCTTCATATTTTGCAAAAGATTCTGGGCTTAACCCAAACTTACCTTTAGTTTTTTCAAATAACTCCACTCCCTCTCGTCCAACCTTGTCTCCTAAATCAGTCATTTGTTTAGCAATTACTCTAAGTGGCTCATCGGCTTTAGCTACAACCTTGGCGCCGTTCTCCATTAATTCACCAACTATTCTTTGTTGTTCTGGAGTCATTCCATCTGCTGCTTTTTTAATAATCTTCTGTAACTGATTAACTCTAAAATTAGCCATATCCACAGCCTCATCCAATAGTTTTTTAGCACCAGGAGCTTTAAACCCTGGCTCAAGTGCTTCAATAACACTACCGAGTTTACTCTTCTTTATATAATCACCAGTAGCGCCAGTAGCCTTTGAAATTGGCTTCATAAATTGTTGACCTAATTTAGCTGCTCCTGGTATCGCGCTAACAGCCTTACCTATTCCAAATTCTGCTACGGTGGGATAAAGAACTTCTAAAGCAAAAGCAATATCTTTTGAAAGTGGGGTAATTTTTTCACCAGCCTCTCTTCTCTTATCTACAACGCTTCCTTCTCCTAAAAATCCTCCACCCCAAGGATCTAGTTCTTTTGAAGGTTTAAAAACATTCTTAAGTCCAGCTTTTATACCACTAGGCTTAAGTGGATCAAATGCTGCAGACAAAAATCCAGAAAAACTCTTGGGTTCATTCCTCGTTCCACTTTCTCTTTGTCTTTGCTCACGATCCATTACCACACCACTAGTATATCTAGATGGGGCCATTAAAGCTCTTCCCGCTGCTTGTCCAAGTGGTGTTGCCATCTTCTCTCCCAACCAACCCAAGCCTTCCATTACTTTGCTTCCAAATGGTGAAGCTACTGCTTTTTGAAAACGCTCTGAACCTAGTATCTTTTCTCTAGTTCTTTCAAAGAAACCTTTTTCTTCTTGTTGATAAGAAGGTTGTGGTTTAGAAATTCGTGGAGTTGGGGTAACAGTAGGAGCGGCGCTAGGCGCGGTTGTTCCTGCTGAAGATGGGCTCCAATATTTTGACATATTATTTAAATGTGTTAATTTTTTTAAGCCAATTCCCTACGCTACTTACTCCTGACTTAACCGTATCTTTAACTTTTGTATACACATCTCTTAAAGTTGGACCAGTAAACATCTTAGATTCAGGTGGTTTCCATTCATCTTTTGGTAACTCCATCTTAAATCCAGAGCTCTGCAAGGCATTAGGTTTATACTCTGGGCTAGTTAATTGGGTACCAAAATTTATTGGTGCTGGAGTGTAGTTGGTGGTGGGAGCATATGCTGGTGTAAATGTTGGTTGAATAGATGGTTGATCAAACTTAATGTTTTCAAATCCACTAAAGTCAACTGGTTTACCAGGCTCACTACTAGGAACTAGTTTTCCATCTGGTCTAGTCTCATATGAGGGATATAAAGTTTCTTTGGGCTTTAAGTCTTGAGGTGGTAATTCTTGTTGATCTCCTAGTAGAGCTGCTGCGGCCGCTTCTGCTTGTTTTTTCTGTTGTTCTTCTGGAGATAAGCTATTGAAATAATTCTGTTTCTCTTGAACTTCATAATCTTTCCATGATTGACCAGTCCTCTGATCTGGGCTGTTAAACCAGTTGCTAATATCTGTATTTGTTTTCGCTAAATCAAATGCTTTTACTAGTTCTCCTTCTAAATCGTACTTAGCTTGAACATATATTTCTCCCTCAAATTCAGCATAAGAATATGTATTAAACCTACCAGGAACCTCACCCTCTAAATAAAATGGAGTTAGTTGTACATAAATATTATTTCTCCCAGGAACTTTCCCTATAGATTCACCAACCTTAGTATTAATAAGAGTTGTATTTCCAGCATCATCAACTATTTCGACCTGAGTATTAAGTGGAACAAACTTCTGAACTTGATTACCATTTTTATCTTTGGTAATTAAAAGACCAGTCGCCTGTTTTCCTTGTAAATCAATTGGTTCTTTTTGATATAATACAGTTACGTCTGCAATTAATTTATTAATTTCTTCATCAGTATCACCCGCATAAGCATCCAATGTCCTAACATATTGAGCTAATTGATCTGTTTTGGAAGTAACTTGAGCATCGGTGTTTCTAGCAGCCTCTTCATAAGTATATGCTTTCTCTGGAGCTTGTTGTGCCCAAGATGAATATAAATCTCTTCTGTTCTTTAATCCTTCAAATGTTCCTGTTTTTTCATCCCCACCACCATTAAGATAAAGTGCATAAATATAAATATAGTCTTTGTATTGTTCTACAACTGATTGATCTTTTCCAGAATCATATAGCATTGCCCTAAACCGATCATCCTCTTCTTGAAACTGAGCCTTCATGTCTTTAATTGTAGTGGCGAGTTCTGACCCATCTGCTTTTCTAACTCTAAATGTTCGACCCTCAAACTCTTCAATCGTAGTTCCCTTTTGAACATCAAGTCCCAACTTCTCAGTAAATTGGTCAATTGTAGGCAACATATCATACAAACCTGCTTCCTGAGCACTCTGATCTATACCATTCAACTCTATTACCGCATCATCTGCGGAAATATACCCCCGCTCATAATTAGACTTGACTAAATCTAGTCTCTCATCTATCTTATCGCGAGCTTCTTTTTTCGTCGCGGCTGGTAGTTTGGTTGTTCTTATTTCATTAGACTTACTTGCCCATTCCAGCGCATCAATCGTTTCACCATCTCTTTGAGCCTCCTCTGCCAGCTTCATATAAGCTGCTGCTTGTTTTTGTAAACTATCTACTCCAGGAGGAAGTAAAGATAGTTCGTACTCGGCATTTGCACGTGAAAACTTTCGCTCTTCCTTTTTAATGTCCCCATAAACCTTCTCAGCCTTACCATTCCAATCAGCTACAGCCTGCAATGCCCTACTATGAGCTGGCGTACCTTCTTCTAAATTAGTTGCTCTCTCATTATAATAAGTAGCCAAAGCCTTAGCAGCTTTAATCTTTTCAACTCCCTCTGCAGCTTTATAATCAGTTTCAAGTCTCTCTCCATTAACCACTACCTCAAAGTCTCGCAGCTTATCTTCAATATTAACCTTATCCATCTCAGTAAAATAAGGATTACTGGTCGCAGACTGCAAATAAGAATACATCTCTTCGTTGGAAACAAACCCATCACTATAACGCTTAACCATGCTTTCAAACTGGGCATCAGCCATTTTACGGGCAATAGAATCAGCTGCGCTACTTAACGACCCAGGTCGAAGAACTTTCCTCTTAGTGGTTTTGCGCCTATCTCTTAAGGCAGCTCGTCTTGCATTCGCCATTTACTGTCCTTTAGCTTGTAAGTTCTGTCTAGTTTGATCAATAAATCCCTGGGGACTTGAGAATGAAGTTGTTCCACCTTTCACCGAAGCTGGTTGTGGCATACCTTCTCCACCTTGAGCGGAGATCATTGTTGGTGCCGACTGATTAACACCAGGAGCTCCAGGAACAGCTGGTGGTCCTGCCTCTTGGGCTTGCAATAAATCATTAGCCCGTTTTTGAGCCTCTACCAATCCAGGAGTAACTTGATACATCTTAGCTCGATACTCCATTAATTCAGCATCTCTAGTCTCGCGCTTCATCTCTTCAATAATTGCATCTACGTCCCTATAACCTAGTTCTTTAAAGGCATATCTGAAAGGAAGTCCCATCTGCACTTTATTTAATACATTCACAATCTCATCTGATTGGGTAATAGGCATAACCTGTGCCCAATCAAAATCAGGATTGCGCAAGGCAAATTCACCTGTAGCTTCATCTTGGAAAATTTCCGTATCACCATAATAGAAATTCCCATACATCTGAATCTTTTTGAAAATATCTCGTAAAGCCAACTCCCAAGCATCATGCTTGAAATCAATTAGTTCTACAAGAGATTGATAATCAATGGCTTTAGAACGGCCAGAATCAGCTCCTCCTGCTCCAAAGGTTACTTTAGGCACACCCATGTCATACATCGTATCTCTCACCCGATTAATATAAGAATCTACAGGAAAGGTATTCACATTAGCAGCTAGTGGTTCAAACCGAGCCGAGCCATCTGGGGAATCAATAAAGATTACTCCACCTGATCCTGACTTAATACTTTCGGGATCAAAGTCTTCCATATTTATTGCCACATACCGCTGGTTAGCACCTACCCTAATATAAGATCTTTCTTCATTGGAGGCTTCATTAAATTCAATTTGGGGGTCCATCATGTCATCAATATCTGAAATAGACCAAGGGGAACGGGGTTGTGGAATGTTATGAATAATAGTCCAGAAAGGAACCTTAGGATAAGTGACATCATCCTTCTCCACATACTGAATCATTTCTTTGCCAATCAACAAACAGTAATAATCTCGATCATCATACTCAACTAAAGTAACTGAAGGTGACTTGGTTTCTCCAGAGGGTAGGGCAGTAGTACCAGACCACTGCTTGTCTTCTGCCCAAGCAGAGCCTTCATTAGCTGTCGCCCTATCCTTATCTTTAGTTGTATGAGCTAAGGAATCAGGAACCTTAATCCCAAACTCATCTTCAATACTCTTTAATGTTCGTTCTTCTTCAACTATAACAGCATCATACTCATGCACATCATCTCCGCGCCACGCCACCATAATATTATCCATCTTCTCTAAATTAGTAATTTTAATATTCCACTCTTGCCCATCCTTTTGGGGATAGGTCTTAATCGCCGCATCACCCATCGTGACTTGATTCATACAAGCTCGCCTATAAGCTTTTAGCCAAAAGTCATTCTTATCTAACACATCATCAACAAACGACTCTACCGCTTGCGCGCGAATCCTTTCATTCTCTACAAAATCAGCACTAACTAATTTGCGTGCAGGAAATGTGACATTAGGAGGATTATTAGCTAGTCCATAACTAATCTTCTTTGCAGTTTTACCAGCATAGTTAAAGACCGCATTAGGATGTCCTTTTTTCTCAAGGGTAGTCTTGCCAACAATATTTGTGTAATTATGACGACCTGTATAAAAATCAAAGCGTTTCTTATATAGAGCTCTTCGTGTATCTCTATCAGGTTTTAAAGCCTCTTTAAGATCATTAATCTTTTTCCTTTTTTCTTTACGTTGGCTGGGTGTGCCTTCAAGAACTAACTTTGAGTCTTTAAAATCTATTTTATCCATAGCGATTATACTCCCATAAATATTTACTTCTTGAAATTAGATAATAGCATTAAAATCATAAGCATACATTCTATTATGAGTCTGCTTGGGTCTCCGCAGTTCTAACCACCAAACCAATTGTGCTAGTGTCACCACTATATCATTCCTTATTTTTTTATCATCCAACCGATAATTTTGTAACTCAGAAATAACCACATCTTCGCTAGGCATCCTAAGCAAACCCCAATTATGATTCTCATCAATAGCCTCATTGCCGTGGTAAGTTAACTTCCTCCTCCTCTTCGTACTCTGTCCTCCATCAAATGCTGCCTTTAAACTAGTTAGCATCTCTGACTTAGCTCTCCCTCCAATATCAATAGATATAGGCTTAAGATGTCTTAAAAAGGCACTGGCGTTCTTTCCACCCAAAGCACTACCATCAATAATTAGTTTACCTGGAAACTTCTCCTTAATCTCTTCCACTTTAAGATACTGCATGGGAATAGGCATCTTATTACCCTGAACACGGAAAAAATGCACTAGCCTGTAGGGTTCTTCCGTATAATCTATAACTAAAATCACCGTATAATCAGCCCAGACACTCTTCCCTCCAGCAAAATCGGCACTAGTAAAATAGTCTCTCCCAGCCACACCTCTTTCCAACCAATGCATATTTTCATCCACAGCATTACTAATCCTTTCAAACCCAAAGTACTTATCTCCACTCTCCACATACTCCCCTTCAATAATCTGCTTCCTTAACATTGGATCTGCAATCTCTTCAGTCTTCTTTATCTCCACAGGATCTAAGAACGTATTATCATACATTGTTCCCTTTTGAGTATAAAAATTATTTCCCTCATTCTTCATATCATCTTGGGCCATTTCAATTATCCGCAGATAGTCATGTCCTTCGGGTTGGGGAGTACCCACAAAGTCTAGTACCCCTCCTAACGAGACTAGACGGGGCAAAAGGGTAATATTAGTAAATGTCCACAACTCCGCAATATCCGCACACTCATCTCCTGATATAAAAGCAATACTCTTTGCTTTAAAAGCCGCTCCCATCTCACTATAAGATCTAATAAGCAACTTAGCTCCTGTAATAAACATTAAACTGGGTAACATTTGAGCATCTACTCTATCCTCCATAATTGCCCAGCCCTTCAATTGACTCCTGTTAGTCCTTCCCCATTCCTGATGCATATGATTGGGAAACATAATCTTCCCTTCAACAATATCCTTAATCAACCTTGGAACCTCTCTAGCTTGCTCATAACCAGGTCCAAAGTTTAAAGTCTCATACGGTTGATCTAACCACTCTCTCTCTGAAAGAACCTTACCCGCGAGCTTGGGCTTAGTCATACACTCCCAAATATGCTTAATCGCCTCACTCATAGTCTTACCCCACCTATTACCAGGCCTCAATATATTAATCTTCCGATGACTTTCCTTAAACCAGACTTGTTGCCCTGGGTGTAAAGGCAAGCCAAGAATCTTCTGTGCAAAGAAAACTGGATCTTCTCTAATCTTATTCGAGTAAAGTTGTTGGGGGGTCTTCATCTACCAATTCTCCTTCAATAGTATCTCCTAAGAATCCGCCAAACATTTTAGCCATCTGTAATTTAAGGGCATCTTGGGTAACTTGAACTTTCATTCGGTTCGTCACACTGTCTTGAGCCTTCATAATCTCCCCTATCTTCAATTCTTTGCGGGCTACTAGGGGGTTATCTTTCCAAAAATCAACCATTCCAGCGCCAATATCCATTAAGCCTTGGGATAAATCATTTAAATTAGTTGTACTCATTCTATGGGGGGAGTCTGCTGGGGCATTAAGAGGAATGTGTTTTTTTGCTTCATTATAATGTTTCTTAGCGAAATGGCGGTAACATGCGGCTTCCAGAGATAGAGGTGACTTATGTCCAGTTTTAGACATGAAATGATCATAAATCTCTTTACGGGGGACTCCAGCCTTCCAGGTTTGTTCAATTTGAGAGCGGTAGGGGGAATTACAAAGCTGGCACGGTCTAAAACTAGAAATATAAGCTCTTTTAGTCTTCGTCTTTGGCATGGTCATAGTAACACTATATACTTTAAAATACCCCTTGTCTACTGTCTAGCGTATCAAGTGGTACACATATATGACAGGGAACCCATACCACTTCGTCACCCCCAGTGCCCCCCATTATTATTATGATATTCAGTTTACGTCGCACAATAAATATTGTACGACCCGACCTCACTTGAGGTTATTTTGTATTTTATAGTCCCCCTAAACCGATATTCTATCCTATAGCCTGCATAAATACGAGAATAATAGGAGTAAATTAGCAGTCAGAGGCGGCGAGTGCTAACGGCAAGATGCTGCGCGAAACGCAGATAAATGGACGCAATCTCTAGCTAATTATATGCAATCCGTACTTTCACTATTGACAAATATGCGCTTATGCATTAGTGTTATATTTAATCAGCAAATCAATAAGAATATAGAAAAAATACAACTCGAGAGAAAAGACAACTATCGTCACCGTAAACTACAGAATAATATAAATTAAAAATAAAGGAGTAAGCTCATGCAAAAAGCAAAGAGCCGAATCAAAAAGCTTGAACAAGCTACCAGGCTTCAACCCCCCGCCACCGCCGTGATCGCGCTATCTATACTAGTCATCAGCTTATGGGCGCTAACCTTCTATTTCCTTCTTCTTACCCCAGAACCTACAGAACCCATCGTTATCAATCACACCATTATTAAATCAATACAACACGACAAGGGTGTTAACTTCTGGACTGGTAAAGCCTCCTACTATTCAAGAGAGGGCTGTATTGGCTGCTCTGAGAGCCTCACAATGGCCAACGGTCAACCGCTTGACGATTCTAAGTTAACAGTAGCCTTCAACAAGCTGCCACTAGGTAAAACAGTTAGAGTAATCAATAACACCACCTATGATGTCGTAGAAGCTAAAATAACCGATACTGGAGGGTTTGAGAGGCTTGGAAGAATCATAGACCTATCAGTGGCTACTAAAGAAGCGATTAATTGCTCTGATATATGTGATGTAACTATACTATATAAATAGTTGAATATAGCCAGGGCAATGGGCGAGTAATAAATATAATATAAATTATTATAACAAGGTAAAACATTATGAAAGAGCAAAAAGACACAACTAAATGGATGGTTAACCCATATCAAGCCGCTAGAGAGCTTGAGAGCATTGAAAAACTAGAGCGGGAAATTAATCAGGAACTTGAAACCGATCATCCCAACATTATCGTGCTTCATTCTTTACCCCATAGAACTGTATTAGTATTATAAATTAATTAATAGGAGAAAAATAACATGACGAATTATAGACAAAGAAAACTATATAAAGAGTTTACGCCATATCTAGCCACGGCATACGCCGAGGGATTCTGCGAAGGTGATGGGGCCAGTGAAATTGATCAGCTTACCGCGTGGCAATATCTACACGATAAAAAATTAGCCTATAGTTTGCAGGGGTGGTTTGGCCGTAGGGCTCAGTCTTTAATAAATAATGGCTACATAAGGAAATAATGTATAAAATGACGCAAGCACAATCTAGACTTGAATACTTAAGAGGAGAAATTGAGGCGGAGCGTATTAGCTACGATGAAATAGCCGAGCTACAATCACTGGCCGCTCATATAGAAGACGACGACGTATTATTAAAACAATGGGCCAATGTGCCCGAAGGAGATAACTAAAATGCGCACACTTAACAAAAAGCAAAAAACGCTTTTAAACCAATTCATCAAAGACTACTATAAAGGCTCTGGAGGCAACTATCCTCATGATGTGGACGACATTAACCCCGTGTTATGGTCAGAGATTGAGCAAACTAATGATCATGAGACACTTTACCAAAACGCCAATCGTTATATTAACGACCAAGTAATGACTGGTAAATATCAGAGACCCAACTTCGTACAGCTTTAAACTCTAATCATGCCCACTTGGGCAACAGGCGGGCATAATGAGAGCTTAACAACTCGCTCTTTAACAATTCAATATCGTTATATTTACCTCAAGGAAGGGGTATAATATGAGAATTAACAAAAGTAATCTCGAGAGCGTATTTCAATCAACTAAGACCAGTGTAGAGACAATGGAACTCAAAGGCTATGAGTATATTTGCAATTTATTTGCCGATAGCTCAGGGTTTGGGCAAGAAGACGAAGCATCACTCACACCCAAGCAGCTACTAAAAGAGCTAAAGACCATAGTAGAAGAACATGGAACCGTTCACACCTTCATTAGTGAAGCAGGACAGTTTCAGGTTAACATCGGAGTATTCAAGCAAACAGGCAAGCGCAGAACGCGCAGAATCGCCAATAACACGCTAGAAGTCTATAAAACCGATAAATACCAGGATCTAGAAGCCATCAGACTACATGATACCAACATCATCACTTTTTTAGACAATGGCAAAATCCGATTAAATAATGGAGGATGGCAAACCAGGACCACGGCAAGTCGTATAAATGACTATCTGCCAACTGGCTACCTACTCTATCAAAAAAACTGGAACTGGTTGATTGATACCCCGACGGGCACAATCGAATATCAAAATGGAATGGAGATATAAATGCAAAAAGTATATAAAGGCTTAACCCAAGAGCAAAAAGATAAAAACATTATCTTTACTTCTACACTTTCAGAGTATAGAACCGAGACACTCTTGGACTTAACGCACGAAGTAAAAAGTACAGATACTAATAAAGAGGTGACAGTCGAAAGACTATTAAACGATAGTTTTTTTAATAGCTCACCACTTTGGAAATATAATATAATAAGAAAATAACTAGAATATAACGATATTGTTGCAAACTAACCCGTCAAAAGCGGGTTTTTTTGCGTCTACCTTACACTATGTACCTCTTTTGCTGTACTTTACGATGAGCAATGTTGTCTTTTACTCAAGAGACCAAAACCCACACTAAGGACGGTATATAATAATTATTCAATGAAAGGAGCCAAAATGACAGAAGAAATCTATAACGGCGGCGAAACTTCAAGCGTCCAGTTGCGTCTCAATAGTAAGGGAGTCTACACCTGGACCATCTACCTTCAGATAAGGGAAGGAGTCGGGCCAACTCAAGTTGCAACTCAGTTGCGGGAATTTGATGAGGCGCTACGGTCTACATTTCCCAATCATGCTAAAAAAGGTGGTGGACGTATGGTAGGATTTAATTAATTATTACAGAGAGGGGGGTATTACGATTATGTCACATGCATATCTAGATGAAGGAGTTAAAACACCTATCAAAGAGAAATTTGCCAGGGCACGCGGCCTATTCATTCCAGGTAGACTAGGATTCTCATTTTATATTGGTAGAAAAGAATTATTTGTGGGATTTGAAGTAAGTAGAGTATCAATCCCTACCAAAGTTAAGAGAGTGAAGCGTAAAATTGAACACGCTAGAGTTACATTCGTTCCAACGCGCGAATGAGATATAACTGAAGCCAGTCGGGGGGTAAGTTTTTTACCCGAGACTGGCTTTTTTTATCGATTAACTTTTCTCGTTCTATTTCTTCTGAAGCAGGTCTACTAAACATTAAGGCAATTTGTTTTCTATTTCTATAATACCAACGCAACTGAATTACTCTATACCTATTGGGGTTTAGTGTTCGAAAACTCACTGATGCTGAAACCTTTTTTAAAGACATGTGTTATCCGTCCCAATAACACTTTAACCTCATTTTCTTTTCTTTGCAAGCTATTCACTAACTCGTCCACTTCTGAAGCCTGAAGCCCATCAGCAGTAAACGATAGTCTATACAAGGCATCTAGTAGCCTCGCATTAGCTTCTACAGCTTCTTTTTGGTCTTTTTGAGGATCAGAGTTGTCTCTGATGTGTTTAACACTTTCATACAGTTTCATACAGTTTCATTATAATTCTTCAACAGTTCCCTTCCCTGCATCTACGTGCATATCTACCTCTTCATTCTTCTTAGCTTTAATGCCAAGCCTAATTCTAACAACAGTATCTACATAATTCTGTCTGTCTTTTTGCGTTAAACCTATTAAATACTCAAGGGTATTACCCCAAGAGTTCAGCGCTCCGATTATGGCGCCAACGCTATTGAGGTGTTTTTGCTCAACCTCGGTGAGTTTGTGAGTTTTGCTCATATTTTCTCCTTATTAAACTTTTTATGACAGAATGGACATTCAATTTGCTCATCCAAGAGCTTTTGGATTCTTTCCTTCTCAAGTCTCTCTTTATCTGCTTGAGCTTTTTGCTCGGCCAGCTTTTTATCGGCTTCTTGTTTGGCTTTACGTTCTTTTTTATCTCTTAGCTCTTTTTCAGCTCTTAATTTTTGCTCGGCCTTTTCACGCTTTTTCCTCTCTTCATCAATTTTCTTTTGCTCCTGCTCACGTTTTCTAAGCTCTACTTTATCTCTAACAGCTGCTTCTCTCTTTAACTTTTCATTTTCTTCTAGGATTTCCTTTTGCTCGACCAGTTGCTTTTTTATTCTAGCTAATTCCTCGGCTGCTAGTCTTTTTTCTTCTTCTATTCTAACTTTTTCGGCCTTTTTTTCTTCTTGAATCTTTACAAAATTTTCCTGTAATTTTAAATGTTCTTCTATTGGCTTTAAAAGTGATTGTAAAAATCTAGCTATAGCATCAATTGCCTGACCTTTTCTTAAGCTTTGTTCTTTTAATACTTTTCTTGACTTCTCAAGTTCAATTCTTAAATCTGAAAACTTCTTTCGAACTACTTTAGCCATTTCTATCTCAGTTGTTTGAGAAGCATTAATAACAACTATTTTTTTAGCTTTAACCTCCCATTCTTTGGCTACTTCTTCATAGTGACCAAACTTATCAAGTAAAGTTTTACCTTCTTCAGACTCTAATCCACTTTCCTTAACTATTGTTTGTAATTTCATTTCTATCATTTCTTTACTCCCAAACTAACTAATAATTCCTCAGCTGTTAAACGCGTTGGAACCGTCCCTCGTAGCTGACCTACTTGGTCCTCATCACCTACTGGCATTACAGCCTCATTTGGCCCCTCTAATGGCTTCTCAGAGGCTATATAACAAGCCTCGCATGCCATATTCTCTTCTTCACCCAATAAAAAGTCTTGTGGTTGGTGACATTTAGAGCAAGTAAGAATCTCAGATCTTTCAATACCATACTCCCTAACACTTATTACCTCACCCTGATCGTTTCGTTTTATTATTTGTTTTTTCATTAATTTATCGTACCAGTTATTTTAAATTTGGCTACGTCCTCATATTTTATAATTAATACTATTGTCCACACTGCCTCTGAAGTATTTTGGGGGATTGTATTAAGACACTCCTCAATAATTGTACTCATCTCATAGAGTTTTTTATCTTGAGAAACACGTTCAAAAATACTTTTTACACCAGTTTCTATTTTACCAGATCTCTCTTGGGTTATTCCCATAGCAACTCTTATGTCAAACTTATCTGGAGGCATATGTGTAATTAAATTCATAATGTTTAAGACCCTTTCCACTACTCTCGTAGCTGTTTAATTTCTCTACCTAATTGTCTATAAAAATCATCTATTTTTTCAAAGTTAACAAATCTTTTGACCGTTCTCTCTAGTGCCTCAAGTATCTCTTCGTCGGTGCCTTTAATCTCATACTCTATATATTTTTTTATCATTTTCCCTCCAGTTTTTTAATCAACTCGCTAATCTTCTTACTTGCTTCTAGCTTAGTCATTTTATCTATTTCTTCCCAAGAGATAGGCTCTCCTGTTTTTACACCCAAGCTCATCAAAGCAAATCCTTGTCTGGGAGTAGGACCGCTTTCAGGAAACATACTTTTTTGCATAATCTTTGCAATCTAAACATAGTGATGAGTTGCTTCCGCCTAGATACTTTTCCCCGCAGTCCTCGCACCACTTCTGTTGTCGGTAGCCCTTCTTCTTGTAGTTACCCATTATTATATAATCTTTTATAAGTTTCTTCTTCTATTAATTTAATAATTTCCTCTTGTGATTCATAATCAAAATCTGTTTCATCACAAGCTGTAGCATTGCAATAACATTGTCTTTTTTTAATTGGATTTCCACCAGTATCATATCCATCTATATAATTAAAACACCTCTTTTTCATTCCTTGTGCCTTTCACAATAAATAACAAATAAGATCAGTAGTATTATTAAATAAATCATCCAATGTTTTTAAATCCAGGTTCTTTAATTTTCTCTCTCCACCTTTCAGTTTGTTGTTCTTTAAGCTGACCTATTAATTTTCCCAGCGAAATCATCATATCTGTAGCGTGTTCAATGGCATCTGTTTCCGATGGATGCCAGACTGTCACTTGAAGATGTGGCATTATAGACCATATATAACTTAATGTTTTTTCGCTCTCGCGAACTTCTCTTGTTGTTGGCATGTGCCTCCTTTTAATTTATAACTTGTTCTTCTTCTCGGTATTCTCTCATATCATAAGCCTTGTGTATTACTATCCAACAAGTATCATCCTCACTTCCCTCAACCCTAGGATTACAGCGACACTCCTTAGAATTAGTATTGTGTTCTTTAAAGTCATTGTTTGGATAAACATGCCAGTCTTTCATTATTCCTTTATTTTATCTCTTAATAGTTGGAGTGCTTGGTCTAAAGCGTCATTTTTACTAAATTCACAGTCACAAAAACCATTAACATAATCACCGCTCCCATCACAAAAACAATTTGGAATATTAACCTTCATCTCCTCCACCTCACTCTCAATAGTCTTGAGTAGGTCTGAGATGAATTTGTTTGCACTTGGTAAGAGGCACTCTAATAAGTCCTTGTTGCTTAGATCAGTCCAAGCATTTTCTGAATGATTTTCTTGCCAGTCATCAGCTTCATCAAACATCTGCTTTATAAATGATTCTAACTACTTACTGTTTATATTAGACATTTTGCTCCTTAGTGGGGGTGGATAGGGATTTAGTTAAAAACTTTCTTTGGTCTTTTTTATCAATCCATTTTTCTAAACACTCGTCTACGGTTTGGTCAACAA
>Ga0180009_10001862_pt1 | contig 25173 bp, 16 predicted proteins | sample OS_PC_MetaG_FD_123537 | JGI IMG/M metagenome (GOLD analysis project Ga0180009, IMG submission 123537) | Groundwater microbial communities from the Aspo Hard Rock Laboratory (HRL) deep subsurface site, Sweden - OS_PC_MetaG | ecosystem: Environmental > Aquatic > Deep subsurface > Groundwater...
CGACCTCCAGGCCCGTTTCGGCGCCGAGGTCGTTCCCTCGCGGATGCGGATCGATTCCGAGCTGACCTACAACCGGTCGCACATCTTCTCCTGGATGATGATCCCCCTTCTCGGCGCCTCGTTCGTGCTGATGGTGGTCTTCTTCTGGCGCCTGTTCCGGGGCAGCACCCTGCAGGCGAGCTTCCGCAACCCGTTCTACAGCCTGGGCATGGCCCTCTATACCTTCGCCTTCGCGGGGATGATCTACGCCTACGTCCTGCGCTGGATCGCTTCCGGCCGCGCGCCCCTGAGCAACGGCCACGAATCGCTGCTGTTCATCAGCCTGGCCGCCGCCCTGGCCGGGCTGCTCTGCGAGTTCGCCTTCCGGCTGGCCGCTCCCGGCAGCCTGGGCTCCCTGCTGACGGTCGTGATCCTGGGCGTGTCGATGCTCTCGACCTTCGATCCGGCCATCGGCCCGCTGGTGCCCGTTCTGGTGTCCTACTGGCTGAACATCCACGTGACGATCATCACCGCCAGCTACGGATTCCTGGGGCTTTCAGCGCTGCTCGGGGCGCTGGTGCTGATCCTGATCATGTTCAAGTCGGCGAAGAAGGAGAACCTGCACGAGGCCGTGAAGATCCTCGACCGGATCAACCGCTTCGTGCTGGTGGCGGGTCTGGGTCTGCTGACGGTCGGCACCCTCCTGGGCGGCGTCTGGGCCAACGAGTCCTGGGGCCGTTACTGGGGATGGGACGCCAAGGAGACCTGGTCGCTCATCACCATCCTGGTCTATGCGGTGGTGCTGCACTTCCGCTGGATTCCCGCCATGCGGTCCATCTGGCTCAACAGCGCCGGCAGCCTGGCTGCGGTCAGTTCCGTCGTGATGACCTACTTCGGGGTGAACTACTTCCTGTCGGGCCTGCACAGCTACGCCCAGGGCGATGCCGCCCAGGTTCCCGACTGGGTCTACATCTTCGCCGCGGTGATCATCGCCATGATCGCCCTCTCGGGCTACATCAACAAGAGCAGGCCCTGGGGCGCCAAGGCCTGATCCTTCGATGCGGCGAACGGCGTGAACCACACGGGGGATCCGGTCAGCCGGATCCCCTCATTTTACCCTTCAGGTGAGCCATGGCGGGCAATTTCGATCTGTACGGCATCGTGGTCATCATCCTGCTGGTGGTGGCCATTCCCCTCGAGGGGATGGCCTCGTTCCGGAGACTGCTCCGGTGGACGGCCGCCGGGCGCCCGGACGCCCGTGTCCGCACCTATCTGATGATCCTGGCCCTGGAATGGATCCTGGCCGGAACCCTGCTGGGCTGGTGGCTCAGCCTGGGCCGCGAGATCGATCCCCTGCGCCTCCACGGCGTGCCGTCGGGCTGGCAGTGGCTCGCGGTGGCGGGCGGCCTGGGGCTGGCGGGGCTTCAGGTCGCCCAGTGGCGGCGGATCCGCGGGGACCGGGTGAAGCTCCGGGAGCTGGCAGGCGAATTCGACCAACTGGTTGGCCTGGCTCCGCGGAGTCCGCTTGAGGCGAGGCTCTTCGACGCCCTGGGAGTGACCGCGGGCATCTGCGAAGAGGTGCTCTACCGGGGTATCCTCCTGGCGATCACCCAGCCCATCATGGGGACATCGTTCGCGGTGGTCATGACCTCGGTGGTGTTCGGGCTGGGCCACCTGTACCAGGGCTCCAGGGGGGTAATCAAAACCGGGGCGGTGGGACTGGTCCTGGCTCTCCTGACCTTGGGGACCGGATCCATCCTGACGGCGGTGGTGGTCCATGCGGTGACCGATCTGGTGGGAGGCCGGGTCCTGGCCCTGGCCGTGGGTGAGCTGGACTCCGGGGCGGAATCCCGGCCGGATTGACGCGAGGGCCGATTTGTGGGAAGATGGTTCCGGATCGAACCTCCGGTCCGGCACCCTTTGCAGTCAGGCCCCATGATGATCCACCCCACCGGATCCCCACGCAGGCCCGCCGCCGTTATTTTTATCGCGGCGACTCTCGCCGCACTGCTGGTCCGGGTCCTGTACGTCCTGCAGATGGCCGATCCCGCGCTCAATCCGGCCTTCGCCCAGCCCATCCTGGACGCCGCGGTCAACCGGACCTGGGCCCTCGGCCTGCTGGAAGGGTCCTGGCCCCCCGCCGAGCCCTTCTTCCGGGCCCCTCTCTACCCCTACTTCCTGGCCGGTCTCTATGCCGTCTTCGGCCCGGACCGCCCGCTGCCCGTCCAGCTGGCCCATGCCCTGGTGTCCTCCCTGGGCGCGGGCCTGGCCGCCTTGTGCGCCCTGCGGCTGTGGGGCCGGCGCGCCGCCTGGTTCGCGGGCCTCGGATTCGCCTGCCTGTGGCCCAGCATCTTCTACAGCGGAGAGTTGCTGGACGTGACCCTGGGAGTGACCCTCAACCTACTGTTCCTGTGGCTGCTGCTCGAGCCGGAGAAGGACTGGAAGCTGGGCGCAGCGGGCCTGGCCTGGGGGCTCTCGGCCATCTGCCGGCCCTTGATCCTCGTCGTCGCCCCGGTGCTGGCGGTCTACCTGCTTCGCAGGGGCCTCCGTTGGCGTTCGCGGGGGACGCTGTTTCTCGCAGCGGGCCTGGCGGCGGCCGTCCTGCCGGTCACCGCGCACAATCTCCTGCGCGGCGGCGAACCGGTCCTGATCGCCGCCTCGGGCGGGGTGAACTTCTACATCGGGAACAACCCCTTTGCCGACGGGCGCGTGGCCTTCCTGCCGGGGGCTGCGCCCGACTGGCAAGGCAAGCCCGGGGAAGTGGTCGCCCTGGCGGCCGGTGAACGAGGACCGACGGGAACGATCGCGGCGGCCGACCGGTATTTCCTCGGCAAGGGGCTGTCGTACCTGTGGACCGAACCACGGGACGCGGCCGAGCTCTATGCCCGCAAGGCCTGGCTCCTGCTGGCCGCGGGGGAGCGATCCAACAACAAGAACCTGGCCTTCTGGCGCGACCGGTCGTCCCTGCTGCGGCTGCCCGTGTGGCTGGGGTGGGCTCCGGTCCTGGCCCTCGCCCTGGTGGGGTTGCTCCGGAACGACCATGACCGGAACCGGGGCTATCTGATCCGGGGCTTCCTGATCGCCTACTCCCTGGCCCTGCTCCTCTTCTTCATCAACGCCCGTTTCCGGTTGCCCCTCCTGGCTTGGCTCGTGGTCCCGGCGGGGGCCGGCGCCGACCGCATCCTGCGCGCCATCCGGCTGCCCGCGTGGCGTCCGGGGACGCTCAAGGCCGCGGCGATGGCGGCCGTGGTCCTGCTGGCGGTCTGGGTGCCGGACGGACTCACCTACCGTCAGGATCCCGGCACCGACTTCGAGAGTTTCCGCATCCTGGGAGACGGTCATCTGGCCGCGGGGAGGTCCGATCTGGCGGAGGAGGCCTACGTCTCCGCCCTCGCCGCCGACCGCAAGTCGCCCCGCCCCGCTGCGGCCTGGTCCCTGCCCGCGGTCTACGGGCGCCTGGGCGGGATCCTGCTGCAGGAAGGCCGGTACCAGAGCGCCGAAAGCCTGTTCGCCGCCTGGATCAAGCGGTTGCCCGACGACGCCGGCGGCCGCCTGCACCTGGCCGACCTCATGCTCAGGACAGGCCGCCCCGAACAGGCATGGCCCCACCTGGAGGAGATCCTCGACCGCGATCCCGACAACCTGCAGGCCAGGCTCGGCCGGGGCTGGGCGCGCCTGAGGACTGCCGATGCGCAAGGGGCCCTGGAGGACTTCCGGGTGGTGGAAAGCCGAACCGACGACCTCGCCGCGACGTTCGGCGCCGGCATGAGCCTCATGGAAATGGGGGCCTGGAGGGATGCCGAAAGGACGTTCCTGGCCTTGCTGAACCGGGAGCCCGGTTACTGGCAAGCCTACGGCAATCTGGCCGGCCTGTACGAGAAGACGGGCCGACCCGACGAGGCCATCATCGCCTGGGAGAGGCTGCTGGAAGTCAATCCCGCCGACGCCGGCGCCCGCGCCCGGCTCCAGGACCTTCGCAGCGAAATCACGACCACGAACTCCTCCGCCCGCAGGTGATCCGCTTCGGCATCAACGGCGCGGGACATGGGCCCGCAGTTCCTCCCACGCCTCTTCCACGTGGACCCTCCGAGTTGCGGTCTGGCCGATGGCCAGTCGCAGGGTGAACCTGCCGTCGAGCACGGTGTGCGTCAGGTAGATGCGGCCGGCCGCGTTGACCGCGTCCATCAGGGCCTTGTTCCCGGCGTTGAGGGCGTCCGGGTCGAGGGTGCGATCCCGGGGATTCCAGCGGAAACACACCGTGTTCAAGGGCACGGGGGCGAGCAGTTCCCAGTCGGGATCGCCGCCGACCCAGGCGGCGAACTCGCCGGCCAGCGCGATGTGCGCAGCGACCATCTCCCGCAGCTTGCGGGCCCCGAAACGACGCAGGACGAACCAGAGCTTCAGGGCGCGGAAGCGGCGCCCGAGCTGGATGCCCCAATCCCGGTAGTTGTGGACCTCGTCGTCGCGGTCGGTCTTGAGGTAATCGGGATTGATGGTCAGGGTGTGCTCGAGATGCTCCGGATCCTGCACGAAGAAGGCGGAGCAGTCGAAGTTGGTGAACAGCCACTTGTGGGGGTTGAAGACCAGGGAATCGGCATGCTCGGCGCCCTCCAGGATCCAGCGCATCTGCGGGAGGATGGCCGCGGTGCCGGCCAGGGCGGCGTCCACGTGCAGCCACAGTCCGTGCCGGCGGGCGACGGGACCCACGGCGGACAAAGGATCGATCGCGGTGGTGCTGGTGGTCCCCACGGTCGCCACCACGCAGCAGGGCTTCAGCCCCGCGGCCAGGTCGGCCGTGATCTTGCGGTCCAGGTCGCCGGGATCCATGGCCCTGGCGGCATCGACGGCGACCGGGACGAGGGCCGCCGCCCCGAACCCCGCGATCTTCGCTCCCTTGACCACCGAGGAGTGGGCCTCGCTGCTGCAGTAGATGCGCAGGTGGCCGGCCTCGGCGAGCCCGTGCTCGTTGGCCGCGAACCCGGTGGCCCGTTCCCGGGCGCAGAGCAGGGCGCACAGGGTCGCCGTCGAAGCCGTGTCCTGGATCACGCCGTGGAAGGACCCGGGCAATCCGACCAGGTCGCGCAGCCAGACCATCATCATCTCTTCGAGTTCGGTCGCCGCGGGGCTGGTCTGCCACAGCATGGCGTTGACGCCGAGCCCGGCGGAAAGCAGCTCTCCCAGGATGGACGGGCCGCTGTTGTTGGCGGGAAAATAGGCGAAGAACCGGGGATGGTTCCAGTGGGTCACACCCGGCAGGATCCCCTCCTGGAAATCCCTGAAGATCCGGTCCATCGGTTCGCCCTCCTCGGGCGCCCGCGGCGGGATGAGATCCCTGATCTCCCCCGGTTTGACCCCGGACATGACCGGGAAGCGGTCGGCGTGGTCGAGGTAGTCCGCGATCCAGTCGATGATCTCGTGCCCCTGCTGGCGGAATTCCTTGCTGTCCATGGCCTCTCCGGCGTCGGCCGCGGAGGGCCGGCGGGAACGGGATTGGGCTCTCGCGATCCGGTCACGAAAAAAACCGGGCCGGCAGATGCTGGCCCGGAATCCCTGCGCTGTCAACCCGCGCCGACTTTATTTGGGCTTGGTCAGGATGAAGACGTTGGGCTTATCCCCGGCCGGCTTTTCGGTTTTGGATTCCGCTGCGGGAGATTCGGTCTCGGGGGCAGGCGTTTCCACCGGAGGTTCTTGCGCCTCGGCGGCGGGCTCGGCCCTGGATTCGCCTGCGGGTCGGGCCACTCCAGGCATCTTCAGGTTGTAGATGTTGGGGCGTTCGGGCGCCGGAGAACACGTTTCCGCCGCGGGCGCGGCCGGCGCTGCGGGCGCGGACGGCGGGGCCTGGACGGCCTCGGGTCCGGCAGGCGGCTTGGTCTCGGCGGGGGACTTCTTGGGCCTGTTCAGCAGGAACACGTTCCCGTTGCTGCCGGACGGGGTTTCCTTCTCCGCCGCCGGGGGGGGCGGCGACTTCGGCGCCTCGGCAGGGGCAGGGTGCGTCGGGGCGGGATTCTCCACCTCGGCGGCAGGTCGCTGGGCCTGCGGTTGGGCGACCGGTTTGGCGGCGGCCTTGGGTTTGCCCAGGATGAAGACGTTGGCGTTGCTCCCTGCCGTCTTGATCTCGGGTTCGGCCGGGGACTGGGAGGCTTCGGCGATGGCGTTGGTCGTCTCCTCGGCCAGTTCCTCCAGGGTGGGTTCGGGTTGGGAGGGTTCATCATCACCCAACGAGAAGGCCGGCTTCCGCGCCGGGGGCGCGGGGGCGGGTTCCGGTTCGGGGGCCCTGGGGGCTTCCGCAGCGGGGGCCGGGGCGTCGGATCCGATGGCCTCCGGTTCGGGTTCGGGATCGGCGGCCTGGACCGGATGCTGGAACGGGTCGGGGGCGCCCGCAGGGGGCTCGGCGACCGGAGGCTCCGCGGGAGCAGGCGCCGCCTTCGGGGGTTCGGGCCGGAGCGCGGGCGACGGGGCCGGCGGGGCTCCGGGAATCACCCGGGGGGGCGGAGAGATCATCAGTTCGCCCAGGTGCTGGCTCACCTTGTTGATGGCGCTGATGTTCTTGATGATCTGGCCGATGGCTTCCTCGTATTGCCGGGCGGTCTGGAGGATATCCGAGACCGTGGCCTCGATCTCCTCGGTGGCCTGGGAGGTCTGGCGCGACAGTCCCTTGACTTCGGAGGCCACCACGGAGGTGAAGGCCGCCCCGGTCTGACCGGTCACCACGGCCTCGGCGTCGATCTGGCCGGCCACGTGCCTGGTCTTCGTGGCCAGCTGGGTCACGCGGGCGACGACCCGGCTCATCTCCCTGGCGGATTCCACCAGTTCGAAGGCGGCGTCGGCGGTGAAGCTCGCCGCGTTGTTGGCCCCGCGGACGATCTTGTAGCCTTCGGCCGTGTCCTGGGCCATCTCGTTCAGGGAGTAGAGCATCCCCTGGAGTGCGTGGCCGACCGAATCGATGGCCTGCCGCATCTTGTCGGTGCTGCTGGCGATGGTGTTCATGTCCACGGACATCTGATCCACCGAGGCATTGACCGAATCGAAGTCCACCGGGGCGGCGAAGAGGGTTTCGGGCCTCTTCCTGTTCTCCGCCGCACGCCGCTCCTCCCGCGATCGGGTCGGCGAACCGGGGGGCGTCAAGGATGCGGCCAGGGCCCCGGCGACCTTGCGCGGGGCGTCTTCAGGATCCTGCGCCGGGCGGTTCGCGGCCGGCGCGGCGGCCTTGCGGGCGTCACGGACCCGCAGCCATACCAGGGCGCCCAGGATGAGGACGGCGAAGCCGGCGCCGAAAGCCGCGGCCCTGGCCATGGCGCGGCGGGCCGCGGCGCCGTCCCGCAGGGCGTTGGCGGTCATGCCCATCTGCTGCATCAGCAGGATGTTGTTGTCGGCGAGTTCCTGCACCGCGTTGCGGCCGGCGGCGCTGAAGACCGAGTATTCACCCGCGGCCAGGTCCGCCAGGGGCGCGCCTGTGGCGCGCCAGAGATTCGCGGCCTCTTCGAGGGCGGCGCGGGCGGCGCGATTTCCGGTGCGGGCCACGGCCAGCTGGGCGCCGTCGGGACCGGTGGTGAGGCCGCCCTGCAGCAGGGCCGCCAGATTCTGGTCGAACTGGAGGACGGTCCGGCCGACCTCCCGGCGGGCCTGGGCCACGGCCTCGAATTCATCGGCTGTGGCCAGGGCGTCCACCTGGCGGCTCAGGTCCTGGATGATCATCTGCTGGCGCTGGGCCAGGTCGATCTGGGTGACGGTATCCTGCTCGTATCGTCCCTGGCTGAAGGCGATGACGAGGGAGGCCGTCAGTACGATGACGACCGCGCCCTGGGCCAGGTTCAAGATCTGCCGCGTGGACATGCAATTCCTCCGTGAATGCTGGCTGGATGGCGGGCAGAAACCCGGAATTCCACGTTCCAGATCGGCAGATCTCATCAGGGGTTAACAAAAAACCCGGGGCAGAACTCCCAGCCGGATGTTATCTTTCGCCCCCGAACCCCGACCATCCACAAGGAGATGTCCCATGCGATCAGGTACCGTCCCCTCCCTGTCCGTGCTGATCCTGGCCCTGTCGATCCTTCTCGCCGGATGCGCCTCGAATCCCGCGCCCGAGGCCCCGCCCGCTCCGCCTGCTCCCGAGGCGCCCGCGAAGATCGCCATCGCGAGCCTGGCCGACCTGCCGAGCCACAGCTATCCCCTGACCGGCACGGTGATGGAACTGCTGCAGGATCCCGGCAAGATGGCCGAACTGCAGGCCGCGGTGCGCCGGGACGTCGAATCCGACCTGGCCACCTACGACATCACGGACGAGGCCACCCTTCAGGGGAAGTACAGCAGTCTGGTCACCCTGAACATGCTGGACGGGAACGACCAGGGAACCCTGGAATACCTCGACAAGGTCGCCGCCCTGGAGGACAAGGAGGCGGCCCGCCTGATGAACGGGCTCACGGCGAGGTCCATGATCGACGCCAAGGCCGCCGCGGGGACCGCCGACGTCAACGATCCGGCCTTTCGGGAGGCCTTCCGCACTGCCCTCGCCGGCCGGGTGAACGCCCTGCCCTGGGACGTGGTGCAGGATGCGGCCAAGAACAACAAGGGCCGTGCCGAGTTCATGAACGAGAACCTGCTGCTGGGCGTCGTGCAGGCCCAGATCGAACCGGCCGCCGCCGCCATGGGAGAGCTGAGCGCCGATCTGGCGGGTTCGGTGATCGGCATCCGCTTCGCCCTGGACCAGGTGTTGCCTCTGAACCCGGTGATCGCCGAGGTCTACTCGGGCTACATCGAGAAGAACGATAAGGTGAAAGCCGACATCTGGCCGGATCGGGACGTGACGCTGGATGCCGGCCGCGGCCTCGCGCCCGTGGTGGTGGGGATCTGGGATTCGGGCGTGGACGCCGCCGTGTTCGGCGAGGCCATGTTCACCAACCCCGGCGAGACCGTCGACGGCAAGGACAATGACGGCAACGGCTTCATCGACGACGTCCACGGCATCGCCTTCGACCTGGACGGAATCGCCAATCCCCACATGCTGCATCCCCTGGGCGACCAGGAGGGCAACCTGGACGTCATGTTCGAGTCCATGCAGGGCTTCCAGGACATGACCTCGGCGATCGACAGTCCCGAGGCCACGGCCACCCGCCAGAAGCTGGGGGAGATGGCGCCCGAACAGATGGGCGATTTCCTGACCACATTGAGCTTCGGCGGCCTCTACGCCCACGGGACCCACGTGGCGGGCATCGCCTCGGCCGGCAATCCCTTCGCCCGGATTCTGGTCGCCCGGATCACCTTCGACTACCACAACACCCCGCAGGCCATGACCGTGGAGACGGCCAGGCGCTTGGCTGAGGACTACCGGAACACCACGCAGTACTTCGCCGACCACGACGTGCGCATCGTGAACATGAGCTGGGGCTGGACCTTCAAGGAGATCGAGGGCGGGCTGGAAGCCAACGGAGTCGGCAAGGACGCCGAGGAGCGCGCCGCCATGGCCCGCGAGATGATCGGCATCCTCAGCGACGGCCTGCGTGAGGCCATGGCCGCCACGCCGCAGATCCTGTACGTGGCCGCCGCCGGCAACGACGACAACGACGTGGAGTTCGACGTGGTGATCCCCTCGAGCTTCGACCTGGCGAACCTGATGGTGGTCGGTGCTGTGGACCAGGCCGGCGATCCCACCGGGTTCACCAGCGGCGGCCGCAACGTGAAGGTCTACGCCAACGGCTTCCAGGTGGAGAGTTTCGTGCCCGGCGGCAAGACCATGAAGATGTCCGGCACCTCGATGGCCTCGCCCAACGCCTGCAACCTGGGCGCCAAGCTGTTCACCCTGGATCCCTCGCTGACGCCGGAGAAGGTCAAGACGCTCATCGAGCAGGGCGCCGACCCACATCCGGAGCATCCCGAGATCCTGCTGATCAATCCGAAGAGGACGGTGGAACTGCTGGGGTAGTTTGTCCGGTTCGTTGACCCGGGGAATCCTTGGGGGCGATCAGGGGGCACCTGCGAAGGCGGGTGCCCTGCTGTTTGGGGCAATCCCCAGGAAATAGGTTCCCAGGGGATGCCGCCTGGGGAAAGCTCCCTCGACCCACTCCCTCGACCTAGTTGATTCCCGGCCCCCCCGTCTGTTACAATCACAAGGTTCCAACCAATATTCCTACTTCCAATGGGGGAAGCCATGAATCCGAGATCCCCGTTCCAATTCCGGCCTTCCTGCCTGGATGTGACCAAGTTCTTATGGTCAGTCCTGTTCCTGGCCTTGATGTTGTTCTTTCCCGAGATTGTCCGGGCGCAGGGCGAATGCATCGACTACCATGATCATCCCCACCTGGTTCTGAGAGAGTCGTTGGATTGGAACCCGGTACGGACCGTGTACTCACATGGTCATTTGTTCACTGCCGACAGGAATGGAGGGTTAACGATCGTTGAGGTCGGCTTGGGAGAGAACCCCAGGATTCGAGGCCAGTTGGGTATTCAGGGATTCGCTAATGATGTCGCTGTTCCGCCTTTTGAAATCTCCGGACTTTCCCTGTGCTATGTGGCCAGCGGGGACAGTTGTTTGAACGTGGTGGATTGCACGAGAAAGAACCAGCCCAGATTACTGTCCAGCATCAATATTGGCTTTCCTGCGTTCCGGGTTTTTGCCACCGAGGCCTTGGCCCTGGTAATTGGTTCATATGGAGGCTTGTCGATTGTCGATGTTTCCGATCCATACACTCCCCTCCTCATCGGGCAACTGAACTTTACAGGATCTTCGAGAGAAATGTATGCAAAGGGACCTCATGTCTATATTGCTGATCACTATGATGGCCTCAGGATCGTCGACATATCCGATCCCTATCATCCCTACCTGGTCTCAACACTTTCCGAATATCCAGCGTTAGAATTGACTGGAGATGGAGATTCTCTTTTCTTGATGAGCCCTTTGGACCGTGGATTGTTGAAAATCCTGAATATCTCCAATCCGGTTCAACCTGTCGGATCTGGCTCCCTTTTTGTCCAGAATTCGATCGCGGTCATCGAGGTGGACGGTTCCTTCGTTTATGTCATGGCGGATGACGGAATTATTCGGGTGGTCGACGTCCAGGACCCGGCCAATGCGGCCATCGTTTTATCATTGGATTGTACCATCACCGTACTGAATTTCGCAGTCCATGAGGGAATCCTATTCGTCCCCCTGGGTAATGGAATCTATTCCAATCCAGGATTGGAAATTCACGATATCGGCAACGGGCAGTCTGTATCTAACCTGGGGGTTATTGGAACCACCATTTCTTATGCCTTCGAGTGCCTTGATCTGGTTTGGCCATTAGCTTATACCACAATCGAATATTCCATTTTCAAGATCTACAACGTGGAAGATCCCCGGTCGCCGTTTGTCGTTCATGCAGAAGCTCTGGATCTGGATATTGCCGATATGGACGTTTTTGGGAACCTGGCTGTTTTCGTGGGCAGAAAATATATCGGAGATGGTTTGGAGATCGGACCATTGGACCAGAACAACTTCGATTTCGGGATGAAGATCTATGATGTCAGCGACCCGGCGCATCCCGTTTACATGAGCCAGTTGAGAACTGGAGGTGTTCCCTTCAGGGTAGAGGGGCGGGGGAATTTTGCCTATGTAGGGAGCAACCACGGGCTTTCCATCGTGGATGTATCGGATCCAGCCAGGCCCTTGGTGATCGGCGCTGTCGATCTTGTCGGAGATGCCCGGGGCGTCGCCGTCGGGGATTCATACGCCTACGTCTGCACCGACCGACACGATCTGCAGGTCGTTGATATTTCGGACCCCTACCATCCATTCCTGGTGGCGGTGGAGGATTGTCTGGGGAGATCGGAGAACATCTATCTGGACCAGAACCTGGTATATGTCATGAATTTAGCAACGGGGTTTTTCATCTTCGACGTTTCGACGCCGGAAAATCCGGTTCAGATTGGCCACTTCAATACCACGGGATCAGCCTTGGACCTCCGGGTCGAGGATGGATTCGCCTATGTCGCTGACAACGATGGCGGCATCCAGGTTGTGGATGTCCGCGATCCCATGCATCCGGTGGGTGTCGGCAATGTGGCGGGCCAGGCCTACATGGTGGGACTTGCCGTGCGAGGGGAATACGTCTATAGCCTCGGAAAGCACGAATTTTTAGTTTATCCCACTCAGTGCAGCTATTCCCCCGTAAAAGTCGATCTTCGTCCCAGGGGAATGCCGGTCACGGTCCCGGAGGGCGGAGGGAAAATCGTTTTCGACCTGGAAGCCGAAAACACTAGTGCAGAGCCGGTTGTCGCGGATCTTGCCATCAGCGTGGATTTTCCGGATGGTTCCCGATGGGAACTGATGAAAAAGCCCCAGGTCCAATTTGATCCTGGTGAAACGATTCATCGCTTCGGCATGGAGCAGGCTGTCCCGGGGCCAGTTCCCCCAGGGACATATACCTATCGGTTTACCGCCAGCGGCTGGGACTCCCAGGTCCTGGACTCCGAGGAGTTCACATTTCAAAAGGAAGGTGAAACTTCTGAAAAAGTATGGTCCGAAGGATGGCACCTGGATGGCTGGTCGGATGAGGGCAGCGACCACATGGCACTAGCTGCGGGTTTCGCGTTCCCCGGAGCGAATCCCAATCCCTTCAACGCCACGACCACCTTACGGTTCATTCTGCCAGACCCGGCATTGACCACTCTGAAGATTTATGATCTCGGTGGGAGGATGGTCTGTGGACTTCTGAGCGCCGAAACCTTTTCCGCAGGCCCCCACGTTGTTTCCTGGAGCGGGAGGGACGACCACGGCCGCCCATCGCCCTCGGGCGTGTACTTCGCTCGGCTGGAAGCCGGGGATTTCACCGCCACCAAGCGCATGGCTCTCGTCAGGTGACTTCGGGGAGTCTAAAATCCAGCTCTGAAGGGGAATCGGTGGCCCCCGCGGTGGCGGGTGCCCTGTTTCATTCTTCGCCGCCCTGCAGCCACTCCACGGGGACCTCGGCGCCTGGATCCAGCACGAGCATCCGCCGGTAGGCCTCCTTGGCCCCGGCTTCATCCCCCAGTCGGTGCCTGCTGAAAACCAGCATCCGCAGCTGGTCAGGCCTCAGGGGTACGAGCCGGTCCAGGTCCTCCAGCAGTTCCGCGGTCTCCCGGAATCCGTCCCGGCGGATCACCAGGCGAGCCAGGTTGTCGATGACCGCGGGATAGACCGGATTGATGCGGTGGGCCTCGCGGTAGCTCGCCTCGGCCAGGGTCATGAAATGCTCGTCGGGTCGGCCGTCCTCCCGGGACCGGTTGAAGAGGGTGACGTAGGCCGCGCCCAGGAGGGCGTGGAAACGCGCGTTGCCTGGAGCAACCGCCACCGCCGACCGGTACATCGCCGCTGCCGCTTCGGGTTCGTCCATGTCGCGATGGTACATCCCGAGCCCTTCGTAGGCGTAGGCCTGGGGATAAGGTGCGAATCCCCTGGCTAGGGCGGCGAATCTGCTGGCGGAGGCCGCTTCCCCGGCATTGAGTCCCAGCCAGGGCACAGCAAAGACAAGTCCCGCGGCGAGGACTCGGGCGAGGGACAGCCTTTCCACTGGAGCGACCGCCGCGGCCAGGGTAAACAGGCAGGCGCCCTGGGCCGCGAAGAGATCCCAGTCGCGTGCTGCGCCCAGCTTCGGTTCGATGATCACGAAGGCGGTGGCCAGGACGGCGAAGGCGGTGACCAGGAATGCCGGCGCCGTGCGGCTCCGATTTGGCTCCCTCCGGGCGGCCCCCGCGAGGATGACCAAGGGGACCGGGGCGATCAGCACCAGGAGATTGGCGAGATCGAGCCAGGTCCGCCAGCCAAGGATGCCCCGGCTGCCAGTCAGGGGACGCAGGGGTCTCTGGAGGTTGAGGTCGGCCCGGAACTCCTGGGCGACGGCCTCCCACCCCCCATCGCGGGCCAGAAATATGGCTGCGACCGCGAGCATCACGACGGCTACGGGAAAGAACGCCCTGTAGATGTTCAACCATCCGTTCCGCCGGGGACCGGTCATAGCCAGGACGGCAAGAGACGGCAGGACCAGCAGGCCGGACAGGTGGCAGGCGATCCCCAGTGCGGCCAGCCAGGCTGGGAGGATCAGGGGGGCCCGGTCCTGAAGGTGGAGGACCCCGGCCAGGGTGAAGGCGGATAGGACGGTGAAGAGCAGGGCGTAGTTCTCGACGTAGCCGCAGTACAGAAGGGTCGTTCCACAGGTCAGGTGAAGAATGAGGAAGAGGAGCCGGCGCCTGGAATCCCAGGTGGTGCGGCGCAGGAGTATCAGCACCAGGAGGGTTCCCGCCATTCCGGCAAAGATTGACACGGCCCGGAAGGCGTGGAGCGCCCCGTCGGGCCCATCGCCGAAGGCCCTGGCGGCCAGCTGGATCAGGGGGTAGCCCAGGGAGCCGGCCAGTCGGATCTTGTCGTCCCTGGACAGGATCTCCAGGAGGAGGTAACCGTCGCCGAGGAAGTGGGTCCTGGTCCGAAAAAGGTAGGTCATGCCCCCGATGAATGCGGGCGCCAGGAGGAGACCCACCCTGCGGTGGAGCAGCACCTCGAGGAGGCGGTCCCCGCCGGTGGCCAGGGGCGGCCAGTGTCGCCGTGGCCAGAAGAGCATGCCCACCAGGGCCGATTCGGCGACGGTCCAGGCCGGGGGCAGGAAGGCGAGATGGCTCACTCCCCAGAACTCCGGCCCAGGTAACCAGCGTCCCGCAAGAATCAGCAATCCCAGAAGGCGCAGTCCCCAAAGAATCATCGCGAAACGACCATCCGAACGACGACTGCCAGAAGGATGATCCCGAAGATCCGCCGGAACATCAGCGATCGCGTGCGCCGGTTGACCCACGCGCCCATCTGAGCCCCGGGGATGGCGGTCAAGGCGAGCAATCCCGCCACCGTGAGACCGCCGTAGCCCGTGAAACCCGGGCCCAGGGGGGACGGTGGCGAGGCTGTCAGGTACCCCAGGGCTGCGGCCAGGGCGCTCCACAGGATCACCGCCGAAGATGTCCCGGCCAGCCAGCCGGAATGCACGCCCAGCAGCAAGGCCAGAGCCGGAACCAGGACGATGCCCCCGGCCAATCCGCTCAGTCCCGCCACCATGCCCACCATGATCCCGACCAGCAGGCCCTTCCACCACACCACGGTGGTTGCGGGGCGCGCCTTGACCTCGTTCTCGGTGAGCATGCGGATCGCCGCCAGGGTCATCAATCCGGCCAGGACCAGTTGCAGGGCCCGGCCGGGCAGCCGGGTCGCCAGGCGGGCGGCCGCCCAGCCCCCAGCCATGCTGCCGGGAATCAGGTAGGGGACCAGGCGCCAGAGGATGCGCTTCTGTCTGTGATGACGCACGATGGCCGAACCGGTCGCGAACACCGCGACGCAGAGGCTGGTGGCCATGGCGGCCTGGACGACGGAGTCCCCTGGCAGGCCCCAGCGCCGGAAGATCTCCAGCAGGACGGGCACCATCACCACCCCGCCTCCGATGCCCACGAAACCGGCCACGAATCCCGCCACCAGGCCCAGAACGAGGATCATCAGCACCAGGGGGGCCGACCAGTCCATCAGGACTCCCTCCCCGGCCGCGTGGGCAGACCCGCCCGGTGCACCAGCCAGGCCGCCGCCACGATCATCACCCCGCCCAGGATGCTCCAGGCGTCGGGGCGTTCCCCGAACATCACCAGACCGACCACCAGCGCGAAGATGACGTGGAGGTAGGTGAAGATCGAGATGCGCGAGGCGGGAGCGTGGTGATAGGCGAACGTCAATCCGTACTGGCCGCCGGCCGCGAACACGCCGGTCCCCGCCAGCGCCAGCCACTGGGCGAGCGGCACGTGAGGTGGATCGAGGATGACGAAGGGCAGGGTGGCCCCGCAGCTGACCAGGGAGAAGTAGAAGATGATGCGATTGGGATTGGCCCGGCCCTTGAGCGAGCGGACCAGCACGTAGGCCGTCCCCGCGAATCCCCCCGAGGCCAGGCCCGCCAGGGCGGGCAGCATCTGGTAGTCAAAGCTGGGCTTGATCACCAGGATCGCACCTGAGAAGGCGATCACCAGGGCGGGCAGGATCCCCTTGTTGAAAGGCTCCTTGAGGATCACCACGGCCAGGACGGCTACGAAGAAGGGGGACGTCTTGTTGAGCAGGGAGGCGTCGGCCAGCTTCAATCCGCCCAGGGCCACGAAGTAGAAGTACACCCCGCCCAGGCCGCACAACGCCCGCAGCAGCAGGGTCTTCAGGTAAGGCGTGGGACCGAAGGGGTTGCAGCGGGTCCGCAGGGCCCAGGACGAGGTGATGCCCAGGGTCACCAGGTTGCGGAAGAAGACCTTGCTGGTCACCGGGGCGTCGGCCGCGAGCTTCACCATGGCTCCCATGAGCGCGAAGCTCAGGCCCGAAAACACCATGAAGGCCATGGCGCGGGTCAGGCTGTCGGGACGGGATTCCGGGGCGACGTCAGGGGAACCCATCAGGACGACGAGGGCCGAGGAGCGGGGTCGGGAAGCATCCGCCCCGCCTCCTGCGCGGACCTGAGGATGTGGTCGCTCCAGTGGGACGCCGCCCTCGCCGACTGGCCTGTCCGGACCAGCTCGTACATCTCGTCCATCGAAGCCACCAGGGGATCGGGGGTGAATCCCGCCCTCTGCGCCGTGAACCAGTATCGCCGGGACAGGGCCTCCAGTCGCAGGACGTCCTGCCTCAGGACGGCGTTGGGGCAGGACTCGACCAGGAGCAGCCCCCAGCGGAACACAAGCTCCATCAGGGCGGTCGCCTGGTCAGGTCCCGGTCGCAAAACCTGCATCTTGCTGCGGCTCAATAGGTTGTTCAACTCCATGACCCGCTGGCCGGGGAAGGGCATGACCGTGGTCAGGGCCAGGGGGGCCAGCCGCGCCAGGACCTCCTGGAGGCCCGCGAACTCCTTGCGGCTCAAGGGGGGAACAAGGAATCCCTTGCCCAGGTCGCTCTGGAGGAACCCGCCCGCCTCGAGGTGCAGCATGGCCTCGCGCAAGGGAGTGCGGCTGATCCCGAGGTCGGCCGAAAGGTGGGTCTCGTTGATGCGGATGCCGGCCGGGAGGCGTCCGTCGGACAGACGGGCCAGGATCTCCCGCTGGACGGCCTGCCTCAGGGGTTGGCGTTCGAACATGGTCCCATCCCGGGTTGAAGGCCTTGCCGGGCCGGTCCGTTCTCTCGGGACCAGCGGCGACAAGGCATTATCACACCGGGATCAGGAAATATCCAGGCCCAACCGTATACAGTTGGCGGTCAGGGGACGACCACGGAGTTCTCGGCGTCGGAGAACCCGCTGGGAGCGTACCCATCCGCCTCCTGGTCGTTGGCCCAGACCTGTCCGTCGATGAGGTAGCGGAAGTTGTAGGGCTTGCCCTGTTCGAGGTCCAGCGTGACCTTGAATTCCCCGTTCTTGAGCTTCTGCATGGGGGTCGCCTTGGGGCTCCATTCATTGAAATCCCCTACCAGGGCCACCTTGCGGGCCTTGGGAGCGGCGTCGGGGGGCAGGCGGAAGGTCACCTTGCTGACCGGCTTCGTCTTGAGCGGGCGTTTCTGAAGACTCATGTTCTCTCCCTCGCTTGGATTCCGGAGGCCTCCAGGCCCCGAATCTGGATTCGTGTGGCCATAGGATACTCCGAACCGGCGGGGATGCAAGCGGAACGCAGTTTTTTAACAATGGGGGGTTGCACCGGGTTCCCGGAGGGCCATAATGCTCCGAGGACCACCTCGATCCGACCCCTTACTCTCGTGGAGCCGACATGTCGCACCCCTGCATTCTCGCAGCCATCCTGCTGCTGTTGCCCTGTCTGGCAGGCGCCCAGGAGGACGCCGGGACGGCCGCCACCGAAACTCCGGACACCACCCTGGTGGCCTCGCAGATCCTGCTGCTCGGCCCGCTTCCCCCCGATCCGGTCGCCCCCCCTGCGGGCCTGCTGCGGGGTTCCCAGGTCCTGGTGCCGGAAATCGAACCCGGAAGAGTCCTGCCTGCGGACGGCCAGGACGGCTGGCGCCTGCGCGAGACCGGCGCGGACGGGCGCATCGCCCTGGCCCTGCCCGGGATCTACTGGGTGGGGGCGAGGCTGCGGGCCGAGGGGCGCGCCGAGGCCGTGATCCGCCTGGACCACGGCTCGGCGGTTTACGGCAACGGCGACGAGTTGAATGCCAAGGGGCCGGGGGAGGCGGACCCCGTGCTGGAAACGGCCGTCACCCTGGATCGTGGCTGGTTGACGGTCTTCGCCCGCATCATCGTGCCCGAGGACGACCTGGGATTCGGCCTCGCGGTCGAGACCGATCCGGGGGCCGGAGTCCGGTGGACCCTCGAACCGGACGACGCGTGGACTCGTTTCGCGGACACCGCCGGACTGGCGACGATCGGCAGCCTCGCGGTCGCGGACGAGGGGCGCTACCTGGCCCGCCGCATCCATCGCCGCACCGAGGGGATCGACCGCCTGGACGTCTTCGACGGCGACGGCTACCTGGTGGCTGCCGACGCCTGCGGCTCGGGCGCCCGGCCGCTCGGCTTCATGCCCGGCGACCATCGCCTGCTGGTCCGCCGGGGGTCCGACCTGCTGCTGTGGGCGGTGCCCGCCGGCGCGCCGGAAGTCCTGCTCGATGACGAACCTGGGCTGGGATTCGTCAAGACCGACGGTGAGGGCAGGCGCCTGCTGTTCGCCTCGGACAAGGGATTCGACGCCGGGACACCCGCAGAGGGCCCGGGCCGTCGGTACACCGCCCTGCGGGAACGCATCGCCGATTTCGGGCCCGCGGGCCACCTGCACCTGCTCGACCTCGAAACGGGTCTGCGCCGGGTTCTGACCCGGCCCGGGGACTTCGTCCTGGACGATGCGGTTTTCACCGCCGACGGACGAGCCGTGATCTACGGCCGCACCCTGCCGCAGGCCGCTCGTCCCTGGTTCTTCTCCGAGATCCGGCGGATCGACCTGGCGGCCGGCACCGACGAGTTGCTGGCGGTCTTCACCTCGGGCTGGGAGGTCAGACCCGGGCACTTCGCCGCCGCCCCGGACGGCAGGACCCTGGTGTTCCTGGGCCCGCCGGCCGAGATCGGCGACTACGGGAGCGGCGGTCCCCAGCACAACGTCTACAACAAGCAGGTGTGGACCCTGGACCTGGAGTCGGCCGCGGTGCGGCGGGTGACGCAGGGGGAATCCTACAGCTTCGACGGGGGCGGAGGCACTCCGGTGTTCGACGCCGAGGGCAGGTTGCTGATCAGGGTCACCGATCAATCCGGCATCCGGCTGGTCCGCATGACCCGGGACGGCGGCCGCTGGACGACTCGCGTGCTGCCCCGGAACGGGGACAGCCTGGATGACCTCGCCGTCAGTCCCGATGCGGGCTCGGTGGCCTACACGGGCAGCAGTCCCGACGCGCCCGAGATCCTGTACCTGGGGAGAACCGGCGAGGCCGGCGCGCCCGTCGAGGATCCCAACGAGGACCTCGGCGGCAGGATCAGGTGGTCCCCCGCGGAATCCCTGGCCTTCACGGGCCCGGGCGGCGAGACCATCGACGCCTGGCTCCATCCCCCCCTCGTGATGGACGCGGACGGCGGCGCCCGCTTCGGAGCGCCGGCAGGGGGGAAGGCCCCGCTGGTCGTGTACTACTACGGCGGTTCGGCGGCGACCCTGCGGACCTTCAACACCACCTTCCAGTTCTTCGCAGCGAACGGTTACGCCGTCCTGGTGGTCAACCCCCGGGGCGCCGCCGGCTGGGGCGAAGCCTTCGCCGACCACCACGCCGGGGACTGGGGACCGCTCGCCGCGGCGGACATCATGGCGGCCACCCGGCACGCCCTGGCGGAGCGCCCCTATCTCGACGGGAGCCGCGTGGGGATCTACGGGGGATCCTACGGCGGCTTCATGACCAACTACCTGGTGACCCACACCGGCATGTACGCCGCCGCCGTCAGCATGTACGGGATCAGCGATCTGGCCACCTACTGGGGCCAGGGGGCCTGGGGCGTCACCTACGGGGACATGGCCCTGGGCGGGCGCAACCCCTGGGACGATCCGGGGTACTTCACCGCCAACTCGCCCCTGTTCGGGGCGGATCAGGTGCGCACGCCGCTGCTGCTGCTCCATGGCCAGTCCGACGGCAACGTCACCCCCGGCGAATCGGCCCAGCTCTTCACGGCGCTGTCGGTGCTGGACAAGCCGGTGGAGATGGTCCTGTTCCCCGGCGAGGACCACGGCATCAGCGGATCCTGGGACAACCGCGTGGCCCACCGCACGATGATGCTCGAGTGGTTCGACCGCTGGCTGAAGGACCGGCCCGAGGCCTGGGAAGCCCGGTGGAAGTGAGGCGCAGCCCGAAGGGTCGGGGGAGCGCGGGGGGCAGCCGGGTCCGTGCGCTCCTGGTCCTGGTGACCCTGGTCCCTGCGATCCTGGTTCCCGCGATCCTGGCGCCGGCGGGCTGTTCCGGCCCCGAGCCGCCGGGAAAGGAGGGGGGCCTGCCGCGGGTCCTGATCATCGGGGATTCCATCTCCATCGGGTACACGCCCCACGTGACCGAGGCCCTGGCCGGCCGGGCCGTGGTGGTCCACAATCCCGGCAACGCCCAGCACACCGCAACCGGTCTGAAGGAGCTGGACGGCTGGCTGGGCGACGGCCGCTGGGACGTCATCCACTTCAACTGGGGGCTATGGGATCTCTGCTACAAGCGGTCCCGGTTCCTGCGCGGCAGCGTCCGGGACAGGGAAAAGGGCACGGTCCTGGTCGATCTGGACCGTTACGAGGCCAACCTCGCCGAGCTGACGGCTCGCCTGCAGAAGACCGGGGCCACCCTGATCTGGGCCACCACCACGGTGGTGCCCGAGGGGGATGCCGGCCGCTTTCCCGGTGACGACCTGCGCTACAACGAGGCCGCGGCCCGCGTCATGCGGGCCGCCGGGGTGACCGTCAACGACCTGAACGCCGCATCCCGCGAGTTCCCCCCGGAGCTCTTCGTGCAGCCCGGGGACGTCCACTTCACCGATGAAGGCTACCGGCGACTGGCAAATCACGTCAGCGCAGCCATTTCCGAGGTTCTGCCCTGATCGGCGCCGTTCCGGCCCGCCCCCTGCAAGTTTTTCCCTGCAAGCCTGCTTACGGAAGCAAAAGGAACGACAGGACACAGGGGAAAGGGCAAAACACAAGACGCGCACGATGCGGATTGGAAATTGCCCGACGAGGTAGAAGCCATGAGTGAACTCCGCCATCTGCTCGAATACCGGGGGGACAACATCTTCACCGCCATGGGGGCGTGCCCTTCGGTCTGTGCGGCCTACAAGCTGCTGCTTGACGGGGACCACGAAGGGGCCGAGCAACGGTTCCGGCGCATCCTCAAGGACAATCCCGAAGACCACGAGGCCCTGGCCGGACTGGCGGTCTGCGTCGCCGAGGACGGCGGCAAGTTCCTGACCGCCGAAAAGCTCGCCAAGAAGGCGACGAACATGGACAGGAAGTCCGCGGCGGGATACATCGCCCTGGGATACATCAACCTGCGGGGCGGCCGGCTGCAGGACGGCTACGGATACCTGATGAAGGCGAAGCACCTGGCGCCGAAGGATCCCCGGCTCCAGGCCGGGTTCGCCATCTACGACCGCGAGCGTCCTCCCGTCATCACCGGCCTGTCCCGGCTGCACCCGGTGAACCGGACCCTGAACGGGGTGCGCAACCTGCGGCGGAATCCGGCCGCCATGGCGCTGGCCGTCGTCGGCACCCTCGGCTGCCTCTACCTCGCGACAAACCTGGTGGCCTGACGGGGCCTACTTCCCGCCTTCCGGCGCGGCCGTCCTCATGGGCAGGCCGCGCCCGCTCGTCAGGTACATGGCGTAGGTCCCCAGCCAGTGTCCCCCTGCATAGAACTCCCCGGTGACCGCCGCGAGCCCCGCCTGGCGGTGGGCACCGGCCGCGGCGATCAGCGCCCCGAGGCGCGGATCGCCTGCGGGCAGGCCGGCGGCGATGCCCTCGAGCATCCAGGCGCGGCTCAGGTTCAGGCCGTCCAGGTGGGCCAGCTTGCCGTCGCTACGGTCGGTGACCAGAGCGACGGGCAGCCAGGCCGATCCGCCGTCGGAGGGAACCTGGGGCAGGAAGGCGTCCAGCCAGCCGGCGAACGCGGCGGGATCGAGCACCCGACGCATCAGGTCGGCCTCGGCCAGGGCGGGGGAGAGGAAGTCCTGTCCCGAGGGCTCGAAGGCCAGGTCGACGCCCCGGTCGGGGAGGTAGAGGCGGCGGGCGGTCTCCTCGACCAGGCCGGCCAGTTCCTGGTCGTCCGCATCGCGGGCGTAGTCGAGGACCAGACCGAAGGCGAACGCGGTCTGGCTGTGCTCCCCGGTGCGGATGGGATAGGCCAGCTTGGGCAACCAGTCGGACAGCCGCGTGACGCAGGCGGCTTCCAGCGGCGCCAGGGCCGCGGACCAGCGGGCTGCGCCGGGCTCGTCCCACTCCCGGAGCTCGGCCGCCAGTTGCAGCAGCCAGGCCAGACCGTAGGGCCGCTCCCAGGAGGCGCGGTCGGGCCCGAGCAGGTAGGCCGTCTCGGCGGCGAGGTTTTCGGGTGTCAGATGGGCGTCCAGGATGGCCCGGGCCTCCGGCGCCAGCTCGTGGGCAGGATGGAGGCGGGCGAACCGGGCCAGCAGCCAGTGCCCGTGCACGCTGGAATGCCAGTCGAAGCACCCGAAGAAGGCGGGGTAGAGGGAGCGGGGGGTGCCCTGATCCTCATCCGACTGCATGACGTGGGCGATCTTGTTGGGGTATTCCTGGACGGCGCATTCCAGGGCCAGGCGTACGAAGGGCGCCGCCTGGTCGGCGGTGAACCCCGAGGCGCCGGCGGCGGCGGGGGCGAACATGAGAATCAGGGCCAGTCGGCGAAACATGGGGGCCTCCGGGTACGGGTTCGGGGTCCGAAAACACCAAAAAAAACATGGTGCCCCAGATCGATCATTCTGTATAATCATATCCATGGACGGTTCGACCGTCCCGTGCCCGACTCACACGGATGTGTGACGGTCCTGAAGGCCAGGGCGGCCCAGGGGGCCGGGCGAGGTGGGTCTCGCCGCGGATGACACGCCCGATAAGGAGGTGATCCAGTGGGTAGTCATAGATCCGGCTCAGTGGAGGTGGTGTCCCTGCTGTGACGGGGCCTCTCCAGAGCGTGGTTTAGATGGATGACCCCTGAGCGGGGGAACCCAACACCACCGAAGCTGATGCATCAGGGCGCCGGCGTGAAAACGTCGGCGCCCTTGCCGTCGGGGCCGGATCCGCGCTCGACTCCGGGCCGCCCTGATCAGGGCATCTGGATGCCGCCGCTCACCGGAATGTAGGCGCCGCTGACGAAGCCGCATTCATCCCCCGCCAGCGCAGCCACCAGGCCCGCCACGTCCTCCGCCTCGCCCACCCGCCGCATGGGGGTCATGCCGGCGATGGCCCGGACCTGGTCCTCGGGCATGTGGGCGGTGGCGTCGGTCCTGGTCAGACCAGGGGCCACGGTGTTGACGCGGATCCCGTGGGGACCGAGTTCGAAGGCCAGGGACTTCATCAGTCCATCCACGGCCGACTTGCTGGTGGTGTGGGCGCTGAACCCGAACGCGGGATAGCGGGAGAGGCCGCTGCTGATCCCGATGATGCAACCGGTGCGGCGGGCGATCATCGCGGGCATGACGGACTGGGCGGGCAGGAAGAAGCTGCGCATCTCGTCCAGCACCTTCGTCTCGAATTCCTCCTGGCTGAGTTCGTGGACCGGTTTCCAGGGAACGCTGGGCCCGGCGTTGAGCACGAGGATGTCGAGGGGGCCGAGGGCCCTGGCTGCCCCCTCCACCATCCTGCGGACCTGCCCGGCGTCCCGCACGTCTGCCTGCAGGGCCACGGCCTTGCCGCCGGCCGTGGCGATCTCGCCCGCGATCTTCTCGGCGGCTTCTCTGCTGCTCACGTAGTTCACGGCGACCGCGGCGCCGTGGGCCGCCAGTGCCCGGGCGCAGGCTGCGCCGATGCCCCGGCTGGCGCCGGTGACCAGTGCCGTTTTTCCTTCCAGATGCATGATGCCTCCTGATCGGGTGGGGATGGGGGTCCGCTGGATTCCGTCACAGTTTATGGTCGGTGCGGGCGAACCGAAACCGGTCGGCTTCGGCGGCCACGCGGCGCCGGAAGCCCGGCGAGGCGAGCTCTTCCTTCAAGGCCGGGCTGACCGGCAGGATCATCAGGTCGGGGATCCAGACGGCCGGTGCTGCGGCCGCCGTGTCGCGGATCCGGCCTCCATCCACCGCCCGGCTGGCCTCGCCGAACCGCAGGCCGCGGGTCGCCCGCTGGAAGGCCTCGAAGCGGGCCTGGCTCGCCGGGTCGGGGAACACGCCCTGGGGCTGGGACAGGCTGGCCATGTGGAAGTGGCTGGGAGTGAAGGCCAGCCCGTCCAGGCCGAGCCGCTCGCAGACCACGTAGAGCACCGCCGCCGTGTCGCGCAGCAGACCCAGGCCGGGGTGCTTCTGACCCGGCAACAGGGGGCGGGACATCTCGAAGCTGCTGCGTGCGTCCTGGATCAGCAGCCACTCGACCACCAGGAATCCCGATCCCGGCCGCAACGCGCGATCGACGCGCAGCCTGACCTCGAAGATGGCCAGACCCGGATCCTCGCCGGTGGAGATGCGCAGGGTGTGCCCAAGGGGATCGTCCAGGTCGATGGTCACCATCATGTCCTGGAATCCGAGCCGGCGCAGCCGGTCCATGAGACCGAACTCCTCGAGGGCGAGCTCGATGCCGTGGCGGCTGAAGGCGCCCAGGAAGAGGGTGTCCCTGATTGGACCGATCCCGCCGAACTCCTCCTCGCGCAACCCCCAGTCGTCCTCGTCCGGGGAGGCGGCCGAGGGCCCGGCGGGTTCCTTCGTCGCGGGGCCCCGCCCTGCCCGCTTCATCAGCCTGGTGAGCCGCCGGTAGTGGTCCACCGGCAGTTCCATCTCCACGGGAATGTCCAGTTCGCTGCGCCCGCTCAGCAGCCAGGAGAAGTAGGCCGCGCCGTGGCGCCAGGCCGCGGGCCCGTACCCCCCGGCCAGCAGGATCACCGTGGGGATGGGAGGGAACTCGCCGGCGGGGGGGCGAACCATCTCGGTCACCATCCGGTCGCGGGCCAGCATCCCCTCCAGGGAGATGCGCCAGTCGCCCAGCTTGTCGCCGACTCCCGGGTCGCTCCCCGCCAGGTAGAACACCAGGCCCGGCCGGAACCTGGCGAAGACCGCCGGCAGGTTTTCCCGGATGGCGGCCAGGTATGCG
>Ga0180009_10001863_pt1 | contig 25152 bp, 26 predicted proteins | sample OS_PC_MetaG_FD_123537 | JGI IMG/M metagenome (GOLD analysis project Ga0180009, IMG submission 123537) | Groundwater microbial communities from the Aspo Hard Rock Laboratory (HRL) deep subsurface site, Sweden - OS_PC_MetaG | ecosystem: Environmental > Aquatic > Deep subsurface > Groundwater...
AGCTATCGCAGACTTAGTAAAGATTTTGAGTATCATACAGAAACCAGCCAAGCTATGGTACAGCTCGCAATGATCAAACTTATGCTTAACAGAATTAAAAATTAAAATTTAGACAGTTTCTAAAAAAAAAAGACCATAAACGAAAGAATAAAAATGCCATCACAAATACAGACATGAACAAGATTGGTGTTCAGTATTTTGAAGGGATTGACCTTATGGCAATAGAAGGTGTCAATGACGCAACTATTATGGCATTTATTAGTGAGATCGGTTTGGGAGGAATTAAAAAATTCAAAACATCCAAAGAATTTACAGCCTGGCTTAGGCTTGCTCCAAACAATAAAATAAGTGGAGGTAAGGTTTTAAGTCATCATCTCCCAAAAGGAAGCAACAGATTAAAAATAGCTCTGAGACAGTCTGCAAATGTAATTGGAAATTTAAAAGAAGGACACTTGAATGATTTTTTCAGGCGTGTAAACTATAAGAAAGGTCGAGCTACAGCCATAAGTGCAACAGCTCGAAAACTAGCCGTAATTATTTGGAATATGCTTGCCAATGGACAGCCCTATCAACCACCTACTGAATACTTGTTCCTTGACCAAAAAAGAAAAATGAAATTAGTGTCCCGAATAAGAAAGAATATCGCTAAATTTGAACTCAAACCCCAAGATGTTGGATTTGATAATTTACTGAATATCAGTAATTAAATTTGACGTTAGTTGGAATAATATGAAAAAAACAACAATCATTGGAATCTTGACTTTTTTATTGACCGGACATCTTTTTTGTCAAGTCCAAGAGAAAGACATTTATAAAGTACTAAACCAGTTAATAGAAATTAATAATGTTGAAATCCTAAGTAAAAAAGCCAAAGCACTTAAAATAGTGGATCCTTCTCGAGACGAATTTATTAATTGGTGCATTAATGTTGGGGAAGACAGAATTAAATTATCACAAATTGACTCCGCATTTATTAGGGAACAAATAAATAGTTATAGTGAAATCAAATGGGACAGAAGGCGAATAGATAAAAACATTAAGATAAAGAAAAAATCAGTTGACTATTTTACGATACCATTGTTCTTGAACGAAGATAAAAACCTTTTCATTATTTATCACAGTCAATACGCTGGACCAACTGCGGCTGAAGGGAAATATGAACTTTATAAAAAAGTCAATAATGAATGGAAATTAATAAACACACAACTTGACTTCGTTTCATGAATCAAGAGAGAAGAAATTACAGTGCACAACATTGCATATACTTTATGGCGGGTTACGTTATGAAAATGAGTAATTTAGTTCCAAATATCAATCGTCGTGGACAGAAAGATTTGTCTTTCAAAGTCCGCCACAAAGCATATGCTTCCCGTTGTGCACCATGCAAATAAAACAAAAACAGAATCCTACTTAATAAAACAAAATATGTTATTAAAACTATTTCCTATGAAAAAGATTACCTTATTTCTGATCTCAATGATTCTCATAAACACAATTTATTCGCAGAATTGCGTGAATTGTTCCGGAGGATCATCTGACTCGTTGACCTTTTCCTCAATCCTTGGAATAGACAATATTGCCACTGGTTTGGGTGCCATAGCTGGTGGTGGTGAATGTCAGGCTTTGGGAAATTACTCCGTGGCTTTTGGCCACGATGCCATTGCAAACAATGATTTTACATACGCTTTTGGGAGAGGACTATTGACTGGTGCTCCCAATTCCGTTACCATCGGTAATTATTTAGAAACATGGGGAAGCAAATCCATTGTAATAGGTAGGGGCTATGATAATGAAAACAGGTTAATTAATCTTATACCATCTTCCATGATGATCGGGTTTATAAGTACAGCTCCAACCCTATTTATCAGTTCTTCAGATGGCACCTCTTGGAATATGGACCGTACAGGAAGAGTTGGCATAGGTAATGTGACTGAACCCTTAGCCAAACTTCATATAAGAGCAGATGATGATGAAAACGCCGAGATAATCCTTGAATCCTATGCCTGGAACAACAGCAGCAAGTCAACAATATTCATTGGAGATACGTTGCACAGCATTGCGGCAAGCGGAATGTCAGGATTAATATTCCATTCAAGCAAAAACTACTTGTTTGGCAATGGCAATATAGGGCTTGGAGTAACAGAACCCAGAGCTAAACTCAATATTAATGGAGATTTATTATTCGAATTAAATACGAATGGAATCATCATGAAATCTGAGAATGGTACCTGTTGGAAAGGAACAATATCAAACGAAGGTGAGTTGATTTTTGAAAATATAAACTGTGACACTTTGACTCATGTTGCAAAAAAGGTTGAAAATCTGCATTCTCAGGTTTTTGTTTACCCAAACCCTACTAAGGGAAAATTGATTGTTGAATATACCGGGCCAGAGACTGACCTCAGGCTTGAAATACGAAACATTAGTGGCACGTTATTAGCTTCTTACAAAATTAAGCAAGGAGAAAACCAAATAGTTCTAAAGAAAATAACAGATCAAATGATTATTGCATCAGTTTTCACTAAGAATGGCGTATTGATCTCGACAAATAAAATTCTCGTTTCGAATTAACAAAGCACAGCCCACAACAATGCATAATACTTTATGTCGGGTTACGTTATGAAAATGAGTATTTTAGTTCGAAGTATTAATCATCGCGGGCAGAAAGATTTGTCTTTGAAAGTCCTCCACAAAGCATAGTGCTTCCCGTTACTTTCCTTCTCCTGTCGGGTTTATTGTTGCGGTTTAAGCAAATTATTGTAGGCAGCCTCATCGTTTATCAGCTCCAGGGCTTTGTCGATATCTGTGTCCATAGGAGCGATAACCTCGAAATAGTGGCTGTTTTCGTAGAGATTTCGTGCGAGTAGTCCTTTTAACTGCAACATGACAAAGGCCTTGTTTCGGTCAATTTCTTCCTCCGTGACTTCAATTTTTTCTTTTTCGGCACGTGCAATAAATGAATCAAACTCAGCATCGCTAAGTGCAAAATTGTTGTTATACGAGTTGAAATCCGGGTAAGCCTTCAGCAATGATTTCCTGTTTTCATCAAGGTAATCGTTCACAAAGCCATTCATGATTCCTTTGCGGATAAAATCGCCATAAGTTTTTGAGAACCGCAGCGAGTCGAAAGGGGTAAAAATGTCGGGCATGACGCCACCGCCGCCATAAACCGTTCGTCCACCGGCGGTTTGGTATTTCAGCGAATCAGGAAAATGAATGGAGTCGGCGGTCATGAGCTCACCATGTTCGATGCGGTGCATAAAATCCTTGTAGTACTCATCCACCCCTTCATCATAAGGTTTCTGGATATAGCGCCCCGAAGGGGTATAATATCTGGCAATGGTAAGCCTGACCTGTGATCCGTCGGGCAACTGAAATGGACGCTGCACCAAGCCTTTACCAAACGAACGGCGACCAATGAGCACACCCCGATCCCAGTCCTGCACTGCACCCGAAACTATTTCGCTTGCCGAAGCAGAGCCTTCGTTGATTAAAATGACCAGTTTACCAGCTTCAAATTTCCCTGCAGGAGTGGCATTCAAATCCTGTCGCGGACTGTTAACGCCTTCGGTGTATACGATCGACTTACCAACCGGCAGAAACTCATCGGCGATGCTCATGGCTGTACCCAGGTATCCGCCTGAATTCCCCCTCAGATCGAAGACGAGGTTTTTCATGCCTTGCTTGCGCAGCGAAAGGATGGCAGAATCAAATTCTTCCTGCGACTGCCTTGCAAAACGGTTAAGTTTAATGTATCCCGTCTCTCCATCCAGCATAAAAGCAGCATCCATGCTATTGATAGGAATTTCATCCCGAATAATTTTGTATTCAATCAGGTCATCATTGCCCTTGCGGTAAATACCGACAACCACTTCCGTTCCCTTTTCGCCACGCAAGTGATTCATTACCCATTCGTTGTTTACTTTTTTGCCTGTGGCCTCCAATCCATCTACTGTGATGATTTTATCACCTGCCAGGACTCCAACCTTATCAGATGGGCCACCCGGGATGGGCGCAATCACCAGGATTGTATCTTTATACAATTGGAAAGTCAGGCCAACCCCTTCAAAACTGCCCTCAAGTCCTTCGTTGGCTTTTTCGACATCCTTTTTCGGGATATAAGCCGAATGCGGGTCAAGTTCCTTCAAGGTGTTTTCGACCACCTGCTCAGTCAGCTTGTTCATATTCAGCGTGTCGACGTAATAACTATTGATCAGATACATTAAAGTATTCAATTTTTTCAAGGTCTGATCAGGGTCGAGCCGCTCCACATTTTGCTGAGCCCGGACGTCCAGCGAAAGGGCTACCACAGTAAAAATCAATATGCTTAAGGAGATTTTCTTCATCATAAAAAAGTCATTCAATAAAATAACACAATAACCAACCGGCAGATCCGGCAGAAAATTTAACAATCGTCAAAAGTAGTACAATAACGAAAACTTAAGGGTTAAGCCCATGTGGCACTTGTTAAAATATGTTAAGTCACAGGGATTGATTCTGTTCCCGGCGGAACGAAAAGCCATTTTTAATAAATACGGCCTACTCGGTAAAAAAAACAGTTAAATACTTTGACATCAAAAAAAAGTGGCTACCTTTGACAAACTCGAAATAAAATGAGAACCTTGAGGATACCTCCCGGAACATCTATCCCTCCGCATCCAAACCACCATATCATACAACTTTATCGCCTGCGCCCGAGTTACTTCACCTCCGCTCTCCTGCACTTCACCTTCTCTGTTCTACAGTTCACAGGTTTTTGATTTCAAAAAGCGCCGGGCAGGCCTAGTTTTGCCTTTGAAATCAATTAATCACTTAAAACTATACATCATGAAATCAATTGCCTTAACCATCACAGCGGTGCTCTTCGCCACCCTTTCTTTCGCTCAGTTTCCTCAATCTCAATCTCCTGACTCGTGCTGCTATCTGGCCGACGACTTAAGGGCTGCGGTCTATATGGACCAGTCGGATAAAGTCAACGTGCAGGTGGCTAAATTATTGGGCGACAAAGTAAAAATCAGGGTAAAAGACAGCAATGGGGTACTTTACACCAAAAGCTACAAAGCTTACGAACGTGTCGATTTAGCCTACGACATCAGTCAGTTTCCTGCAGGAGACTATGTGTTCGAGATTGTACAAAACAAAAAAGTCGTGCTCTCACAACTTTTCTCTCTTCCTGAAGATAACACCCAACTGGCCAGCCGATAGACAGACTTTGAAAAGTGTAAAAAAAAGCTTGCCAGAAAAATCGGCCTCACTGCTCATATTTTATATCTTTGATAACGAAAGTTTCAACGCTCAACAAAAGTAAAATGGAGAAGTCAGTAACAGTTAACAAATGGTTGCGGTGGGGTTACGGGATCGTGCTGGGGATGGTGTTCAATTTTTTATTGGACCTCATCCTCAGCCTTGTTTATACCAACTACAGCCTGTTTCAACCTCTATCCAACTACCTGATTTCTATAGTTATTACTTATGTTGTGTTCGAGGTGCTGTTCAAGGTAAATTTCCTTCTCGACAAAAAACACACCTGGGACAGTCATCCTTTCAAGCGGCTTCTGGTGCAGTTTTTTGGAAATGCCATCATCGCTATCTTCCTGGTCATGTTCATCAGGTGGAGTCTGATGTTTGGGTTGAGCGATCAGTATTATATCTCGATGCAGGATGAGCTCATACTGGCAGCGCTTATTTCAGCTATCACACTGATTTTCGGCATAATAGAAATGACTGTCTTTTTATTGAACAAGTGGCGGTTCAGCCTGGCCGAACTCGAGCGTTTCAAGAAAGAAAATGTAGAATTCCGTTTCGACCTGCTCCGATCGCAGCTAAACCCCCATTTTCTGTTCAACAGCCTGAACACATTGTCGTCGTTGGTTTACGAAAACCCCGAAAGTGCAGGGCTGTTCATCCGCGAACTGTCGGATGTTTACCGCTACATCCTCGAAAACCGTGACAAGGAACTGATCGCGTTAAACGATGAGCTCCGTTTTGTGAAAGCCTATATCGGGCTCATCAAACTGCGTTTCGCCGACAACATCGACGTGGACCTCAGTGCCATACAACGACCACAGGATTACCAGATTATGCCGCTCACCTTGCAGTTGTTGCTCGAAAACGCGATAAAACACAATGTGGTGAGCAAAAAAAATCCATTGAAAGTTACCATCTGCACAACCGACGATCGATTGGAGGTAGAAAACAACATCCAACCGAAACTAACCAACGAATACAGCAGCGGCATGGGATTGAAAAATATCGCGAGTCGTTATGGGTTTCTCACCAACCGCGCCGTTACCATCGAAAACAATGGCGCTGTTTTTAGTGTAAGTATCCCTTTGCTGCAGGAAAACGTTAAAAACCTCACTTCATGACCACTACTCCCAAACCCATACAAGTACTCATTGTAGAGGACGAGCCGCATGCGCAGAAAGAGTTGAAACGTCTGCTGGCAGCATCGACTCATCCCACACAAGTGCTACACTGTATCGATAGCGTGGACGAGGCCATCGAGTGGATAAACAGTCATCCCTCACCCGACCTCATGTTTTTCGACATCCAGCTGTCCGACGGACTTAGTTTTGAAATCCTGCGCCACGTAACGCCACCATCTCCCATTATTTTTACAACCGCGTTCGACAACTATGCCATCCAGGCTTTTAAACTCAACAGCATCGATTATCTGCTGAAACCTGTAAAACAGGAAGAGCTGGAAGCCGCGCTGAGCAAGTTCGTTAAGCTGCACGGAAACCATAAAAAGCAGGATCAGGTGCTTAACCTCGATCAGATTGAAAAATTACTGACCATTAATGCGCCAAAATACAAATCAAGGTTTCTCAGCCGCATAGGCGATCAAATCATGCACATTCCTGTGTCCGACATCGCTTACTTCATGGCTGAGGACAATGAAGTGTTGTTGGTGACTCATCAAAACAAAAAATATTTTGTTGCTTACGCCCTCGACCAGCTCACCGATCTGCTTGATCCTGATGTGTTTTTCCGAGCTAACCGAAGCTTTATTGTAAGTATGCCTTCGATAAAGAAAATAAGCAAATACTTCAACAGCCGCCTCCACCTCGAGGTCATGCCCACCACCGGAGAACCACTGTTGATCAGTCGTGTAAAAGTACCCGAATTTTTAAACTGGATAGATAAATGAAAAAGATACAGATAAACCCCGTCGTATTGCTGATGTCGGCCATTATGTTGCTGATTTCGTGCAACAGGGTCGTGATAAAAGTAGAGTCTGTTCCCGAAAACACACCCGCAGGACAGCCGATATTCATTACAGGCAATTTCAACAACTGGGATCCCGGTGATGACAGGTACCGGCTCACCCTTTCCGACGACAGCAACTACTATGTCACCCTTCCTCCCGGTCTTGGGCAGATGGAATACAAATTCACGCGCGGCGACTGGACAACCGTGGAAAAAGGAATTTGCGGTGAAGAAATCGCCAACCATGTTCTCATAACCCACAACACCGATAGCGCCAACCACAGTATCCTGAGCTGGAACGACCTCGACCCCATCGACTGTCCCCGTCTGACCCTCGTGATTGACGGGCTGCCATCGAATACACCTGAAGAAGATGTGGTGGCTATCGCCAGCAACCTCAACTCATGGGATCCCGACGACGCATCCATCACCACAAAAAACGATGAAGGCCAGCGCATCATTACCCTGAAACGACCTGCCGGCATCAACAAACTGGAGTATAAACTCACCCGTGGAGATCTGTCGAAATCAGAAGCCGACAAGTTTGGGAACGAAATTCCAAACCGGGTGCTCACTTTCGGGATAGAAGACACCATAAAAATTTCGGTGGAAGGATGGACAGACCTGCCAACATCACCAGCCAGAAGGTGTGTACTGCTTATAGACAAACTTCCTGAAAATACACCGGAAAACGCATCCATTTATTTGGCCAGCGACTTGAATTCATGGCTCTCCGGCGATAAAAACTACCAGTTCCAGCGCAATAAAAACGGCCAGTTTTTCTATTCCTTTCCCAATAAAAGCATGACCATCGATTACAAAATTACGCGAGGAGGATGGAAAACCGTTGAAGTGGACAAAAATGGATACGATATAGGCAACCGTCAGCTGGATTTACGCCACTCCGACACTGTTTATATCGAAATCGCGCGTTGGAAAGACCTGGGACGCTCGGGAGATGAAGAGGTGACCATCATGCTGGAAAAAATACCGGAAAGCACACCCGAAAATGCCAAGATCTACCTCTCAGGACCTTTCAACGACTGGAATCCGGGGAAACTAAGACATATCTTTCAGGTAGACGACAACGGTTTGTATTATATAAACCTGCCCCGTGGTAACGGAGACCTGGAATTCAGAATTACGCGGGGCTCATGGGAGAACAACGAATTGGATGAATTTGGCTTCGACATGCCTGCCCACATTATAAACTACAACGACTTCGACACCCTGTTTTTGGCGGTTAGAAACTGGAAAGACAAACCAGAAATAGACAGAAACGACTGGCAGACCATCGTCATCGATAAATTGCCTGTCAACACACCTGAGGATGAGGACATTTACCTTGCCCCTGATTTCAACGGGTGGAATCCGGGAGATGAGGAGCTGGTTTTTGATTACCTGCCTGACAGTAGGCCCTATATCACTTTCAGGTCACAAAACCAACTCGTTAACTTTAAAATAACCAGAGGAAGCTGGGGCAATGTAGAAGGCGACAAATACAAAAACGAGATACAAAACCGGGTGCTTTATACCGGATTTACAGACACGGTTTTAATAAAAATAGATAGCTGGCGCGATAGGTGAAAAAAAACCAAATCCTAAGATAAGAAACATGAAAAATATCCTCGTACTCCAAGCTCATCCTGATAAAGGGAGCTTTGTAAGCGAATTGGCGCAACGTTACGCACAGGCCGCCATGACAGCAGGAGCCGATTGCCACCTCGTGCACCTGGCCGATTTAACTTTCGATCTGTCGTTGAAAAACGGCTATAAACAAGCAATCGAGCTTGAGCCCGATTTGGTGACCATGCAGGAAAAAATCAGCCTGGCTGACCACCTTGTGTTCGTTTATCCTACCTGGTGGGGAACGTATCCCGCCCTTCTCAAAGGGTTTATCGACCGTGTATTTCTACCAGGATTTGCTTTTAAATACCGAAAAGACTCCCTTTTTTGGGACAAACTCTTAAAAGGAAAATCGGCACGCCTAATCACCACCATGGACACTCCCGGATGGTATTACAAATTGATTTACAGAAGTCCGGGACATAATTCACTTAAGCACAGCATACTTGAATTCTGCGGAGTTAAGCCTGTAAAAATCACCTCCTTTCGCCCCATTAAAACCTCCAATCTCAACCAACGGGAAAAATGGCTTCGTGAGGTAGAAAATCTGGGTAAACGACTTGAATAGAAAGTCCTTTGGCTGGCGAATAGCATAAATTATCCCTATTAATCAAATCAGGTAATGAAAGGATATATCCAAGTATATACGGGCAACGGGAAAGGAAAAACCACCGCCGCTCTTGGTCTGGCGCTTCGTGCTGCCGGAGCTGACAAGCAGGTTTATATCGCTCAGTTCGTTAAAGGCATGCCTTACAGCGAGCAAAATATCCTGCCTGCCATTGACAAGATTACGCTTAAACAGTATGGCAGGGGCTGTTTCATCTATCAAAAACCAACACCGGAAGATATTGAAGCTGCGAGAGATGGCCTGAAGGAGGTGGCACTCATCCTGAAAAAGGGAGAACACGATGTGGTGGTTCTCGACGAAGCCTGCATCGCGCTGTATTACAGCCTGTTTTCATTCGATGAACTAAATGAAGCGATAACCAATAGAGCAGCGCACGTAGAAGTAGTAGTAACCGGGCGATATGCCCCACCAGAACTAATTGAGCTGGCTGACCTGGTGACGGAGATGAAAGAAATAAAACACTACTACACTTTAGGGGTGGAAGCGCGGAGCGGAATAGAAAAATGACAACGGGAAGAACGTAAGACCTTTCGACTTGTTTCGAAACGAAACCATAATACTCAAATTTGGAATTGGGTAAAGGACTACCTAAATACGTTTACACTGAACATCAGGTAATTACGACAATCATTACACTTTGGCAGGTTTTTTGATAAGCAGAGCCCGGACATAATATGATATACCATGAGAAAACTATTGATACTGACATTTAGTCTGGTGGTGCTGTTCACAGCCTGCAAAAAGGATGTAAACGAAGGGCCAACGCCGGACACGCCTACAAATATGGAAAATTTGAAAGTTGCTGCTGATTTCAACTGGAAGACCACCCGCGACATACAGCTCACCCTGACTTCAAAAACAAATTCTCTGGCTGAAGTAAGCAGCCTTGATGGGGCTTCCTATCAAAAAGCCTTTTTAAAAATGGACACTCCTTACACGCTGCAATTCAGCATTCCCTCTTTTGAAACAAAGGTGATCGTCCGATACATGGGACAGTCAGCCACACTTGATCTGGGAAATGGAACCTTAAATCATCAATTTGAATAGTCCCAAATTTATTCAACAAAGCTCAACCATGAAAAAAATCACACATACTTCCCGCACTTTCTCCATAACGATGCGGTCGCAACAATTCTTTAATCTGCTGGCTTTTTTTACAGTCACTATCGGACTTCTTTTTTCTGCAAAAGCCAACGCACAAGAATATTTAAGGGTTTACACTACCGCCCCTACAATTATGACCTCCAACGTAACCGGAGGAACCATCACTACAGAGACTTTTGAAAGTTTTGCTGTTCCCCCAAACAATTTCAACTGGGCCCCGCAGCCTGGTGGGTACAGCTCTTCTGTTGGAACGTACTACCAAACGGCAGGGCAGTCGTATGTAAAAACAGACGATCAATATGGAGCCGGAACAGGCAAATATATGGCCATCCGTGTTGGGGGGAAGGTAAGACTCGTTTTCGATGAACCAGTGCAGTACTTTGGGTTTGCATGGCCTGCCGGTGATGGTCAAAACAACATCAAGATTTACCGTAACAATCAGATTATAGGCGTATTTGCAACGTCAGACGTGGTAGCCTTACTCCCAAAAGATCCGAATAATTTTATCACAGCCATTAACGGAGATGAGTATTCCACCTACGATTACTACGGCAAACCAGGTACAGGTCAGAATTCAGGTGAACCCTATGCATTCCTGCATTTCATCAGCACGCCGGGACTTGCATTCGACGAAATTGAATTTGCAATGGGTGCCGGTGGTGAATTTGAAAACGACAACCACACCTTACTCACCGATGGATCACCAATCGCGCAGGGCGACTGGGTAGAGCTCATCAGCATTGAGACGCCAACGGCTAACGATGACAGCGACAGCGGGTTGCCCGGAAATCCTGTAACACTCGACGTGCTGGCCAATGACGACGCAGGCGATGCCCCCATTAATCCTGCAACTGTTCAAATAGCCGGAACCAACGGTCCGGGTGAATCGTTTGTTGTTGCCGGAGAGGGCACCTGGACAGTTAACACCACTACAGGAGCTATCACTTTTACCCCGGAGGCCGGATTAATTGGCAGCCCCACTCCTATCCAGTACTTCGTCCGCGATACAGAAAACTACGCCTCCAATCTGGCTACAGTTACTGTGACCTATCCCGTTGGGCCTACGGCCAACAACGACTACGCCTTAACAGAAGTAAATACGCCTGTAAACATTAACGTGTTAAGCAACGATGTCGCCGGAACTACAGCCCTGGATGTGACCTCAGTCACCTTTGTCAGCGGAACAGCGCCTGACCCTGTAACCGTTGGCGTTTTCACCGTGAACAACACTACAGGGCTGGTCACTTTTACCCCTGCCAACGGTTACGTTGGCGCAGCCACCATCGACTATCAGGTGTGCGACTTAAACGCATTGTGCGCCGTGGCTACCATAACCGTGGATATTGTAGCTGGAACTTCTAACCTGTATCCCGCCACAGGTCCGGGCACACTCGCTTTTGAAGACTTATGGCCTGGCAAAGGAGATTATGATTTTAACGACCTGGTACTCGACTACCAATTTGAAATCACCACTACCACCTCCAATTATGTGCAGGAAGTTGTAGGTACTTTTACCATCAAAGCATTTGGAGCCTCTTTTGAAAACGGATTCGGATTTCAACTGGCTGATGCTATAAACCCTGCTGATGTAACTGTTACCGGATCGCGACTTACCGAGAACTTCATCACACTGGAAGCCAATGGCACAGAAGCCGGACAGTCGAAAGCTACCATCATTGTTTACGACAATGCTTTTGCTCAGATGGAACATCCGGGCATGGGTATCGGTGTGAACACCACCCCTGATGCGCCTTATGTTACTCCGGTAACCATTACCATAACCATCACCTTTCAACCTGACACATACACTTATAACGACCTCGACATTGCCAACTTCAATCCGTTTTTGATTGTTAACAAGGACAGGTCAGTCGAAGTACATCTTCCTGATTATCCGCCCACTGACTTGGCCAACACCTCACTTTTCGGACAATGGGAAGATGACAGCGATCCGGCTACGGGCAGATACTATAAAACTGCCAACAACCTGCCTTGGGCGATCAATATTTACGAATCGTTCGACTACCCTATCGAGAAGCAAGAGATTGTCTGGGCCTACTTAAAATTTGCTACCTGGGCCACCAGCGGCGGTGTCCAATTCCCCGACTGGTATCAGGATCAGGCCGGATACCGCAACAATGAACTTATTTACGTCATACCATAAGCCCATATGTTTGACTGTTTTGTAGTCTCTCCCACTGAATCCGCTGTCGTGAAAACGCAGCGGATTTTTTCATTTAGCGAAAGCGAGGAAAGAAGAAATTATCCTAAAAAGCTATTGGTGTTTGGTTCGATAAACTATATTTGCCTTCATGTTTGAAGCCCTTGAACCCCTGGAGCACGTCCGGCTGAACTTTAGTCAGGATGGATTACACTTTTTAAATGCAGCCCTGGCCATTATCATGTTCGGGGTTGCACTGACAATCAAACTGGATGATTTCAAGATGATTGTCGTAAAACCAAAACCTGTAATCGCAGGATATCTGGCACAATTTTTCCTGCTCCCGGCCATTACTTTTGGATTGATTCTGCTCATCAAGCCCACGCCTTCAGTTGCTTTAGGTATGTTGTTGGTAGCTGCCTGTCCGGGCGGAAACATATCCAATTTCCTTTCATCTCTGGCCCGTGGCAACACGGCTTTATCCGTCACCCTTACGGCCCTTGCCACCCTGTCAGCTATTTTTATGACCCCGTTTAATTTCGCCCTTTGGGGAGGTTGGTATGTAAAATACTACAACAACCACGGCGGCAACTTCTTAAGACCACTTGTAATTGACTCGGGGCATATGTTCACCACAGTCTTCATCATCCTGGGAATCCCTGTTATAGCAGGTGTTTTGTTTGCACGCTACCTCCCATCGCTCACGGCCAAAATTACCCGTCCCATCAAACAATTCTCCGTAGTTTTCTTTCTCGCGGTAGTTGTCATTATGCTATGGAAGAATCTGGGTCAGTTTTTTCAGAGCATCCACCTCATATTTATCATTGTTCTGTTGCACAATGTCTTGGCATTAGGAACAGGTTACATGTTTGCCAGCCTGCTAAAAACCCAGCGCCGCGACCGCCGGTCCATCACCATCGAAACGGGCATCCAAAATTCAGGACTTGCCTTAGCGCTGATGTTCAACCCGAAAATTTTTCCGGTCGATTTCGAGCTGGGCGGTATGGCTGTTATTGCAGCGTGGTGGGGCATCTGGCACATCATCTCAGGGCTTTCTCTGGCATGGTACTGGGGTCGGAAACCACTGCCTGAAACTTTAAATACATAATCCGTGGGTCATATAGACGATAAATCACTGGGATACAACATCCTAAAACAACCGGCAAAGTGGCTGTTTTTACTCACCCACCGCAGGTTTACCGTGCATGGGCTTGAACACGTGCCACAAGACAAACCCGTTATTTTCGCCCCAAACCATCAAAACGCCTTACTCGATCCGTTGGCCATCATTTTTGCCGGAAATTTCCAACCTGTTTTTTTGGCTCGTGCCGACATTTTCAAAAACAAGATCGTGGCCGCTGTACTTCGGTTTTTAAAGATCATGCCTGTATACCGCATCCGCGATGGCAAGGAGACACTCGACAAAAACAAAGGCGTTTTTGATCAGGCCGTCGCTATCCTGCAAAACAACAACATGCTCTGTTTGTTCCCCGAAGCCTCGCACATTGGCATGAAAAGCATGCTGCCCCATAAAAAAGCCATCCCAAGGATTGTTTTCGCGGCAGCCGAGGCCACCTCCTTTGAGCTTGACATACAAATAGTTCCGGTCGGAATCAATTACACCAGCTACTTTGGCTTTCGCCGTAGTGTGGCCATCCATTTTGGCCCATCGATCCACACCAAACCTTACTACAAGATTTTTCTGGAATCCGGTGAAAACAAAGCCTCCTCTGCGATACGCGATACGATTTTCGAGGCAGTAAAAAAACTGGTAGTCCACGTACCTGAAAAACAAAATTATCCCTTGTATGAGCAGGCTTTTGAAATGGCCACGGCAGGTATGCTACACCTCAATCACATGCCACAAAACGATTTCGTGGCTCGAGAACAATGGCTTACCGAAACAATAACCCGCCGATTAAAAAATCTGACATCAGATGACAACGATCCCTTAGCTACAGCGACTCAATACAAAACACTGAAAACTAAACTTAAACTTTCCGAAAAAGGAATTCTCCCCATTGCCCCAAGGCAGTTTTGTGGGCAATTTACCCTTTTCGCTCTAACACTACCCCTCATTATCTGGGGCGTTCTGGTAAACGGCCTCGTTTTTTACCTCACCCGCTATCCTTACCGAAAAAAGATTGAAGACCCTCAGTTCTACAGCTCTTTTTCGTTTGTTTTGAGTTTAGTGGCCTACCCACTTTGGTACACTGCTGTGTTTTGCTCACTTATTCATTTTGGCCTATCACCAGGAATCGGTTTGTTGGCTACTTTAGCCGCCATACCTTCCGGCATCGTGGCGTGGGAGTCCGGACAAAAAATTAAATGTCTGCAAACCAGGATAAAATACAAGAAGCTTCAAAAAAGGCAAGAAAGTTTTATGACAGATTTCTTTCGCCTGCGCGATGAGCTGATCCGTTTTTACATGAGTTGCAACAAAAAATAGCCAAGATTAAGAGATCTCATCACTTTCTTCAACCATCAATTTCACAGGAAATCCCACTCCTTTTATGATCTATTTTAGTTTTAGTTAGGTAAGCCTTCTCCTCCCCGACCGATTTAAAATATTCTGTTATTTTTGCCCACTTTATGATAATTTTTAAATAAAGTTACCATCGTGAGCAGCTCAAAAAACAAATCAGGAATACTCGAAAAAATACTTGACTGGACAGAAAAGGCCGGCAACGCCTTACCCCATCCGGCCACGCTTTTTGCCCTTTTTGCTTTGTCGGCGTTGATTTTATCTGCCGTAGGACATATGCTGGGCTGGTCGGCCATACATCCTGCGACAGGTGAAATGGTAAAACCTGTCAACCTGCTTTCACACGACGGCATACACCGCATTCTGTTGGAGATGGTAGACAACTTCACGGGTTTCGCCCCTTTAGGCATTGTGCTGGTGGCGATGCTGGGCATTGGCATTGCCGAGCAAAGCGGGTTAATACATACCGTGATCCGATTGTTGGTACTTAATTCACCCAAACACCTGCTTACTTTTGTGCTGGTCTTCACAGGTATCCTCTCCAATGTGGCCTCTGATGTAGGGTATGTGTTGCTAATCCCGTTAGCCGGAGCTATCTTCATTGCCGTGGGTCGACATCCTATCGCCGGCATGGCAGCCGCCTTCGCGGGAGTTTCGGGCGGATTCAGTGCCAACCTTGTGCTGGGCACAGTTGATCCATTGCTTGCGGGCTTGTCGCAGGAAGCAGCCCAAATCCTCGACCCAGATTACCTGGTGAACCCCACTGCCAACTACTATTTCATGGTGGCTTCAACTTTTTTGATTGCTTTTGTAGGGACATGGGTTACCGAAAAAGTAGTTGAACCCCGACTTGGAGTTTATCATGGTGATTTTGAAGAACATGAACACAGCATGACCAAGCTTTCCAAACTGGAAAAGAAGGGCCTGCGAAATGCGCTAATAGCTTTAGGTATTATCGTTGTTATCACGCTTATAGGCCTCATTCCCAAAGATGGATATTTCAGAGGAACTGATGGCGGATTGCTCAGTTCTCCTTTAATCACAGGTGTTGTGGCCATGCTTTTCATCACCGCCAGCGCGATGGGTCTGGCCTATGGAATTACCACCAAAGCATTTAAAAACGATGCCGATGTAATCAACGGCATGTCGGCTTCCATGAAAACGCTGGCCACATACATCGTTTTGGTATTTTTTGCCGCCCAGTTTGTAGCCTACTTCAAGTGGAGTAACCTGGGCATTATACTGGCGGTAAAGGGAGCCAACTTGCTTATCTCCACCGAAATTGGCATGATCCCTCTGATGATCCTTTTTATTTTGCTGTCGGCTTCTATTAACATGCTCATGGGCAGTGCTTCAGCCAAATGGGCTATCCTCGCTCCCATCTTTATCCCCATGTTCATGATCATGGGCTATTCACCTGAGCTCTCACAAGCCGTGTACCGCATCGGCGACAGCGTAACCAATGTGATTTCACCCATGATGAGTTTCTTTGCCCTCATCATCGCGTTTGTTCAAAAATATGAGCCAAAAGCAGGGATTGGAACCATTATCGCTGCCATGATACCCTATTCCATTGCGTTTCTAATAGGGTGGATTTTGCTATTCGTACTCTGGCTTGTATTAGGATTGCCCTTAGGACCAGATTCCGGGCTCTACTATGTAATGCCAGAAAACATGCCTAACTAGGACAGCGAAAAAACCGGCTTCTTTGTTTCGACTAATCCTTAAAAAAGACTGCTGAGCCGGAGAACCAACAGGGCCATTTGTCCTTCGATTTCTTCTCAACTCTGATGTTTTTGGAAAAAGACCAATACAAATAAAGAAGTATGTTCCAGTTTCGATTGGTTTTTTTGTATTTTTATACAAAAAAAGCGATGAAGAAAACTGTAACCCTTTTACTAAGCTTAACCGTTTATTGCCTTTTATACTCACATCCGGTTGTTAAGTCTTCATCTGCGTTAAGCGGTGTACCTTTCAGCGATCCACCAAATTTATACAATGACTATTTTGCCGGAGCAGGGGCTTGCATGCTTTGCCACAATGCACAGGTTAACAGCCTTGGAATGCCCGTAGCTATCGTCAATGATTGGCGCTCGACCATGATGGCGAATTCATCCAAAGATCCGTTTTGGCAGGCTAAGGTATCACACGAAATATTGGTCAACCCACAGTTAAGCGATGAAATTCAAACTGTTTGCACCCGTTGTCATGCCCCCATGGGCAATGTAAACGCGTTGTATGGCGGAGCCTCACACTACACCCTGGAGGACATGCGAAACGACGAGCTGGCTATGGATGGGGCTTCCTGCACGGTTTGCCATCAAATCACACCCGAATCGATGGGAAACTATTCTGGAACTTTTTCCATAGGGAACGGCAAAATCACTTATGGACCTTATCCAACGCCCTTTTCTAATCCTATGATCAACAACACCGGGTTTATTCCTACTTACAGCGAACACATCAAAGACAGCCGGGTTTGTGCAACTTGTCATACCCTGATTACAAACCCCCTCGACTTGAACGGCGTTCCCACAGGTGGTGAGTTTGTTGAACAAGCGCCTTATCAGGAATGGAAAAATTCAGTCTATCCAACCCAGAACAAAGCCTGCTTTACCTGTCATGTGCCTGAAATAGAAGATCTTGTAGTTATAAGCACCATACCTGCCTGGCTTACCGGAAGAACACCCTATGGAAAACACCATCTTGTTGGTGCTAATTCATTTATGCTCAAATTACTGAGAAGTAATATTGATGAATTAGGTCTGACCGCCTCAAGCCAGCATTTCGATACCACAATTGCCCGAACCTATCAGAATTTGCAATTGTCAACACTCGATTTAACGCTTTCGGAAATAAATCGTACCGAAGACACCCTGTTTTTAGACCTTACCTTAGTTAATAAAGCAGGGCATAAACTTCCAACTTCTTATCCGGGAAGGCGCGTTTACATTGAAATGGTAGCAGTAGATGCCACTGGCGACACCGTGTTTCACAGTGGAAAAATGGATGAGGAGTTTAATATTATCGGTGAGGATACTGACTTTGAACCACATCATGACCTGATTGTGCACAACGACCAGGTTCAGATTTATGAAATGGTGATGGGTGATGTAAATGGCGACGTGACTACCGTGCTTGAAAGAGCAGCCATCCACCTCAAAGACAACCGCATACCTCCTGAGGGATTTACTATGAATCACCCAAGTTACGACACAGTGAAAATTGCCGGATCGGCATTGAGTGACCCGGATTTTAACTATCTCAGCGGCACACAAGGCAGTGGAAGCGACATCATTCATTTTCATTTACCAACACACCAAAACACCTCTGCCATTAATATTTATGCCACTGCTTATTACCAGACAGTAAGCAACAAATGGCTCGAAGAAATGTTTTCGTTTGAGTCGGCAGAAATCAACACTTTTAAAGCCTTGTACCATGCAGCCGACAAGAGTCCGGTTATGCTTGCGTCCCGATCGCTGACCAGCGTGTACACTGCAATGGATGAAAACCCCTCCTTGCTTTCAGTTTTCCCCAATCCCACTCACAGAGAAATCATGTTGGAAAGTCAAGCTGATGTCTATTCTGTTGAAGTTTTTCAACTTAACGGCAAACTTATCAATCGCTACGATTTAAAGAACAACCCCACCAAAACAGTGAAAATCAGTGTTGCCGACAATAGTGGGCTTTACTTTTTGGTCGTGGATACGGAAGAAAGCCGGCAGATTAAAAAAGTGGTAGTTTTTTGACAAGCAATTTACCAACGAACAATATTTAAACTATTTAAAAATGTCAACCTTCCAAAACAAAAAAGTACTGATCACTGGTGGAGCATCGGGGATTGGGAAAATCATGGGTCGCATGGCACTCGAACGCGGTGCTGAATTGGTTATTTGGGACATCCATCCCGAAAACATGCGAACAACCCTGGCCGAGCTGTCGCCTCTGGGCAAAGTGCATGGTTTTGCTGTGGACGTGTCATCACCCGAACAAATCAAGCAAACCGCGGAGGAAGTCAGGCAACAGGTGGGCAACATCGATATCCTGATAAACAATGCCGGTATTGTAGTGGGGAAATATTTTCACGAGCACAACGTCAGCGAAATAAATGCTACTATGAACATAAACAGCCGGGCTCCGATGCTGATCACCAGCGAATTCCTTCCGGGGATGATGGCCGCCAATTCGGGAAACGTATGTAATATCGCCTCCTCGGCAGGACTTATCTCCAACCCGCGCATGTCGGTGTACGCCGCGAGTAAATGGGCTGTAATTGGCTGGTCGGACAGCTTGCGCATTGAAATGCAACTGCTTAAAAGGAAAATACATGTTACGACCGTCACTCCATACTACATCAACACGGGCATGTTCGATGGGGTAAAATCGATAATCCCGATTTTAAAACCTGAAAAAGCAGCCCGAAAAATTATTCGCGGTATTGAACGAAACCGAATTTATGTAAGCATGCCGTGGAGTGTTCATTTCGTACGCCTGAGTCAGGGATTGTTGCCCATTTGGCTATTCGACTGGTTCACAGGTTCGGTGTTGGGTATTTACAAAACCATGGACCATTTTAAAGGCCGCAAATAATCAAAAATAACCTTTATAAACTCTTTAAACCACCATGAAATCTATTTCTACACTTTTCATTTTATCTTTGTTGCTGGCCTTTGCCGGATGTCAGAGCAATATTAATGATGAAACACCAATTACCATGACCGATGCCCCTTACCTGAGCTACGCGCCCAGGCCTTATGTAGAAATCACCCATCCCGAATGGAGTAAAAACGCTACCATTTATGAAGTAAACCTCAGGCAGTACACAGAAGCAGGCACATTCCGTGCTTTTGAAGACCATCTGCCCCGTTTGAAAGAAATGGGAATTGACATCCTCTGGCTGATGCCGATACAACCTATTGGTGAGAAAAACAGAAAAGGCAGCATGGGCAGTTTTTATTCGGTAAAAGACTATTACGGGATAAACCCTGAATTCGGCACGATGGACGACTTCAGGCATCTGGTAAACAAAATTCACGAGCTGGGCATGTATGTCATCATCGACTGGGTGGCCAATCATTCGGCGTGGGACAATTATCTGGTAACAGAGCATCCTGAATGGTACAGCAAGTCGCCGGAAGGCAACTTCCAGCCGACGCCTTGGTACGACTGGGACGACATCATCGAATTTGATTTTGAGCAACCTGCCATGCGGCAATACATGACCGAAGCACTGAAATACTGGGTTAAGGAAACCAATATAGATGGATACCGTTGCGATGTGGCGGGATTTATCCCCATCGACTTTTGGGAAACGGCACGGGCTTCGCTCGACAGCATCAAACCTGTATTTATGCTTGCCGAGTGGGAATCGCGCGACCTGCATAAAAAAGCCTTCGACATGACCTACTCGTGGAGTCTGTGGGAAAAGATGCACAACGCCGCAACAGGTAAAAAATCACTCGGGCCATTAATTGAATACATGGCACACGATGTTAGCACTTTCCCGAAAGATGGATACCGAATGACTTTCACCGACAACCACGACAAAAATGCATGGGAAGGGACACAGTATACCAATTTCGGAGCAGGGCTACACGCCGCTATGGTGCTCGCCGCCACGGTAAACGGCATGCCACTTGTCTACAGCGGGCAGGAAGCCGGTCTCGACAAGTCGCTTGCCTTCTTCGACAAAGACCCGATTGTGTGGCAAACACATGAAAATGAAATCCTCTACAAAAAACTTTTTACCCTGAAACACCAAAACCAAGCCCTTTGGAATGGTGCTAACGGTGGAGAGATGATCAGGGTGTACAACGATAAGATGGATCAGGTGATTTCATTTTACCGGGAAAAGAACGGAGACAAAATGCTGTCAATAATTAACTTTAGTGACCAGCCTGTGGAGGTTACCCTAAAAACAGATCGGTTTTCAGGCTCTTACACCGACTTATTTGGCGAAAAAAGTATCGAGCTTAACAACTACGATAGTTTTAGCCTGAAACCATGGGACTATCTGGTTTTGTTTCAACATACCGCCAAATAAAATCAAATTAAACTAATTATTGTAGAACAATGAACATCTACTTACAAACTGGTACGATAATCGTATTCTTCGCCTTAGCAGCTTACTCCATCGGTATCATCACCGAACAAAGAACAAAAAAAATCAGTCTTTTGGTTATTCTTTTTCTCACCCTGGGCATCCTGCTCGACATCACCGCTACAGCCTTTATGATCATTGGATCAAACAAAGGAGGGTTTACCCTGCATGGACTAATTGGGTATTCATCTCTGCTGGGTATGTTAATCGACACCTTGCTCATGTGGCGGCTTTTATCAAAATCCGGAGTGAATGCCCCCGTTCCCAACCGTTTGCATAAGTTTAGCCGCTATGCCTACCTTTGGTGGGTAATTGCTTTTGTAACCGGCGGACTTCTGGTTATGTTCAATTAGCTCACTAATCAAGTCGGCTGCTTGATTTTGATCACAAAAATAACCGTGCATAACTAAATGGATCACACACAGTGTGTTGGCAATTAATCAGTTAATCTGATCAATTAGAGTATCCGATCGAGAACACGAATCAATCTGTCCACTTCTTCAACAGTATTGTAATGTACCATGCTAACGCGAACCACGCCATCAACATCGGAGAGGCCGAGGTCGTTGATTAGTCTGCGGGCATAAAAATCGCCCCATCTGATCCCGATATCGTGACCATCAACCTGTGGTGGAACAACACTGCTCTTGATGTTTTCGACAACAAACGAAAAAGTGGGAACGCGGACTTCCCTACTGAATTCTGCAGAACCTATCAATCGGATATTTTTCTTACTGGCGAGAAACTCCAAAAAGCGGCGAGTCAATTGTTCTTCGTGTTCAGTAAAAAGATCGAAAACCTGCTTAAGTCGCGAAAACAAATCCCATGTACTCACTTCGAAATGTTGAGCGAAAACGGTATCCAGGTAATCAATGATGCCCGTACTACCAACCGTCAACTCAAAATTTACATTACCAGGCTGCAATTTATATGGCACATCCTCCCTCGCGATAAAATAATGATTGATGCCCGGCAATTGGCTCAATAGCGCATGCCTTCCATAAAGCAGAGCATAATGCGGCCCAAACACTTTGTAAAAACTAAATACATAAAAATCAACATCCCATTTTTTTACATCTACCTGACGATGAGGAGCAAAGGCTACTCCATCCACACAAACCAATGCCCCCCGTTCGTGTATAAACCGGGTAATTTCTTCCACAGGATTAATGCTTCCCAAAATATTGGACACATGAGTAAAAGCCACCAGGCGCGTTTTTGAGGTCATCAATTTGCCTAACTCCTCTAATTCAAGCTGAAAGGAATCCGGATTTATCTTCCAGGTTTTTATTACAATACCAGCCTCCTCTAATCCCAGCCAAGGACCAATATTGGCTTCATGATCGCAGTTGGTTACAATGACCTCATCACCAGGTTTAAAGTAATGTGCCAGCGATCGGGCAAGGTTTTGTAACAAGGCCGTGGAAGAGGAGCCCATCACAATTTCGGCAGGATCAGCAGCATTGATGGCCTGCGCCCACAAACCGGAGGCCGTTGCAACCATTGCTTCCGACTGCTTGGATATCCGGTAAGAAGCTCCCAACTGCACGTTGGAATGTAGCAGGTAATGGCTGATTTTGTTGGCTACCTGAACCGGAACTTGACTACCTCCGGCATTATCGAAAAAAGCAAATCCATTAGTTAATGCGGGGAACTGTTGGCGTATAAAGTTAATATCGGATGTTGACATAGAGTTTAGTGTTAATGGATGCACATTATTTTTATTAAAGATACCTCATCATGGCCGATAAAAAGACCACTACGATGCCCAGCACAAAGGAAAGTCCGCCCAGCAATGCCTGGCGTTTACGCAGAGCAGGCAGTTTTTCTGACCCACCCTGCATCGCAAGTTTCTTTACCTGCGGCATGAGCACTTCAAAGGAGTAGAAGGCCGACAAGGCCATAACAGCCACCAGCACATGTTTGACAAAACTCACCGTTTCCCATGCCGTATCGAAGTTGATGATGGCAACGTAATAAGGGCTGGCAATCTTCATTGGAATGCCTGTTACAAATAAAACCAGTAGTGATACATAGACCAACACCCTCACGCGTTTAAACAAAACCCCCATCAATCTGCCGGCAGTAGCCGGATCGAGGGTTTTTGACACCGATGGCATTACCACCAAAAAATTGAAAAACAATCCACCTATCCAGGCCACAGTAGCCATAAGGTGTATGAAATCAAACGAAAACAACAATACGGGATTCTGCATAAGACCTGAATTAAATTTGCGCCGAAAATACAAAAGAAATTTTTAAAACTAGGCAGCGATTCCTGATTTGCAAACCAGGATTTTTCGCAACTTTGAACCAATTTTACCGCGCTTCTATGGAATATACTATTCTTGCATCCCTTCGCGAAAAGCTTAAAGCTCAAGCCGATGAAAATACACGGCAAAGTGGCCTTCGGTTTTTCAAAGAAGAAATTATTGTCTACGGTGTGAAAATCGCTGTTGTGCAAAAAATCAGTAAAGACTTTTATAGTTTGATCCAAACTGAACCCAAAGAAAAAATATTCGCGTATTGCGAGCAGCTGTGGAAATCGGGAGTGATGGAAGAGGCCATCGTGGCTTGTAACTGGTCGTATGCCCTAAGAAAAAAATTTATGCCCGACGACATGCTGTTATTTGAAAGGTGGATAAATCAATATGTGAGCAACTGGGCTATCTGCGACACCTTTTGCAATCATACCATGGGGGCTTTTTTTGAAAAGTATCCTGAACAAGTTACGATACTCAAAACCTTTGCTACCTCGCCAAACCGCTGGATGAAGCGGGCAGCAGCAGTTTCACTGATCGTACCTGCCCGCAAAGGTCTTTTTGGCCAAGAGATATTTGAGCTAGCCACCCTCCTGCTCCTTGACACCGACGACATGGTGCAAAAAGGCTACGGTTGGCTGTTAAAAGTGTACAGCCAAAAACATGAAACCGAAGTGTTCACTTTCGTGATGAACCACAAAGCTTACATGCCACGCACTGCCCTTCGCTACGCTATCGAAAAAATGCCGGAATCGCTAAGAAAGCAGGCCATGAATAAATAAAGTACCCGTGCCATATTCAGAATGTTACGTCAATATTTCTTTATCTATCACACCACTTGCATTTCTTATATGCCATTTAGCATAAAACTTTCTTCAGTCGAAGGAAAAAGTGCAGATTTTGCTTATCTTTATCCGCTAATTTAAAAAAGCAATAAAATGAATACAGCCGAAATAGTCTACAATGCCCTGAAATCTTCGGGCACACCTTTAAAAGCGGGCGAAATTGCCGAAAAAAGCGGCATCGACAAGAAAGAAGTCGATAAAGCCATCAAGGTTTTGGTGAAAGAGAGTAAAATCACTTCTCCAAAACGCTGTTATTACCAAGCAGGGCAATAGCAATGTCTCCATTAAATTTTAACAAGGAAGATGGCATCCTTGAAACCAAGAGTGCCTCTACCGTTTCCCTTGAGGATATGCTGGCGGGCATTACCTTCTTGGCTACCAATCCGGATTTACCACGTAAGCTTAAGATTCTGGAAGATGCCCGTGGCAGTAAAGTAGTGTTCTCAGTGGATCAACTCGAAGTTATCGGCAGCAAACTGCTGGAATTGATTCCGCTATACGATAATATCCGTCATGCAGTAATTCACGACTCACCCATAAATACAGTTTATGCCATGTTGATCGCCCGCAAATTCAGCCACAAGAAACACCAGCTGGAAATATTCGCCACACGCGAGGCAGCCATCAAGTGGCTAAACGATTTCGACTAGCCTCCCTCCCATTCGCTTAAGAACTGCTTTACAAATAGTTGCATAAATTGATGGCGCTCTTCGGCAAGCTGTTTCCC
>Ga0180009_10001864_pt1 | contig 25151 bp, 35 predicted proteins | sample OS_PC_MetaG_FD_123537 | JGI IMG/M metagenome (GOLD analysis project Ga0180009, IMG submission 123537) | Groundwater microbial communities from the Aspo Hard Rock Laboratory (HRL) deep subsurface site, Sweden - OS_PC_MetaG | ecosystem: Environmental > Aquatic > Deep subsurface > Groundwater...
GGCTTTCATTAACGCCCTATCCATATCAATACTATCTATTCTACCTGCGTTAAAAGTTGGTTCAAGGTCATAGGTTGCCTTCTTAATTCCATCGTCGCTCATGTATATATTCATTTTTTACCTCCGAATTTAGCCAGGCATTTCCTACAAAGATAGCCTGCTTTACCGTAGGGTTCCACCCAGACTGACCCGCAAAATTTACATTGCATAATTTAGTCCTCCTCATCCTGAGAGTTATCGTGACCACACCAGAAACAGCAATAGCCATCCAGGGAATATCTATTACACGCATTGCATCGCCTAGCATCGCATATTTCTAGTAAGTCGCTGATTTCCTGTTTCAAATTGTCAATGTAATCGTCCATTAGTCCTCCTCCTTAAACGCATTTAGCACATAATCCGGCATACCCTCTATTTTACGCAATTCATCAGCCCATTGAGTATACTCCTGTGGTGGAAGATAGGCGTGATTCCAGCCCCTGGTATACTCGAAGTCCAGCATTGCCTTAAGTTCCTGTTTAGATATCCACATTTTAAGCCTCCATTTTAATGAGTATTTTTATGTCCTTACGGTTGTAGTAGGGATAGACGGGTGTTCTTTCACATTCAAGGCGTGAAGAATACGGCATTGTCCCCGCCCTTTTTATCCCCCAATACTCGACTAGCAATTCCCAGGGGGTGTTATCAACAAACCTATCCTTAAAGTAAAGTATTTCACAGTCCTTAAGTGGTCTCCATTCAGGCTCAGGGAACGTAATCATTCCTATAACCTCCCTTCAGCCTTACTGAGTGCTTTTTCAGTTAAATTATAGGCGTGTTTCTTTTGAATCATGTTTTGCGGGTAAGATGTTGAAAGGTATTTATCCCATTGCTTTAGTGCCTCATACATATCACCAAAGGCATCCTTGTTAAAGATTATCCCACCTGCTTCGATGTAAGCCTGATTCTTGGCTGTTTGTGAGCCACCACGTTCCTTCTCTTGGTCTGTTAATAGCCAGTTTCTTTCATCGTATTTATCAAACATTATCCCCTCCCTTCCGCTTTAGCTAGTGCATCTCTTGCTGGAAGTACGTCAAGTTTCTCACCCAATGCCAATCCCCCATCAATACGTTTTACTAGATTCTTCAGTGCCTCATACATATCACGAAATGTCTCCTCACTATACTTGAGTCCAGGCATACCACTTGTTTGTCGGGTCATTTTCCTTCCTCTAATATTAGGTTTGATACACCAGTTTCTTGAGTGGCACTTAGGGCATCTTTGCGGGTTTGGCACTCTCCACAACCAAGCATAATTACACTTAGCACACTGATGCAATTCTGACATCATATCTGCGATGGTGTCTGGGTGTATAATTTTATAAAGAGCCATTCCTTCATGACCTCCCCTAACTATTATTCATTCTACTACTTTATTTTAATACTAGCTGACCACTTCAAACTTGCCGCATATACTGCAATGGTAGCCACAACAATCCCCATAATTACATTCGTAGTAGGTAGTAGTGGCTTCCTGTGCTTCACTACAATCACACTGACAGGCCTTCCGTGCTTCCTTTTTGGTCTTGTATTCCTTGCAGAACATTTTAAACCTCCCTTAGTTATTATTCGAGCTAATCGCTCAATATATTATACATATGCTCAATAATTAGTTATTATTTACCGCCCAGTAGTCATTAGATGGTCTTGATTGTGCCAGGTATCCCGCTCTCACTAAGGTGCTATCCTTTAATGGTGATGGTATCAGGTGTGGACTAAAGATAGCGGTGAGATAGGCTTCGAGTGAATTTCGCCTTAGTGCTGCTTCATTTAGTTTATCCATAAGACCCCCTATATTTATTTAAGAGTTTAATCTCTTACTGCTGGACACCTTCGGGGAGATGCCCAGAGATAAGAAGTTAAGCTTCTATTAAGCCCAGTAACGCCTCTTTGACGCATAGTGTATTATATGTTGCGCCGTCTGGAGTTTTGTTGCCGGCTATCATTCTCATAAATAGGTGTGTTGCATAGGCAATACCACGTTTATTGCGGTTCACCTTTGGATTGTCAAGGCACTCCATGGCGAGATTGTAAAGTGCTTCATCGTTCCCTATCCAAAGTGCTACGTTCCAGGCGTTCCAGCTTCTGTGTCCGTTGTATTCCTTTGTAATCACTTTCCAACCTCCTATTATTTATAGTCTCTACCTTATTGGCTATTACAGGCACACCTTTCGCATTTAACTGGCCATGATATTGTGTCGCACAGGAAAGCGTGGTTGTGAGGGCATACAATACCTTTATACTGGTAATTCTCACAATCAAACCTGCCAACACAACGTGAGTGGTTAGGATTCGGGGCATCATAGTTTGAACACTTGTTACCCTTGATGTAGTCATGGCACTCTTTACTCAGTTGGTCTAACATAATCCCTCCAATTACTTAATCTAATACTAAACTAGCATACAATCACCGTTTTGTCAATACCCCCGGCAATGTTTATTTTCACAGTGTTGTGATAATGTTAGCGCACCCACCATTTTGTGTATTAGCTCAGCCAGTCGACTAAGCGGGGTTTGATTTCAAGAGCCCCTGGCTTTCCTGTATGGTTTCCTATTCATATAAGGTTATAAGGGCTTTGTCGTCTATCCTACAGCGTCATACTATCCGTATAACCCGGTAGAATGATAGCGTCAGGCGTGAGGGGTGGGGTGGATGGGCGACTACATGTCTACTCTTAACTATCTAGGTCCAGGCTCAGATTGTTATCAACCATAGCGGATATACCACTGACGTTGGCACCGTGTTAAAGTATGCACTTAGGCTTAAGGGGTTTAACCATTCTCCCTTTTACCTCACGTAACACCTCACGTAACGTGTTACATAGGGTAAATAAGCACCCCTTAGTAGACATAACATAATTAATCCAGGCACAGATGTTAACTTTAGCACCGGGGGAGATGCCGGGACAGGTTAATTAAAACAAAGTAACAGTGAAGCCCGTATATACGAAGGCTTGGTGTGGGAAGGTGAAGTGTGAAGGTAGGATTTAACCCAGAAAAAACTGGAAAGGGAATTTTGAGTTGTAGATAAGTGCACAGTTGCAATACATCAAGAAGTATGGTATAGTATAAACAGGGGGTAAAGGGATGGATAAAGAAGAAAAGGAAGTTATCAAGCGATTACGATACTCAAGGCAGGAACTAAGGAAGTATGAATTACATTTAAAGATATTACCCTACATGATATTAAAGAGGGCGGGGTTAATAAAAGGACAGAGGGACGAATGACTAAGGGGCAAACCACCACAGCCAAGGGAATCAGGTTAAGGGATGATACATGGGAATGGTTAGATACCGAAGCTGGGAGGAGGCGTTTGACGGTAAATGAAATAATAAATGAATATCTGAAGTATATAGTTACGCAGATAAATAAGAGGCGGTTACAACAATGAGTAAGGAGATGGTGGAATGAAGAAGAATATTCTATATAAACATAAAGGGCGCAATAAACCTTGGACACAGTGTTTATGCCAGGACTGTCGTAATCTTTATGGTGAATTACAACGGAAATACAAAAGGAATAAACCATGAAGAAGTTAATGGTGCTATTCTGGTATCTTGTTTATGCTCCTGAGTTCTGGTTGATAAGGCGCAGGATTAAAAAGCAGATAACAAAAGGGATGGAAGATGTCAAAGCTGGCAGAGTATCAAAGATAGATATGGAGGAGTTATGACTAGACAGGAAGAGATCAGGGATATGGTAACATCCACAATAAGAGATGGTGTTTCGCAAGACTTACCGATAGGTTTTATTACAGAAATCGTGCTTGAAAATCTTCATAATGCAGGCTGTGTCCTTAAGGTAGAAGGGGAGTTACCATCAGCCTTTGACATTAAAGAAGATGTTATTTCGGTAGTAGAGTATAAAAAGAAACTAGCCGGCTACTGTCTAACTGAGCCACTGATAGGAGACGAGTAGATGAAGTACGAGACCTTTATGGGTATTTTGATTATTGTTATTGCGATTTTATATGCTCTGGTTGTTTGGTTACATTTAAAGTAGATGATGAATAGATAGAAGAGTTTCACAAGTAGTGTAATCTATCTGTGCTATACTATATTGAGGGGGTAATTATATCCCCTCTTTTTTATTGACGAAGTACTTGCCGAAGCAAGGGAGGTGATAATGCCGAAAGCAATGCACGATGCTTTGAAGAAATCCGCACGGAAGAAAGGTCTTAAGGGCAAGCGCAGGGATGCTTATATTTTCGGGACACTTGCCAAACTGAAGAAGAAATGAAATCAGTTCTTATCACTGAATACAAGACCCAACGCCCGTTATATATCTGTCAGGTAACAATATATTATGAGGGTGTGATGACTTACTGGTATGTGTTTAATCTGAATTAGGAGATTTTATGCCCATCAAGAGACAACAGACCGAGGAAGAACTACTCAAGGAAGTAGAACAGAATCTGGCTAAAATCGGTAAGACAGGCAGGGCTGGTGCTACCGCCGCTTACGGTCTTTTGCTAAAGATGAAGGGTCTGGTTGATAAAAACAGTAAGGAGCTATTTGAGCTGACTGCTGATGACTATTACAGAATTGAACAACAGGCCAAGGGTGAGAATGACAGGGGAGAACCTAAATATTCTGGTGGAGAGGGAGAGATGCCGTCAAGACGTGATACACTTCTTGAGCAACTATGTCCAGATAACGGACAAGTCCGACCCGCCGAAGACAATTTTCTGGAAACCCTGGACATATCTGACCTCCCTGATTAAAGAAATAGAAGAATATGACGATATTGTCATCTTGAAAGCCCGTCAGTTGGGCGTGACTTGGGTGATATGCGCTTATGCCTTATGGAAGGCACTATTCAGTGACGGGGCGAGGGTTCTTTTATTCTCACAAGCAGAAGGTGAGGCGGAAGATTTAATCGCCAAGGTCAGATTTATATGGGCGCACCTGCCAGGTTGGCTGAAACTTTCCCTGGAAAAGGAGAGGTTGGATAAACTGAAGTTTGCTGTGAACGGCTCTGAACTAGTTGCTTACCCTTCTACAGGCAGGGCTGGACGCTCTACGGACGCTACTCTGGTTATAAGAGATGAGTTGGAGAAGCACGACAAGGCTGAGGAACATTACGCCTCAGTCAAGCCTACTATAGACGCTGGTGGGAAGATGATAGACTTATCTACCATAGATAAACAAGTTGCTGATTCTCATTTTCAGGACAGGGTAAACCGAATATTAAGTGGTGGCTCTAAGGCGCACCTTATTTTCAGGGGTTGGAGAGAGAGACCTGAGCGTATAAAGGGTATGAGTCTGGATGAGTGGTTTGATTTAAAGGTCAGAGGCGAATATCCCGATTGGCAGATTGAGAATGAGTATCCCGCTACATTAGAGGAGGCTTTAGCGCCATCCGCTACTATTGGTTTCTTTAGTAAGAAGGCTCTGGATGCGATGAGGCATAACATTCTACCTCCGATAGAAACCAGACACAGTGAGATGGTCAAGATTTTCAAGAACCCCATAGTCGGTTCTAAATACTGCGTGTTCTCCGACCCGTCTGATGGTGGTGAAGACCCACATCATATCGTGGTAATGGATACCGTAACAGGTGAGGAAGTGGCTTTATCTCACGGCAAGACCACCGCAGACGTGTGTGCCATGATTCACGATGAACTCTCCAGAGAATACAAAGCCTTCAATGGGAATGAACTGAACGCTTATGCAGGCGGGAAGTTTGATGAAACTATCAATAATCTGCAAACTCCCAATAGATGTCCGTTTATCTCGCCGGACGGAGTGCCTAAATTAAATAAAGACGGCATAGCGGTTAAATTCGGCTGGTGGACTTCACCCCAGCTAAAGAGAAAGATGCTGTTCGGTCTGGAAGAAGCTATACGCCAAAGGCAGATAACTGTCCATGATACCGAGACTATTGAAGAGTTCAGAAACTTTATCAGGACAGACGATGGTAAATTCCAAGCCAAGCGAGGATGGCACGATGACCGTGTAATGGCGTGGTCTGGCGTATGGGAGTTGCAGAAACACAAACCATCTATAGGTATAGTAAGAAGTGTTCGTCCCAAGACTTTCATGAGTGGCAGGGCAACAGTTGTAGGGGGAAGGAGATAATATGGATAGAAGCAAGATAGAGGCATTGAAAAACTATTATAACGATACCCTCTATAACAGAACCCGTGTGGAACAGAAAATTGACGATGATTACTATGAAGACCAGTTTGATGTGTCGGATATTGTATTAGAACCCGTTACCGTTATGAGGACGGGAAAATCCCGAAGGTTGATTGACGGGCCAGCCGACCATATCATAACCGATAACCCTCAAGCTTTCAGGAGAAATCTTAAAGATAATAAGACCGAGGATGAAGCCAATAGTAAGATTGCCGAATTACTCAACACGAGTTGGCTTCAGGTATTTAAAAAGCAGAACCCTAATGTCTATAAACAGTTCGTCAAGTTCCTGTTACTCAGGGGAGAGGCATGGATACAGATGTCTCACAACCCAGATTTTGAACGTGGCAAGTCTGAGGACGGTCTGCCGATAATCCTGAGAGTTCCAGACCCAATCGTGGTATTTGCCTCACCGAACGAAAGTGCCAATGGTGTTCCAGAACATGTTATCTTGTGGTATGAACTAACCCCGTTTATAATCAATCGCAGTTTCCCAGACTTTCAACCTAAGTTGGGTGATAGAGACCAAAAAGATACCGTAAGTTGGATGGAATTCTGGTCTCCTGAAGAGAGATACTTCGAGGCGGACGGGCAGACACTTCTAAACGACAAGAATCCCTACGGTTTCGTGCCATTTGTCCACAAATTATCGGGTTTGGGTACGGAAGATGCACAGGGCAGGATGGAGAGATTAATTGTAGGCAGGTTGAAGTTCTCCAGGGATACATTAAGGCGGGAAACTGCCATTATAAGTTCACTTGATTATACTATTCATACCTTTGCCAATAGGGGTTTCACCGTTCAGGGTGACGATATGCACCCCGTTCCGCCTGATTTCTGGGAGAAGTTTGTTGTTGGTGTAGCGATGGGGAACGAACTGCCGCCAGGGGTTACTGTTACCAGGTCGGTTGACGCTCTGCCGGAACAGCAGCTATTCCAGTATCTTCAGACGATTAACCGTCAGTTAGAACTGGAAGACCCGCTTACTCTGGAGGGTGTGCCTGTGGGAAGTTCCGCCAGACAACAGGATATGACCACCACATCCGCACTCCGAAGATACGCCTCAATTGTAGAGAATACCGAACACGCCTTCTCTACTGCGATGGGCATGGGGTTAAAGATTGCTGACACCGTTCCCAAACAACTTCCCACTGAGTTAAAGGGAATCAACTTTAAAGGGAACTACGAAGTCAAGATTTTACTGAAGGCAGAAGACCCGACTGAGAATGACAGGAAGGTTACCCTGGGTTCTCGCCTTTACCAGAATGGTGAGATTGACCTCGAAACAAACCACGTTAAGTTCCAGGGTTTTACTAAGGAACAATCAAGGGATATACGGAAACGGAGGATTGTAGATAATCTACTCGCCAGTCCCGAAGCATTGCAGATTATGGGTCAGTCCCTGCTTAAAGAAACTGGATTGGGTGGGGAATTAGGTGCGGGAGGTATCCAATTTCAGCCACAACCACAGTCCCCCTCTGAGCAGAAAAGAGCGCAGGGTGAAATCAAAACCAGTATCGGGCGGGAAATGATAGATATGTCGCTCGCCAATAAGGGGAGTAGAAATCCACCAGTGAGGGTGTAATGTCAGACGATAATCTTTTTACAGAAGCTAAAGACGAAGCATTGTTTTTTATGAACGAGGTTGCAGGTGACGTTGCCAAGCAGTTTAAAGGCAAGAACCCTTACAATCAGATTAAAGCTACCAAACAAGAGATAACCAACGCCTATATGAGTCTGGGTCCAGAATCAAAGATGCAGCTAATAGGCAAATACGGACGTGACGCACAGGATTACTTCCAAGAGATTGAGATGGAGATAGGCAATGCCTTTATTTAAGACGTTTGTTCCCAAGAAAGTTGACCCTGCGAAGATAGTAAACTTCCGTCAACCGTTTCAGCGTATCCCACCTCCTCCTTTTCCGCCTGTTGAACCCCCGATAGAAGAAGATGCAGAGATAACAGGAGGTGTGATTACTGGCCCAGGAACACCCACACCTACCCCACCGCCAATGCCTCAAGCACCACGACCTGAGTTTGTCAGGAAGGGAGATTTTGTCGCACAGTATTACGAGGATAAGGGTTGGAAGCAATTGCATCGTGGTACTGCCACTACTGAAGAAATTAGGGCTGATATTTCTAAGTTAGCCGAGGCTTCTGAAGCTTATGGTAAGATATACGGTGTTGGCGAAGAATTTAGAAGTGCTGGTTTAAAAGCTGTCGGATTTGTGCCTGTTGCTGGAACTATAGTAGATTGGGAAAGAATGACCCCACTTGAGGGAGGTATAAGCATTGCGGTTGATACTGCTATCTTAGCTATACCTGCATTCAGAGGAGCAAAGGCTGGCGCAAACAAGGCTTTGAATACAGCACTAAATCAAGGGTTGGATAAATGGATAGCCAGTCAATCTCGTATTCTACCAGAAGCTCAAAGTGGACTATATCGCAAGATAACCTCTATTCTCGGTGAGAAATCCGTCTGGTTGACTGAAAAAGCTACCCAGAATCTTATCAAGAACAAGAATAATATTACTAAAGCCGCCGAAGCCACCGTCAAAGATATAGAGAAGTTACTCTTGGAAGCACACCCTGTGGTAAAAGGTCAGACCAGACCATTAGCCGATATTATGAAGGACTTGGAGGGAACTGCCCTCCGTGCAAAAGTTCCTGCAGTAGCCGAGTTGAAACCTAAACCTGTTACCCCAGGGATTATCCCCACCCCTAAAGGGGTAGTACCACCTCCGCCTATTGCATTACCACCTGCTAGTGAGGAATCTTTATTTGATGATGCTCTAAGAATAATCAGAGAAAAGGTTATTCCTGCGCAAAAAGTAGCAAGGGGAAAGACTGCCAAGATATTTACAGAGGAACGAGGAAAGGCGTTTGGTGAAGTAGAGAAGGTTTTCAAAACTCCCGCAGGTGAGGCAACTGTCGGTGAAGCTGCCAAGAAATTGGGTATAGGCGAGATGGAGCGTGCCGCCTTTGAACCCGTTGAGGGACTATTATCTCAGGCACACAAAGATGCCGTTATAAATGAGTTGGCAACTAATGTGAATATTCAAGCGGCAGAGAAATTCAATGCTATGTTATCATTAAAAAGATTATTCTCTCCGTTAAAATATGTAGTAGAACATCCCAAGACAGCATCTACAGTTCCACCTAATACACCGCTTCGTGATTTTGAGTTAAAGATACTTGAGAAGGCTTGGGGCAAGAGTACCGCAGATGATTTAGCCAAGGCAATTGAGATGTTGGCAGCAGACCCAATTCCTGTAGATATTGCAATGAAGAACTATCTGCTTGGACTAAAGAATATTCCGTTTGGTAAGCCAAAGATAGGTGAGAAATTTATCCCCACAGAACCCGTTAAAGTTCCTGTGGAAGCATATAGAGGGCAACGTCTTCAAGAGTTGATGATTGATTTAGCGGATTCACCCACTCCTATAAATCCCACTATACAAGAAGCCGTGAAGCGAACAGAGCAGTTCTTTTTAATGCCACCTACCAAGAGAGAGAAGTTTTTAAAAATATTAGATCGGGTGGGATATAATGCCATTGATGTTTTAGGAATACCTAAGACGATTAAGTTTTCATTTGATTTGAGTTACCCACTTAGACAGGGGTTACTATTGGGGCTAAAAAGTCCGAAGAAGTGGGTAACACAATGGAAGCCCATGATTAAAGCACTCAGGTCGGATGAGGTGGCAAGTAAATTCCACAGGGAATTATTATCTGATACTGAAACAGCAACCGCTATTAATAGAATGGGCGTTGATTTATATGGTGTTGAGAGAGGGATGAAGTGGATGGAACGCCCCGAAGAGTTAGCCTCTACCATCGCTGAACATATCCCAGGAATCAGGGCATCCGCTAGAGCAGCAGCAACATTTATGAACGGGCTCATGGTTGAATCTGCTGTAAAACAATATCGTATATTGACGGCACTTGGCGAATCAGAGGGTTCTTTCAGGGCAATGGGGGCATTGATAAATCAGTTGGCTGGTCGTGGTACTCTTCCTAAATGGTTGAGGGGTACTGCTGGTGATGTTACTAATAAAATATTAACGTCTCCAAGGTTCGCAGTTTCAAGGTTTCAGTGGCCGACTAAAATATTTTCTGAGTCTCCAACTGTCCGCAAGGAAGCAGCGAAATCTTTGATTGCATATATTTCTTGGGGGACAAGCCTGATAGGGTTAGCCGTCTTAGGTGGTGCTAGAATTGAAGGCGACCCTCGTTCATCTCAGGCATTAAAAATTCGCATAGGAAATACAAGGATTGATATATGGGCTGGTGGTGTCCAGATTATACGGATGCTTGCTCAACTAGCCCCTTACGTTGACCCAAAGACAGGAGAGATTGATTGGACGCAAGGTTCACGAAAAACCGCAGCGGGCGAAGTAATACCTATGTCAAGATGGGATGTAATGGCAAGATTTGGTGAGAGTAAGGTGCAACCTGGCATTGGTGCATTAAAAATACTCTTAACAGGCAAGACTTATATTGGTGAGGAAGTGGATTTGGCTACACCCGAAGGGTGGGCGATTTTAGTGAAAGAAGGATTAGCCCCTCTTGCGCTAGAGGAACTTGTAGTAGCTTATATAGAGGAAGGGATGGGTGGCGCAGTATTAGCATTAGGCGAGTTTGGAGGGTTGGGTGTGCAGACATATGCAGATAAACCACCAGTTCCTTCAGGTAGACCAACACAGAAAGACGCAAGTCAGAAAGCAAGAGATAGGATGAATAGGTTACAGAAAGTTCCTACAGGTGGTGGCGACGCTGCGAGAAAACGGGCTAAAGCATTGGGTTTGAGGTAGTATTATGAATGAAAGATTCTGGGAATGGTTAAGACAGCAATACGGTGATAAGTTTGTTGAAGGGTGGAAGAGGCAAGTATTTCCCTTCGGTACTGGTGGAATACCCAAAGGGTTAGAACCCGCCTTTGAAAACTGGAGAAGAAATATAGATACTGCTCCAGTAACTATAAACCCTGCGATATATCTAGAAGCAGCGAATATAATCAATGCTAATAAGTTCAGTTCTGGTGAAATAGACGAGGTAAAGTTCACAGAAAACCAGGTAGAAATAAAGAGATTGGCGGGATTTCCAACTATTCCACGAACTGCTCTTTTCTTAACTGAAGCAGAGCCAATGGGTGAGGCGTTAGTCTATGAAGCGAGGGCAATCACCCACCTCGATAGGTTGCTTAAAGGGGGTATGATAAGTGCTGATGATTATGAGGCGCAGATTGAGTCTGTTAGCCAGGTTGCTGCCACAGGAAGGGTGGATGAAACTGCCCCACTTTTCAAAGAAGCACAGAATCTACCATCTCAGGTTCAATGGGAAGCACGGGTAAAAGAAATAGAGAGTAGAGTTCCAGAAACCGCAACACCTGATGAAAGGAGCAGGTTTTTAATCGAGGCACAGCAACGGGTGGGTGCAAGTCGGGCAGAACTAGCACAAGAACAAGGTCTAGTAGAGTTCAAAACAGAACAAGAACGCTTGCGTGGTGCTGAGTTTGAGGATGTAGGGCAACTTGATGCAGATATACCACGAGATTATCAGGGTAAGAAACTTCCGTATGCTTTCCCAGAGGCGATAGCGAGGGGAACAGCACAAGCCAAAGCAGAGGAACGTGGAAGGGGTGAATATATTCCTATAAACGAACTCCCTGGAGCTAGTGGCGACAGGGCACGGAGTTTAATCAAAACCATCGAGGGTATGGGTTTTAGTGTTGGTCCATTATCAAAGATAAGTCTAAGAGAGGCTTCAAACGAAGATAGCCCCTTAGTGGCTCAAGAGTTGGTAAACCTTTCTAATATGTTAGATGGGATTAGGCGAAAGAAGAGGATACAAGAATCTGAGCTTTTATCTAAAGAATTACCTGAAGGGTTCAAGCGGTTTCAAAGATTTCGTGGTGGGCTTGTAGACCCAGACCAGAACCAGTTTGAGGGATTTACTCAGTTCGTAGAAAAAGACCCTGCTTTAAAAGAACAACTAACTCGGATTCAAACACAGAGGCAGACACGTTTCCCTCAACTAAGTAGTGCCTTTCAACAAGCACCTTTTGAGGAACGCAGAAAGGGTTTCAGTAAGTTCATCACATCTACTCCTGAACTGAGAAGTCAACTTGAGAAAAGAACTCGCCCGCAAAGAACCAGACAGACGAGTTTCAGACCGTTCAGAGGGCGATAATATCTTTGTGTTATAATATATGTAGCAGGTCGGTGCTCTATACTCTTGTGGGGGTTGGTGGAATTGAACCGTCAATCCCCCACTTTGAACTTTAATAATTCAATACGGCTGTAACACTAAAAGGTGTAACAGAAGGGGGTCTTGCTACTGCTATTGTATGGCATTTTGCCAGCAGAGTCGTACCCCCTTCTCTGTATTTAGAGGGCAAGACCCCCGATATAAAAAGGAGGAAAGATGGAAGAAATAACAGGGGAAAACGAAACTGTAATAGTTGAAGAAACCCCAACTGAGCCTGATGCGCTCCAGAAGAAAGTTGACGAACTCACCGCTACCAACAAAGACCTGTTGGATAAGGTTGACAAGGCAACTGAATCAATGAAAGGTCATCAACGGTTAGCTGAAGAGAGAAAGCTAAAACTACAGAAAGCGGAAATTAGTCAGTCCAAGATAGACACTTTAGAGAAACAGATGAAGGTTCTAATCAGGATGAACGCTGACTTGGTAGACAGGGGTGACGATGAAATCGAAACCCCAAAACGGAGACGGTCTGAAGAATATCTACGGGAACTGAAAACTGAAGTTGAAAAACCGATGTCGCAAGACCCACCAGAAGTCCAGAAAGCATTGCAACTGGCAGAGGAATCAGGGTTGGACTTTGATGGTTCACCTGAACTAGCCCATGCTTACAGGTTATTTGCACAAGGGAAATATGGCGAGGGTTTAATCGCAACTCAAGTAGCAGTAGGAGATAGGACAAAGACGGTTGAACAAAAAGAAGAATCCAAAGAGAAAGTTTACACTGAGGAAGAAGAGGAAGAAATCGCCCGAAGGGTTTGGGAAAGAAAGGGCGGTAACAAAACATCTATGAGCAAGGCAACAGGCGGTTCTATGACAAGGGAACAAGCCTTTGCCAAAGCTGCCGCAGGTGAATTGTCTTTTGATGAACAAAGGAAACTAGGTTTAATCTAACAAGGAGGTAAATAATGGGAGATATACAGGCTGCAACTACTGGAAATCTGGCAAATGCCCAGAACGTAATGATAACCCAGTGTGTCTACACTGCCGAACATTCCGACCCAGTGAGTTCACTGGTCACTAACTTCTCTTTACCCAAAGGTCACAAAACACTCACATACCCCAAGGTAGGGCAGATGACGGCTAGCAATCTTACTGATGGTGAGGACATCATAGACCAGGAGAATATCGGGCTTACTTCAGTAGACCTTACCACGTCTGAAGTCGGTCTGAAAGTTATCCTGACTGATAAGTTGGTTCGCCAGTTTAACGAGGATACATTTAAGGTAATCGGCAGGCAAATGGGTGATGCCATGAGCCGAAAACTGGACAGGGACTTAATCGCACTTTTCTCCGCACTTAACGGAGGTACTACATGGGGTGTTGATAATCTAGTCCTGTCAATCGCACACGCTGCGGGAATCTCAGGTCGTGCCAGGGCAAACAAGTGGCCTCGACCAATCTACGCAGTTCACCATCCGAACGCAATGGGCGCACTCGCTAAAGCTACTATGGCTGTGGGTGCAACTTACTATGCTGGTATCTTGGACACTATTTCCAAGGAAATCTTCGCTAACTTCTGGAGATACAGTATAGATGGCATCAAGTGGTTTGAGGACGGTAACATTGATAAGGTAGCAGGTCAGGATAGTGGATACGGAGCAGCGTTCTCTAAGGACGCTTTGGCTTGCATCAAATCACTCGCCCCGACTACAGAGAGAGAGCGTGACGCTTCGTTAAGGGCAACAGAAGTCGTAATTGTTTCTGATTACGGTGTCTTTGAACTTGACGATGGCTACGGCGCACCCTTACTTTACGAAATCGGGAATATGGATACTACTTAAAGGAGGATAAATGCTTAAGCTAAGCAGGGAACAACACGCAGTTTTGAAAAGCAGGGGTTACACGATTGAGGAACTGCCAGGGATGGCGGAAGCCGCCAAGATTACACTTTACAAGAAAGACCAAGGGGCGGTTATAGCCATGCCCAATTTACCTGCTGACCCTAATTCACTTAGGCGTTACCTTGACAGGGGTTTTAAGCTGCGCCCCGAAGACTTCGCAGAAAAAGAGACACCTAAATCAGAGGTAACTTCTGTAGCCTGCGACCAGTGCGGCAAAATTTGCAAGAGCGACTTCGGGTTGAAAGCACACCTACGCTCACACAAAAACTAATAAGGAGGTTTAAAATGGGAAGTTTTACTGATACTGTTTACCTTAGCGCCGAAGCTATCCGTACTCCCACAGCTAATAAAATACACCCGTTAGGGACACGTGGCACAGACGGTAGTAATAGGGTTTACCGCTATGCACGCAATGGAGTGGTAGCCCTGGCTGTTGGCTTACCAGTAACTACGGCTGCCTTGTACGAGCAGGCATTGACTACTGCAATGGCAGCGAACATTGGAACGACTGGTGCGATTACCACAACGGCAAGCGACATCTACATTAATACCAGCGACCTGACGGCGGCTGCCAAGGATTACTATGCCGAAGGATACATGGTGGTTCAAAGCGATACTGGCTCAGGCGCAAGTGGTCAGGTTGTTAGGCTGAAGGGTAATCCCCAGATGTCTACCAGTTCCACTGGAATAGGGACTACTGGTGTATTCACCTTTGATGACAATGACAGGCTTACCGTAGACATCGCTTCAGGTGCGGTGGTAACATTCCACGCCAACCCGTACCAGAGCGTCATTGTTGTAGCTGGAGGGGCTTTAACTGCTGGCACGCTTGGTGTCCCGAATGTTGCCGTTTCGACAAACTACTACTTCTGGGCACAGACATGGGGGCCGTGTCCTGTCCTTCAGGACGGCACGTGGTTGCAGGGTGAGACCCTAATCTCATCCACGCAAACTGATGCGGGATTGCAGAAAAGGGCAGTCACTGTGGTTCCAACCACAGCAGACACTACCCTTGACTACATCCTTGAATCAACCGACATTCTGAAGCAAATATCCAGACCTCAAATCGGTTGGGCTATGGGTAGTCCTGGAATTGACAACTACTATGGTCTGGTCTTTCTGACCATATCACCGTAATCAACGATTTCGGGAGAGTCCTTTCGGGGACTCTCCCGACTTGTAATAAAGGGGGTTTATGGATAAAAGAGAACTTATCATACTGGGAATGGGGTCGTCCAGAACCTTATGTCCTTATGACGTAGAAGTCTGGAGTTGCAACGTAGGATACTTGCAGATAGCACAGGCAAACGAAGAAGACCCAAAACTAAATGCCAAACTAAATAAAATCTTCATGTCCCATCCCAACGCACAAAGACCTGACGGGAAAGGACTCCACTACAATTTTGACCAAATGAACCTCATGGTCAAACACGGGATTGAAATCCTTAACATCCATAGATGCAAAGGTTTAAATTCCAGAATGTATCCCCTCAAACGAATCTCCAAGAAATTCAACACCGAATTTTTCTCTAATACTATCTGCTATATGATGGCGTACGCCGTTGACCAAGCCACTACCAGAGAACTCAAATTAAGGTATCCGTTCAAGATTAGAATCTACGGTGTGGATATGATGACCAAGGACGAATACGAACTTGAGAAGGGCGGTATAGAATACTGGATTGGTTACGCACGTGGGTTAGGGATTGAGGTTGAGTTATACGGGGGAGGTGCAGTTCTGCAAACCTGCACGGGTTTACCCTATGGGGTGAAGTTCTTTAAAATGAAAGACGTTGACCCCTGGGGACTACTCAAGTGCGGGAAGATGAAGAAGTGGCAGGAACAGGCAGGTTTCACCGATAAGCAGATGAAGAAACTTGCCGAACATACTGACGCTGAACTGGCTGAGATTACGGACGGGAAGAACGAGACAGCCAAGGATAACCTGTTATTACTTAAGGAAGCCCTTGATAGAAACAATATAAAGTTCTGGCTGTATGGTGATACTTTTCTGGGAGTGTATCGTAATATCATCCCAAGGGGTAAGGATATTGACCTGGTCATTTACTCTGAGGATAAACAAAAACTGATTGACTTGTATGAGAGTGGGGATTCTGGGTTGAGGAAGTTCCGATGTTCTCATGTAAAAGATAAGAATATCCTGTGCTTCGATAAAGATAGTTACCGCATTGATGTCTTTCCATTGGAACTAAAGGGCGGCCAGAGGGTACGGAATGAAGATACTGCTAGTATGGCCTAACAAAGATTCATTCGGGTTCAAGCCCATTGGTATATCACTTCTGTCCGCTATAGCCAAGAGCGTGGGATGGGATGTAAAACTATTTGATACCACCGAGATTGACTTCGGGTTCACCAGCGGTCACAAACAAGGTGAGGATATTAAACTCTTCAAACCTGTAGACCTTCCTAAGAAGAAGAACCTTGACCTTAATCTAGAGTTCGCCCGTGTTCTTGAAGAATATCAACCAGACTGTATCGGTATCAGCGTTCTCAGTGACGAGCATAGAATAGCAGGTCAGATTTCCAGCGTAGCCAGGACACTTTATCCAGACATACCGATTATATGGGGTGGTAAATACCCCACCTTAAAGCCAGATTATACACTGGATAACTATGACGTTGACTTTATCTGTGTTGGTGAGGGGTTGGGTGCGTTCAGAGAATTTCTGGAGAACTTCGATGGTGATTTATATAACATCCGAAACATCTGGTCGCAGCACAGTCGAACCGATATAAGGAAACTTGACCCCAACCTTGATAAGTTACCGTATTTAGACTGGTTTATATTCAACGAAAAACAGTTCCTCAAACCCTTTGACGGCAAGATTTACAGGGGTGGCGACCACATGCTCAACTGGGGTTGCCCCCACCACTGTTCATACTGTATCAACGATTACTACCACAAACTTTATAACAACAAATACACCGTCAGACGGTATGGTATTGACAGAATTATCGAGGAGTTAAAGTATCTCAAAGATAGATGGAAACTGGAGTTCTTTAAGTTCCACGATGAGGACTTTCTGTTAAGACCTAATCTGAAAGAGTTAAGCGAGGCGTACAAAGAGATAGGACTGCCGTTTGTCATAATGACCAATGCCAAGTCTGTTACCGAGAATAAGGTTAAGTTACTCAAGGATATGAACTGCGTCAGTGTTTCTATGGGGATTGAGACAGGCGACCCAGAACTCAGAAGGACGTTGCTGAAGAGAGTGGATAAGGATGAGGATATAATCAGGGCGTTTTCTCTGTTCAATGAGTATGGTATCAGGACGGTATCGTTCACTATGTTGGGAATACCGTTTGAAACAAGGGAGACATACGAAAAGACGATTGACTTAAACCGCAGGGCTGGCGCACAGTTCCCAGACTTCGGTTTCTTCTACCCGTTTGAGGGGACTGAGCTGAGAGACGTATCAATACGTGAGGGTTTCTTTTCTGATAACGGAGTGTACGAGAGGAATAAACCTGCATTGCATTTCAAGAACCTGAGCGAGTCCGAGTTGATAGAGATGGGTAACGCCTTTGTATTGCACGTCAAGTTGCCCGAATCATACGAACCTATGATTAGAAGGTCTGAGACAAGGGACAATGAAGGTGATAGATTGCGTAAGGAGTTAATAGAAATATACGATGGATATTTCAATAGTAATTGCAGTTCATAACGGTGAAAAATTTATCAGCAGGGCGGTGAGAAGTTGCCTTGACCAATCGTTCCCACGTCTTGACTTTGAAATCATCATAGTTAATGACGGTTCTACAGATAGGACATTGGATTGTATTGCTCCGTTCAAACAGTTCTACGCAGGACTCCCGCCATTTCTAAAGGTCATCACCTTGGAAGAGAATATGGGCATTGGATATGCCTGTAACAAAGGGATAGAGGAATCGTTAGGGCAGTATGTGGTCAGGATTGATTCTGACGATTATATCCATGAAAAACTGTTAGAGATTGAATTTATGTTTCTCCAGATGAACAAGGACTTTGATGCCGTAGCCTGTGATTACTTTGAGGTGGATGAGGACGGTAACACAATACGCAGGATGAATGTAGATAAAAGACCGATTTCGTCAGGGTTGATGTTCCGCAAGGACAGGTTACTTGATATAGGATTGTACGACCCTGATTTTAAGTTGATGGAAGACGAAGACTTGAGTTACAGGTTCAAGAAGAAGTATACCATTCACAGGATACCGTTACCGTTGTATAGATATTGCAAGCACGGTGAAAACTGCACGGAAAACAAGGTTGCCTTGAACGAGTATTCCGATAAGTTAATGGTCAAGCACCCTGAACTTAGAAATATTGCACTATCATAGTTGCAATTTATGTAATATTGTGCTAGTCTTAATTTATGAGCATAATTTGTGAGATTGGGCAAAACTTTTGTTCGGACTTAGAACTAGCCAAGAAACTTATCCTACTAGCTAAAGAAAACGGCGGAGATTTAGCGAAATTTCAACTGTATGACACGGACAAACTCTACACCCCTGACACCGAGTTATACAGGCTCGCCAAGGAGTCCGAACTCACCCAAGAACAAGCCCAGATGTTATTCTCCTATGGTGAGTCTATTGGTATGGAGGTGTTCTTTTCTGTCTTTGATGTTGAGAAAGTAATGTGGTGTGAGGATATAGGGGTTAAGCGATACAAAATAGCCTGCAGGGATGTTGAGAACTATTCCTTGCAACTTGCTGTATTAGGAACTGATAAACCTGTATTTATGTCGCTACCTTATGGGAAACGACCACAACCCACCTATTACTTCAGGGATGACCATTTCACTTTTCTATACTGCGTTCCTGAATACCCATCTCCACTTGATAAGATTAAAATTCATGATAGTGGGGAGTGTAGTGGATTTTCAGACCATTCTATTGGCATTGAAGTAGCAAAGATTTATTTAGCAAATTACCGTAATACTGTGATAGAAAAGCACTTCTGTATCTCACATAACGTAGGAGTGGACGGGAAATGGTCAATGACACCCAAAGAGTTGAGAGAGTTGAAACGGTGGGAAAACGTAATAAGCCAAGTTCTTTAGCAGTGATTAAGGAGAATGACATGAAATTGGGCGATATTGCATATGGTCGTGACATTGGAAGAACATCGTCAGCACCTCATCAATGGACAGCGTGTAGCAAGTGTGGTAAAGAGCGATGGGTGCGATTACACAAGAAGAAACTTTATATAAAAAATAATGTGTGCTTTACGTGCCATAGTAAGGCGTCAATTAAAGAGGCGCATCGTATCGCTACGGAACAAGCAAAGAAACTAGGCAAACCTGCGATGAATTGGAAAACAGGAAGAACTGTGAAGGGTGATGGCTACATACAAGTAAAATTGCAACGTGACGATTTTTTCTACCCAATGACAAATAGAGATAGATATGTTACTGAACATCGCTTAGTAATGGCTAAATATATGGGCAGATGTCTGCATAGATGGGAGATAGTCCACCATAGAAACGGTGTTCGTTTGGATAACTCTCTTGAAAATCTGCAATTAGTCGATGTTGATAAACATAGCCAAATAACAATCTTGGAAAGGCGAGTCAAACAATTAGAAGAAAGGGTTATTATACTAGAGGCTGAAAACGTAGCAATGAGAACCGAAAGGTGTCTATGACAAGTTTGGCAATAATTACTTCCAGGTGGGAGAGTTCAAGACTACCAGGTAAAGCCCTGAAGTTGATAGGGAATACTGAGGTGTTGATGCACGTCTACAAGAGAGTTGCGGCATCAGGGGTAGACGATGTTGTTGTAGCTACTACTCCGTCAAGCCAGCCGATAATAGATTTCTGCATCTTGCACAATATCCTTTACTATGTGGGAGATGAGGAGGATATTTTAGACAGGATATTCAATACTTCCCAATTATTTAAGGCAAGCACTATCGTGAGAGTGTGGGGAGACCAGCCGTTCATAGACCCAGGGATTATCAGTAAGGCACTAAGGTTATTCACTACTTGCAAGACGCAGTACGTTTACACCGCCGACTACCCAAAGGGTATGCACTGTGCGGTAGTGGGGTTTGATGATTTAAATAATGTTCATCACGGATTAAGGTCAAAGAATGACCGCCACTGGATACACCTGTGGATGAAAGACAACCTTAAAAGTATCCCGTGCCAAGCCCCGTTTGACTGGTCTGAATACAACTTCGGGCTTGATACTGAGGAAGACTTAGTAGAGTTGAACAGACTGTATAAGATGATGGAAGGTGAACGCTTCGGAGTAGAGGATTTGATAGGTGCTGTTACAGGTTAAACCACTGAGTAAACGGGAACATAAGGATTGGGATGCTTTAGTAGAGCGAAGTCCGCAAGGAACTATCTTCTCCACCTCACGGTGGCTTAAGTTATTTGACAGGGACTTTTGGATATATGGTGTGTATGATGAGGGTGATAGACTGCAAGGCGGGATGGTATTCTTTGACAGTGAAACCAGTTGTCATTCAGGCGGGGTTATCACCCAATTTCAAGGGATTCTGGTAGATAATGTAACAATGAAACCTGTCAAGTTACTCTCCCATACCATCAATATCACCGAGACAATTATAGAATCGCTGGAAGAATACAAGCACATTGAAATCTGTAACCACTATAACCTGACTGACATCAGACCTTTTATATGGAACAAGTTTAAACAGGAAGTTAGATATACCTCAGTGATTGACCTGTCGGATTTAAGTGCAGTGTGGAAGAATATGGACAAAGATACCAGAAACCAAATCAACCTGGCGGAGAAATCCAATCTGACGATAAAGATAAATCGTGGGTATACCGACTTTGATAGATTGTATGCCCAGACATTTGAGAGGAAAGGACTAGAAAGAACTGCATCCGCACAACTGATAACCAAGTTATTCAAGTATATCGATAACTTTCTTTATATGGTCTATAAGGATGGCCAGCCTTTGGCGGGAGTTATTATAATCTGGGACGAGAAGAGGGCGTATTATATTCTAGGTGCATCTGCCACCAATGATTATGGTGCTTCGTATATGGCGTTGTGGTCGGCATTTTCGCATATATCTGAATTCAGGAATGAGATAGATTTAGTCGGGGTAAACAACCCTTGGATTTCAATGTTCAAACTCAGTTTTGGTGGAGATATAAAACCGTATTACGTGGTAAGGAGGTAGATTGTATAGAGTTGGTATTGTTGGACTGGGAAGAATCGGTTTTGAATTTGAGGATAGCCACTTTATAGCATACCGTAACAATCCTAACACGCAAATAGTTTTTCTTTACGACTGCAATTTAGAGAAGGCACGGTGGCGTGGTTACGGTTCTATAACTGATGAAGTAGACATAGTTAGTATTTGCACTCCGCCAGAGACACATTGTGAACTGGTACTACAGTTTGCTAGTAGAACCAAGGCGATATGGTGTGAGAAGCCTATCGCTATGAATTTGGATGAAGCCGACAAGATGATTGAGGTCTGTAAGGAAAACAATACCATGCTCCAAATCAACCATCAAAGAAGGTGGATGCGACCCAAATTTAAGTTCTCACGTGGAATATTAAACTCAGGAAGTCACGCCTTTGACCTTGTTAATTTTTTGTTCAAAGACCCGTCCATTGTAGACTTTGAATATATAGATACAGACGAGTATATCTTTGAATTTAACCTGACCCACCCTGAAGAACCACTATTACCAAAAGCATTAGACCACCTCGTATGGTGCTTGGAAACAGGAAACCAAAGTATCAGTTCAGGTGAGGACGGACGGGAGGCACTTAGGCAATGTTTGGAGTTTGAGGAATTAAGGGGGAAGAATGAAAGGCGAAACAGTATTAGAGTTATTTAATAGAGGCGTTCAAACGATTATAACGGATAAGTTCGCAAAGGTATTGATAGAAAGTGAACGTGATGGTGTTTTACGTGCAACTATTTTCTCCACAATAGGTAGTGCATTGGGGGAAACATTGGGTGAAGTGAAGTATCCCAAAGAATGGCAAAGACTTTTAAAGCGTAAGGATTGTCCTGCATATATGAAGAAGATTGTAACCAGGGAAGTGAACGCTTACTACCCCAAATTATCTTTACCCGAAGAACCCCATTGGGTTACATTTGGAACGGAGCATACAGTTGTATAAACTTTCAGGCTTTACTGGAACACCGGAAGGAGCAGTATGGGATTCAAGAGAGTAAGTAAGAAATTAGTTCCTGCACTACAGGATATTGATTCTGCCATATTGATGGTGAATGCCTCCGACCCTCAGTTCGCTACATTGGGAGTATTCTATAGCGCAATAGACCATCTATCTTTTTTCACTGTACTAAATAAGTGCGATAAACTCAAAGGTCAAGCTATTAGAGATATAACATCCAAGTTAAGTGGTGAGGTAATCCCTGCCTCTGTTATCACTGGCAGGGGTATTCCAGAAATCAAGCACCGCCTGTCTAACTGGCGACCTGACAGCAAGATAGCCATACTAGGGATATTTAATTCAGGTAAGACATCGTTAATAAACGCCCTGACGGGAGAAGATAATCCCATTGGGGATATACCTGGCACAACTTTAGAGTTCGCCCCTCATACCTACAACAACCAAACTCTAGTTGATACCGTAGGGCAAGTTATAGATGTCAGTCAGCCTCTGATGGTTTCCATGAACTTATCAAGTCTTACGACAATAGATGATAAAGTAGCACAATGTTTCAGAGAAGAGAGGGAAGCATTAAAGGAAAGCGGAATCTCATCTCGCAAGGGTATTTGCGATGCGGTCAGGTTAATAAAAAAGCAAGTTAAAAAGGGTGGTAAGGTCATAACCTGCGGTGCTGGGGCTAGTGCATTGGTAGCGATGGAGATGGCAGGTCAGGCACAGGAAACAGGCATACCAGTGATGTGCTTTACCAACAACTTTGCTACGGCACAGCCGATAAGTTTTGCCAAAGGAGCGTTTGAGGATGAGGGGGCGATGGCTGACTACTTCTCAAGGGCGGTTCAATCGGGTGATGTATCTATAGGCATATCAACTAGTGGTGGGACTGGATTCGTTTCAAAGTTCTTGGAGTTATCTAAGGGAAAGGGTGCTAAGACCGTATGTATCACAGAGAACTCAGACACCCCGTTGGGTCATATATCTGATATTATTATAAAGAGCGAAGCTAAACCAGAAGGGCCTAGTTCCAGTAGGGTTCAAGTTGCCCATTTAGCGATAGGTCACGCATTAATACTCTGTGTAGCGGATGTGATGGGTATGACCGCAGAGAAGGCTATCAACTATATGCTCCCCGATATAATACCCAACAAGAAGATGGGCATAAAATGATTTATGTTACCTCACACGATAAAGCAGAAGATATAGGTAAGTTACTCAAGGAATGGACTGGGAAAGATTACAACTCAGACTATGTTATGACCAATGTCTACTTCGTGTTAGCCAGAGATGACGATAAGGATATTGGATGTGCTACGCTAATCGGTATAGCCGACCCGTTCTTTAACAGGTCGTGGGGATTAGTGGAGAATGTTTATGTCACACCTGAGTATCGTGGTCAGGGCGTAGCTAGTAAGATAATGCACCACGCAGAGAGGGTTGCGTTAGGTCTGGGTATTAGTCTGATAAAACTCACCTCACGAAAGGAAGGTGGAAAGGCACTCTATCGTTCACTCGGGTATGACGAATCATCGTGCTTCAGGAAGGATATCAAGGCAGAGTATGTCAGTCAAGACGAATGTATAAAGTGGTTAAAATGAAACTATCGGGATTTACGGGAACACCAGAAGGACATCTAGGCGGGTATCACGTTCAGGCTCTTGAGTCGGCTTTCTGTGAATACTTTAACGTGAAGCATAGTATCTCCCTCAACTCAGCTACAAGTGGGCTACACGCCGCTCTCATCGCCTCTCAGGTGGGTATAGGCGATGATGTCGTAGTGTCCTCTTACTCATTCTCTAGTTCTGCTAGTTGTGCTTTAATGATAGGGGCGACTCCTGTGTTTGTGGATATTGATAAGGATACTTTTTGTATAGACCCACATTCGGGAACTGCGCAGGCTTACATTTTAGTTCATTTATTTGGTCATCCTGCTAAAGTTCATATTGGTGATATAGAAGATTGCGCCCAAGCGATAGGAGCTACAATCAACGGTAGAAAAGTGGGCACGATAGGCGAGTGTGGGGTGTTCTCGTTCAATCAGTCCAAGCATATCAACACCGGTGAGGGCGGGATGCTGATAACCAACGATGATGACTTTGCCAGAGTTGTCAGGGCGGTAAGAAATCACGGTGAGGTAGCCGACCCCGAACTTGGGATAGTGGGATATAACTACCGTATGCTTGAAAGTGTAGCGGAGAGTGCCCTTGCACAGTTCAGGTATCTTGATAATGACAATGAGTTCAGGCAAACTCGTGCCAATTATATGACCGCTAGACTAAGTGAGATAGAGGAGATAACACCACCCGTAACTCTACCCAACTGCACTCACGTTTACTATATGTATGCTATGAAGTTCAAGGGGAACAGGAATTTATTCTTGCGAGAGATGCAAGGTAGAGGGTGGCTTATTTATCCCTATGTTGAGCCGTTATACAAACTTCCTATATACGGTGAGCAACCAGAGTTACCCGTAGTAGAGAAAGTATCCAAGGAGGTGATGGTAATAAACTGGGTTAAGCCGATAGAACAGATAGATAAATTCGTGGAGGATGCTAAGCAATGCCTAAAGAACCTAAAATCAATATCGTAACAGATAAGAACGGCATACCCGTATGGATTCCCGATACGGGGGATGAGGGGTATAACGAAGCTCTGAAAGAGATGGCTGAAGCGGGGGGGAACATCTCTTACAAAGAACCAGAGAAACGTGAACCCAGTAAACAAAC
>Ga0180009_10001865_pt1 | contig 25142 bp, 20 predicted proteins | sample OS_PC_MetaG_FD_123537 | JGI IMG/M metagenome (GOLD analysis project Ga0180009, IMG submission 123537) | Groundwater microbial communities from the Aspo Hard Rock Laboratory (HRL) deep subsurface site, Sweden - OS_PC_MetaG | ecosystem: Environmental > Aquatic > Deep subsurface > Groundwater...
CTGGTCGAATTTCTGGCTGGTCATGCATTGAGGGTCCACCAGCACCAGTCCCACCTCGGCGCTGCCGGGGGCCTGGTTGAAGTAGGACTCCATGGGGAACAGGTCCTGCCCCATGTATTCCAGGAGCAGACTGACCCAGTCCCTGCGGTTGGCGTCGGTCGTGACGATGACGCAGGTGGTCGTCTCGGCATCCTTCGCCACCCGGCCGTCCGACAGATCGGCTCCGGCGATGTGCAGGAAGCTGCTCATGTCCTGGACCTTCTGGTCCATTCCGCGCAAGGCCAGCAGGACGTGTTCCCGGCCGATCCCCGAGGTGGCCAGCAGACGGCTGACCTCCTCCTCGGTGGCGGGAGTTTCGAAGGCGCCCCCGTGCACGCAGGCGAGCACGTCGGCCAGGGCGACCAGGTTGGTCAGGGGCTGGGTACCGTCGGTGGCCCGGGCCACATCGTGGTGGTGGCGCGCGGCGTCGCAGAATGCTTCCGGCAGCTCCCAGAATTTCAGGAGGCTCTGCCCCACCTGGCCGTGGGTCATGCCGCACAGTTCCATCTCGGCCTGGAGACGGTCCCCATCCGGATTGCGCAGGACCTCGAAGTAGATGTCCGGAATGGCGGCCGCCAGGACGTAGGCCCCGATGTCGTGCATCAACCCGGCCAGGAAGGCCTCCTCCGGATCGGTGCGGCGGCTGCAATGGGGCGCCAGGGTCTGGGCGGCGGCGCCGGTCGCCAGGGCGTGGGCCCAGAATCCCTCCATCTTCAGGGATCCGCCCAGGCTCTGCATGGCCGAGACGGACCCGAATCCCATGGCCAGATTCCGGATGCCCGTAAAGCCCAGCATGACCACCGCGCGGCTGATCGTGGTCACCTCCTGCTGCACCCCGTAGAAGGAGGAGTTGACGAGCTTCAGCACCTTGCCCGCCAGGGCCTGGTCGCTGGAAAGGACCCTGGAGACGTCCCCGGCCGACGCGTTCTCATCCGCAATGGTCAGCAGCAGCTGCCGCGTCACCGCAGGCAGGGGCGGCAGGTTGCGCATGACCGTCATGATGCGGGCCTTGATCCGGTCTACCGACATTCCTCCACTCCAGGTGCATGTGCAGGTGGCCGGGGGATGCGGCCGCGCCGGATCCCCCTTTGGAAGGGGTATCGACCGGGAGGGAGGTGGGCTTTACTCCGTTTTCCTGCGGGAAGTTGCGGCCCCTCGCCTCAGCTTGGCCCCGAACTTCCCGTGGACCTGGTCCATGATCCGGTCGAGGCGCCGGTCCCGGTCGGACCCCTCGGGGGTGAACAGGTCCGCCTGCTGCGGCGCCCCGTCCCGGGAAACCAGCCGGCTGGCGGTCACCCCCAGCAGGCGCAGGGGCCGGTGGCCCCGGCCCAGCCGGTCGGCCAGGAGGCGCCGGGCGAGGTCCCGCAATTCCACCGTGGAATCGGTGGGATGCGGCAGGCCCTGGGACCGGGTGGGCGTGGTGAAGTCGGGATAGCGGGCCTTGAGGGTCAGGGTACCGGCGAGCAGTCCCTGGGCCCGCAGGCGCCGGCCGACCTTGTCCACCAGGAGGTCCAGGATGTCCTGCAGCTGCCGGGGATCCGCGATGTCCTCGGCGAAGGTGGTCTCGTTGCCGATGGACGCGGCCTCGTGGTCCGGGACCACGGGACGGTCATCGATTCCCCGCCCCAGGTCCAGCCAGCGGACCGCGTGGTCGCCGAACCGGGCCCGGACGGCCGGGGCCGGTACGGCAAGCAGGTCGCCGATGGTCCGGATTCCGAAGGCGTGCATCTGGGCCGCGGACACCTTGCCGACCCCCCACATCCTCTCGATGGGCAGGGCCGCCAGCAGGGCCGGGGCCTCCGCCGCCGTGACCACCACGAAACCGTCCGGCTTGTCGAGATCGCTGGCCAGCTTGGCCAGGAACTTGTTCGGAGCCGTGCCCACCGAGGCCGTCAGTCCGATTTCATCCCGGATCCGGGCCTTGATCCGCCGGCCGATCACCGGGCCCGGGCCGAAAAGGCGCTGGCAACCGGTGACGTCGAGGAAAGCCTCGTCGATGGACAGGGGCTCCACCAGGGGGGTGTAATCGCGGAAGACGGCCTGGATCAGGCGGGAAATCTGGACGTAGCGCTCCATCCGCCCGGGCAGGAAGACGCCGTCCGGGCAGAGTTGCCTGGCCCTGGCGGCGCTCATGGCGCTGTGGACCCCGAAGGCCCGGGCCTCGTAGCTGGCTGCCGAGACCACCCCCCGACCCTCGGGGGTGCCGCCCACGATCACCGGCCGGCCGCGCAGGGACGGGTCGTCGAGAACCTCGACCGCCGCATAGAAGGCGTCCATGTCCACGTGCAGGATGCACCGGTTCCAGGCCCGTTCCCCGGACTCCTGCGCCATCAAGGTACCGCGGCGGGGATCATCCCCCATGGGTCATTCCTCGGGCTGGGTTTGGAAGATCCGGTCCAGGTACTCCAGCTTTCGCCGGAGGTCCTGGTTCCAGTACCGGTTCACCTTGCTGTCGGGAAGCGGGCGCCATTCCGGCGAGGCCTCCCCCAGATCCCGGTGGAAGGCCCAGGACCGGGTGTAGGAATTGCCGTCCAGCGTCTCCAGGGCCTGCCACTGGCCCGGCGTGAGCCAGTCCCGGCCGCCGGCGAGGGCGAGCACGCCCGGGTCGACGCGGATGGACGCGAGCCTGGCCAGTTCGGTGATCAGGTCCAGCTGGTTCTCGGGCAGTCCGGTGGCGCTGCTCAGTCTGCGCCGGAAGCGGACGGGGTTGCTCATGTCCCTGCCGGCCAGGGCGGCGAGGCCCTCGGACGGCAGATGGAGCCGTTCCACCTCCTCGACCACCTGGCGGTCGATGCGGAAACGGATGGTCCGGTAGACCTCCTGGTCGAACACGTTCTCCACGAAGAACAGCAGCAGGAAGGACATGACCCCGGCCACCAGCGGGGTGGCCAGCCACCCCAGGGAGATGCTCCCCAGGATGTTGTACCGGATACCCCTGCCCCCCCGGAGCAGACCGATGCCGATGATGGCCCCGATCACTGCCTGGCTGCTGCTGACCGGGACCAGGGGGAAGGTGGGCAGCCCGTGACTGGCCAGCCAATGTTCGAGCCTGGCCGAGGCGAAGAGAAACAGGGTGATCGAGTGAGCCAGCACCACCACCAGGGCGGCCACCGGGGACATCCTCACGAGCCCCCCTCCGACCGTCCGCATGACCCGCTGGGAATAGGTCACCACCCCCACCCCGATGGCCAGCGAACCCAGCAGGAACAGCTGCTGGGTGGCGTTGAACGTCAGGCCCCAGAAATGGACGTCATGAAACGGGTTCTCGGGCAGGAAGATCCCCATGACGTTGGCGATGTTGTTGGCGCCCAGGCTGTATGAGCCGAACGCCCCGACGATGAGCAGTCCGTACCGGGTCAGGGCGTCCAGTTCCAGCAGGTGGGGCTTGGCCCGCCGGATGGCCCAGCGCAGCAGCAGCATCAGGATCACCGCATTGAACGCGCTGAGCAGCGGACAGGCGATCCAGGTCAGGACGATGCGGGTCAGGGAACCGGTGTCGGTCAGGGCCGAGGCGTAGAGGTTCCAGCCGATGATCGCCCCCACGACCGCCTGCGAGGTCGAGACCGGCAGCTTCAGCCGGGTCATCCAGAAGGTGGCCAGGGCCGCGGCGAGGGCGACAGTGAAGGCCCCGGCCAGGGCGTTGACGGCCCCCAGCTGACCCAGGGTGTGGGCCGCCCCGGAGCCGCTGATGGTCGCCCCCAGCACGATGAAGAAGGAACAGAGGAAAGCCGCGGTCCTGAACTTGACCATGCGGGATCCAACCGCGGTCCCGAAGACGTTGGCCGCGTCGTTGGCGCCGAGGGACCAGCCCAGGAACAACCCGCTGGAGAGGAAGACCAGGATGTCCATCAGATGTTCCGCTTGATCACGTAGATGGCCAGCCTGTCCGCCACCGCCTCGGCCTGATCCGAGACCGTCTCCACGTTGTGGGCGAAATACCTCAGCTGGGTCTTGCGGGCCAGTTCGAGGTCCATCCTGAAGATGCGGCGCTTGAGCCCGTCGCTGAGCTGGTCCGCCTCGCGTTCGTAGTGGTGGACCTTGAACAGGTGATCCTTGACGGCGTCCACGTCCCGGAAGAAGGCCCGGGCCGCCATGACCGCCGACTCCCCGGCCAGGCAGCTCGCCTCGGCGAGCCGCAGGTACCCTTCGTGCAGTTCCGTCGGGATGTCCGGGATCTCGACAGCGAACTGGTGGAGGCTGCTCTTGGCCATGTCGATGATGTTGTCGGTGTTCTCGAGCAGGCCGAGGACGTCCCCCCGGTGGTCGGGAATCAGGGAATGGCTGTAGAGGTGGGCCTCCACCTCCTTGCTCAGCTTGTCGGCCTGGGACTCGTGGGAGGCGATGGCCTTCAGCCGGCTCTCGAAATCCTGCTGCTCTCCCGCCAGGTAGGCGCGCACGCCTTCCTTGAAGACCAGGGCACCCTCGGCCACCTGATCGAGGAAGTCGTCGATCTGGGACTCGATCACCTTGCTGGACTTGAACAGAGGCATGGGTCCTGCTCCCCGGGCGTTCGGTTTGGATAATAACGGGGCGCCGGGTTCCGGACCACACCGCCCCGGCGTTCGTGAAACTTCCATTAAAGCGATTTCCCGGCAAAGTTCCAGAAGAACCCGCAGAAAGCGTTCGAGGATTGGCTGCAAAAATCCGAAACTATTGGACCGTTGACAGAAAATGCCCTTTTCCGCTAGGGTATCCGGACAAGGATCGTTCCCCTTTATCCGCAAAGGAGCACCCGACAATGAAGAAGACCCTGATACTGACCATGGCCTGCCTGTGCCTGCTCGCCTGGTCCCTGATCCCTGCCGGGGCGTCCGCCCAGGAATTCAAGGGCAAGGTCGGCGGCGGCCCCACCGGAGGGACCTTCAACACCTTCGCCAACGCCATGGCCGTCTACGTACCCAAGAACCTCGAAAACGTGAAGCTCTCGGCCATCGGCTCGGGCGGATCGGTCGAGAACCTGAAGCGTGTCAGCTCCGGGGAGAGCGATTTCGGTCTCTGTTATGCGGTGGACAGCGCCCTGGGCTGGAAGGGCAAGCTGCCCAAGGACGAGACCAAGTACGACGGCCAGCGGGCCATGGGCTTCCTCTACGGTGCTCCCGCCCAGCTCGTGGTCCGGGCCGACAGCCCCTTCAAGAGCGCCAAGGACCTGATCGGCAAGCGCGTGGCCGTCGGCAACGCGGGCAGCGGCGCCGCCGCCAGCGCCGAGCGCTTCTTCCGCCATCTGGGAGTCTGGGATAACTTCGATCCCCAGTTCCTGGGTTACAGCGCCGCCGCCAGCGCCTTCAAGGACGGCAAGATCGACGCCTTCTGGGTCCTGGTCGGGTATCCGAACCGCAGCATCATCGAGGCCAGCGTCCAGGTCGACATCCGCCTGATCGAGGTGGGCGAGGACGCCCAGGCCAGCGGCTTCTACGACGAGTTCGCCTACATCCCCATGGAGATCCCGGCCGGAACCTATGGCGACGGCATGCCGGCGTGCGCCACCTTCCAGGATGCGACCATCCTGTGCGTCAACCAGAACGTCCCCGCCGAGGTGGTCCACGGGATCATGAAGGCCCTGTGGAGCCCGGCAGGTATGGAAGCCATGGTGGCCGCCAAGAAGACCTTCGACACCATGAACCTGGAGAACAATTTCCTGGGAGCCTCGGTCCCCCTTCATCCCGGTGCGGTGAAGTTCTGGGAAGACATGGGGATCAGCGTCCCGGACAAGCTGAAGTGATGGGTCCGGCCGTCGACCGGACAACCTCATCCGTGAGGTCCTGAGGAAACCGGGGGGGAGGGCCATGCCTTCCCCCTCTTGCGGACGACGAGGAAAGAACCCCGAAACCAAGAAAGCCGAGCCCCATGAGCGGACCCGACAACGACACCACCCGGGACGACCTGCCCGAGGGCGCCGATCAGGCTGTCCTCGAAGAACTGATGGAGAAGGACGCGAAGTCCGGGCGAGACCTGAAGAGCGCCTGGTACATGTTGACCTCCGCCCTGGGCCTGTTCATGGTCCTGTTCTACATGTACAATGCGGCGATCCGGCCCGTGGACACGCAGTATTTCCTGGGCGTGTACGTCCTGCTCACCTTCGTCATGGTCTTCCTGACCTACCCCATGACGGCCAGATCCCGGACCGACCGTCCTTCCTTCTCGGACATCCTGCTGGCCTTCGTCTCGATCGGCGTGGTCGGATACTGGATCGTCGAGTACGCCGATCTGAACTATCGCATGGGCTCCGAATCCACCACCGACACCTTCGTGGCCATCGTGGGCATCCTGGTGTCCCTGGAGGCGGCCCGGCGCGTCCTGGGCCTGAGCATGACCATGGCCGGGGTGGTCTTCCTGGTCTACCTCATGTTCGGCAACCTGCTGGACGGTCTGCCCGTGCTTGGCGCGTTCGCCCACGACGGGTTCCGCATCGCCCGCGCCCTCAACTTCCTCTACTACAACCAGGACGGGGTCTTCGGGATCATGGCCGACGTCCTGGTGACCTACGTGATCCTCTTCATCTTCTTCGGCTCGTTCCTGAAGGCCTCCGGGGCCAGCAAGTTCTTCATCGACCTGCCCCTGGCCCTGGCCGGTCGGACGGTCGGCGGCCCGGCCAAGGTCGCCGTCATCGCGTCCGGGTTCTTCGGCTCGGTGAGCGGTTCGGCCATCGCCAACACCGTGTCGACCGGCGCCTTCACCATTCCCATGATGAAGAAGGCCGGCTTCAAGCCCCACGTGGCGGGGGCCATCGAGCCCGCCGCTTCCATCGGGGGAATGTTCATGCCGCCCATCATGGGCGCCGGCGGCTTCCTCATGGCCGAGATGACCGAGATCCCCTACGTCGACATCATGAAGATGGCCATCTTTCCCGCCGTCATGTACTTCCTCTCGGTGTTCGTCATGATCCACTTCGAGGCGAAGCGTCACGGGATCTACGGCAAGATCGACCCGGATGCCCCTACGGCCTGGCAGATCCTCAAGAAGGAATGGTTCCTGGCAACACCGCTGATCATCATCGTGGTGATGATGCTGATGGGCTTCAGCGCGGGGTTCGCCGCCGTGGTGGCTACCCTGAGCTGCGTCGTCGTCAGCTGGGCCACCCCCGACCACAAGATGGGCTGGCGCCAGATCATGAACGCCATGATCGAGGGCTCCCGGAACACCCTGATCATCGGCGCCACCGTCGGCGTGATCGGCATCATCGTGGGCACCATCAGCCTGTCGGGCATCGGCCTGAAGTTCTCCGACATCATCATCAGCCTCTCGGGCGGATTCCTGCCCGTCGCCATCCTGCTGATCGGTCTGGCCTCCCTGGTGCTCGGGATGGGCGTCCCGGTGACCGCCGCCTACCTGATCACCGCTGTGCTCACCGTGGGCTCGGTCTCGAACATGATCGCCATGCAGAACTTCGGGGTGTCCTTCGCGGAGCTGACCAACCCCGCCATGGGCGATTTGTCCATCGAGGCCTATCGCGCCCTGATCGCCTCCTCGGCGCATCACGCCGCCTGGGTGCTGATCGCCTCGCACATGATCGTCTACTGGTTCAGCCAGGACTCGAACATCACCCCGCCGGTCTGCGTGGCGGCCTACGCGGGAGCGGCCATCGCCGGCGCCGATCCCTGGAAGACCGGCTGGACCAGCTTCAAGTTCGCCAAGTTCCTCTACATCGGGCCCTTCCTCTTCGCCTACAGCCGGGGATTCCTGCTGGACGGCACCCCGCTGGAGATCTTCATGGCCTTCCTCACCATCGCCCTGGGCACGGTCGCCTTCGGCAGCCTGACCATGGGTTACCTGGCCTGCGGGATGAGCCTGCTGGAATGGGGCATCATGGCCATCGCCACCCTCATCCTGTTCTTCCCCGGGATCATCCACGCGGTCACCCCCACGGTGGACCTGCCGTCGCTGGCCGTGGACGGCCTGGGCATCATCCTGTGGGGGCTGGTGTTCCTGATCCAGAAGGGCCGCATCAGGCGGGATCCCACCCTGATCCTGCCCATCCACGAGCGCAAGGCGCTGAGGAAGGCGGCCCGGGCGGCATCCTGAGGGGGATCCGGAACTTGGAATTCGTGAAGGCGGGGCTGGCCGTCAGGCCAGCCCCAGTTTCTTGCGGATGTCGGCCTGGACTTCCTCGACGGTGCCGGTGCCGTCCGCCGAGACGATCAGTTCCTTCTGGGCGAAAAGGTCGAGGACGGGCCTGGTCTTCTGGTGGAAGTCATCGATGCGCCGACGGACGGTGGTCTCGGTGTCGTCCGCCCGGGTGACCAGGTCGCCGCCGCAGACGTCGCACCGGTTGGGCGTCTCGGGCCGATGGAAGATGAGGTTGTAGTCCAGGCCGCAGTTGCTGCACAGGCGGCGGGCCAGGACGCGCTTGAGGACCACCTCGTCGGGCACCTCGATGTTGATCACCGCATCGATGTCGAAGCTCTCCAGGAAGAACTCGGCCTGCGGTGCGTTTCGGGGGAATCCGTCCAGGATGAACCCGTAGTTCCAGTCGTGTTCGCTCAGGCGGCGGTGGATGATCTCGGCAACGATGTCGTCGGGCACGAGCATGCCGCCGGCCACGATCCGCTTGATGCGGGCTGCCAGCTTGGTATGGTTCTGGATCTGCCTACGGAAGATGTCTCCCACGCTGATGTGTACCAGATCGAACCCCTCGGCCAGCAGCTTGGCCTGGGTCCCCTTGCCACACCCCTGTACACCCATGATCACGTATTTCTGCATGGTTCCGCTCCCGCGCGTTGAAGTCCTTCCGCCATTATCGACGAGTCGCCCGGAGGATCAAGCGATTCCCCGACCCGCCTCCCCGGTGGCAGGACGGCCTGCGGGAGTGTATCATCCGGCGGACCGCATCCCCGACGGCAAGCGAAAGGACCACCCGTGTGCGGCCGCATCATGCTCACCAGCGCCCCCCACGTCCTGGCCGAGGCCTTCTACCTCGACCTGGTCCCGGAACTGGCGCCCCGTTTCAACATCGCCCCCGGCGGCCCCATCGCCGCAGTCCTGCCCCAGACGGACGGTCCGGGGCGCATCATCCGCATGCTCGACTGGGGCCTGGTGCCGCCCTGGAGCAGGGACCCTTCCGGGGGGCCCAAGCTGATCAACGCCCGCGGCGAGACCATCACCGAAAAACCCGCCTTCGCCGAATCCTTCATCCATCGGCGCTGTCTGATCCCCGTGGACGGTTTCTACGAGTGGCAGAAGCGCGGCAAGGACCGGCAGCCGTTCCTGATGCGTCGCAAGGACAAGGGGGTCTTCGCCCTGGCCGGGGTCTGGGCCCGCTGGGAATACCCCGGCAAGCGGACCCTGGAAACCTGCGCCATCGTGACCACCGAGGCCAACAGCCTGATGCGCCCCATCCACCACCGGATGCCCGTCATCCTGCCGCCGGGCGACTGGAAGCTCTGGCTGGATCTCGACGCGGAAAAGGCCGATCTTTGCCTGGCACTGCTGAGGCCGGCCCCGGTCGAGGATCTGCTGGCCTATCCCGTGACGCCGCTGGTCAACCGGCCGGAGTTCGACCGGCCCGAATGCGCCGAACCGGTCTGGGACGACGGGCCGGGACAGTTGAACCTGTTCGGCGGACCGGCCTGAACCCTCCGCCCGGAAGGATCGCCTCATGACCCAAGCGGCCGCCCCCACCCATCTTCGCCTGTTCCTCGACTCCGCCGAGATCGACCGGTGGCGCCGCCACCTGGCCCTGGGCATCTTCCACGGGGTCACCACCAATCCCCTGCTGCTGGAACGGGCTGGCGTCCCCTGCACGGTCGACTCCCTGCGCCGCCTGGCCTGCGAGGCCGCGGCCCAGGGCGCCCGGGAGATCCACCTGCAGACCTGGGGCGACACGGCCGAGGAGATGGCCGCGCGCGGGCGCGATCTGGCCGCGTGCGCCGACCAGGGGCTGGACGTCGCCGTCAAGGTCCCCGCCACGGCAGCCGGACTCGCGGCTGCAGCCGCGCTCCGGCGCGAAGGCGCCGCCGTGACCCTGACCGCGGTGTTCAATCCCGGCCAGGTCCTGGCCGCCGCGTCGCTCGGGGCCGCCTACGCCGCCCCCTATCTCGGCCGCATGGACGATGCGGGGCGCGACGGCCTCGCCCAGATCCTGGCCATGCACCGGATCCTCACCGGAACGGCCTCACCGGTCCGGTTGCTGGTGGCCAGCCTGCGCCGGCCCGAACAGGTCCTCGCCCTGGCCGCCGAGGGCCTGGACACCTTCACCCTGACCCCCGAACTGGTCGAACCACTCTTGCAGGATGAGCTGACGGAAAAGGCCGCTGCCGCCTTCGCGGAGGCCGCACGGATAAAATGAAAACGCAAGAGTAAGATCATTCCTTCCCGCCAAACATCCTGGTTGCACCCGACCCCCGATCCCAACCAGGAGGGATGCCATGAAAACCTTGCGCACGCCGATCCTGACCGCCCTCGGGGCGGCCGCCCTGCTGATCCTCTCCAGCCCCGCCCCGGCCGAGTTCGCCACCGTCCAGCTCCGCGCCACGGACGACGCCTACGTGGACAGCGCCTACCCTGACGCCAACTACGGAGCCTCGCTGAACACCTACATCGGCGACCGGGCCTCCCAGCTCGGCGGCACCTGCCTGAGCTTCTACCAGTTCGACATCACCGAAGTCCCCTACAACGCCGAGATCACCAACGCCGAGCTGTGGCTCTGCAAGCACGAGAAGTACGGGACTCCCGAGCAGACCTTCACGGTCGATGTCCACCTGGTCACCAGCCCGGGCTGGGACGAGAACGCCGTCACCTGGAACGCGCCTCCGGCCTACTACCACCTGCCCACCGCTTCGACCACCGGGACCTTCAATCCTCCGGGATGGGCGACCTGGAACGTCACGCCGGACGTCGCCGGAACCCGGCCCTTCGGCGTCCTCGTGGGCTGGGCGGTGAAGATGAATCCCTTGCCGCAGTGGGCCTGGCTGAACTTCTACACCGGCGAACACGTGCCGATGCCCGACTACCGGCCCATGCTGGAGATCACCTACAACACCATCGTGGCGGCGGAGCCCAGCAGCTGGTCCAGGGTCAAGACCCTGTTCCGCTAGCCGGCACCCGCGACAAAGCGAGGCCCGGCCTCCCCTGGGGAAACCGGGCCTCGCATCATTTCGGGCCATGGCATCAGGCCAGGTATCGTTCCAGCAGCTCCGCCAGCAGGTCCGGCACCAGGGCCATGTTCTCCGGCGATTCGACATAGGCGATCCGCATCTGGGTGCGGCCGGGATTGGGCCGGCCCGCCGGAACGCTGTAGAACCCGGCCATGGGGGCGGTCAGGAGAGTCAGGGGCCTGCCCTCGATCTCGACCTTCCCCTCGCGCGCGCAGTAGAGAACGAACTCGAGGGCGTCGAAATCCGCAGGCGCGATGTCCCTGACATCGACCACCGAGTAGATGCTGGCGTCCGGACGGGAGACGATGATCCCGGGCAGAAGCTGCCGGGTCCGGTCCGTGAAGGTTTGGAGCATGCCGCGGTAGTAATCCCGCTGGCGCGCGAACCACGCTTGCAGGTCGGCGCGGGATTCCCCGGCCAGCCCGGCGAAGATCCACTGGCCGATGATGTTGCTGCACAGGCCGGCGGTGTTCTCGGCGACCGCCCGCTTGTGGAACTCCAGGCTGTCGGTGACCAGGCCGCCGATGCGCAGGCCGCAGGCGTTCCAGACCTTCGAGGCTGTCTCGATGCTGATGCGGCGCCCGGTGATGCCCGGCACGTCCTGCTCGGTCAGGCCCCAGACGCTGACGGGCTCCTCGCCCGCGTAGTAGAGCTCCCGGTAGGCCTCGTCGCTGATCATCCACATCCCGTACTCCACGCACAAACGTCCCAGGGCGGCCAGGGATCGGCGGTCGTAGAGCTGGCCGGTGGGATTGTCGTAGGGGATGACGACCATGGCGCCGGGCCGGTGCTCCCGGATGACCGACTCGATCTCGTCGATCCCCGGCAGGGAGAAGCGCCCGTCCGGTCCGAGATCGCGCGTGATGGAGACCGTCGCCCGGCCCAGCCGCTCGGCGAAGGCCTTGTAGTTGGTGTAGGCCGCGTCGATCAGCAGCAGCGGGCGGTCCTTCGTCCCCGCCGGCCCGCAGCACCCGACGACGACCAGTTCCATGGCCTGGCTGCCTCCGTCGGTGACCTGGGTCAAGAGGCCGTCGGTGGGGAATCCGCTGGCGGCGATGATGTTCCTGAAGGCCGCGTTGGTCTCCGGAAGGCCGACCGTCGCGCTGTACTTCACCACGCCCCCGGCGAACGGGCTGGGCGCCTCCCCCAGGGTGCGCAGACGCTTCTGCATGGCCGGGTGCATGGGCAGCGAGACGTTGCCGATGGCCGTGTTCAGGGCCTCGGTGCCGTCGGTGCGGGAAGCGAACTCGATCTGGGCCAGGCGGATGACCGAAGGTTGGCGGGAGGCGAAATGGGCGGACAGTCTGGGATCAGCCATCGTTCCCTCTCCTGGTGGCGGCCGCCGGGTCACTCCCCCACGACCTGCACGAAGATGCGGCGCTCCCGGGGGTCGTTGTCGTGGTCGATGACCACGATCTGTTGCCAGGTCCCCAGGACCAGCTTCCCCCGGTGCAACGGTACCGTAATGTTGGGCCCCAGGAACGACGCCCGCAAATGGGAAAATCCGTTGTCGTCACCCCAGGTGTCCCCGTGCCGGGTGGGCATGGAACCGGGCCAGAGCTTTTCCAGGGCCTCCTGCATGTCGGCCACCAGGGCCGGTTCGAACTCGATGGTGGTGATCGAGGCGGTGGAACCCACCGCGAACACGTTGACCAGGCCTTCGCGCAAGGACGACTCCTCCACCACGGCGGCGACCTGGCCGGTGATGTCCCGGATGTCGGAAAAACCCACTGTATCGATCCTGATTTCTCGGCCATGGATCATCGGCCATCCTCCAAGATGAAGCCCGCGGCCCATGATAGGGGCCGCGGGCCTCCAGGCCAACCCAAGATCGGGAACCGCTAGCGGCGTCCGCGCCCTCCCCGTCCCCGGCCCTCATCGTCGTCGTCATCATCATCGTCATCATCGTCATCATCATCCTCGTCGTCATCATCTCCGTCATCATCATCGTCATCTTCGCCGTCATCGTCCTCGCCGTCCCCGTCGTCACCCGCGTCCTCATCATCGTCATCCTCACCACCGCCCCCTGGCAGCCCAACACCGAATCCTGCCCCACCGGGAATGTTGTCGCCCAGGGTTTCGGATAGACCGTCCGGGCCTGCGGAAAAGACGATCCTGGCTGCCGGATCCACCAGGAGGGAACGGCCCCAGCCGTCCTGGTCCAGTTCCGACGCGAGGTGAAGAGCCTGGCGATCGGCGCCCGACCAGTCCCCTGCCAGCGCCAGCAGGGGATCCGTGGTCAATGCTGCCTGGGCCGTCTTGACCCGGCGCAGGGTCTCGTCCCTGCCGGGAGGCACCGCGCTCACCGACCACTGGACGTCGTCGCCGCCGCCCCCGTCATCGGTGCGGTCCGGACCGCAGCTCCGCAGGTTCAGGTCGGGAGGATAGTTCCCGTTGCTCTGCACGGACATGGTCACCGGCCTGAACCAGGGATCCAGGAAGAGGCCGCCATCACCGGGCAGGTAGCTGCCCAGCAGATCGGAGGGCGCCGTCGGGAAGGCCGCATGGTCCCGGTAGTACCGGGACGCCGCCTCGCCGATGGCCCGGAGAGAGGCCGAGCAGACCTGGATGTGATTCCGGTCGATCTGGCCGGGGGTCACCAGGACCAGCAGGTCGTCGGTTTGCGCCGCCAGCTGCCACGTCCCGCCGACGGACCCGCAGGTCAGGACCCCATCCTCCCCCGCGCTGGCCACGACGGCCCCCGCCGCAGCCGCCGGATGGGTCACCGGCGAAGGATCGTAGTGGTAATCGAGTCCGAACTCGTCCAGGAGGATCTCCTCGAGGGTCCCCTCACGCCCGCCGACGTAGGGGCCTTGCCAGCCGGTCACCCCCGGATCGCTGAACAGGGCCGCGAGCCCCTCGCCGGCGGAGGGAAAGCGTCCCGTGTCCTCGTAGAAACCCAGGAGTCCTGCGCGCAGGGTCGCCAGTTCCCGGCCGGTGGCGTCGGACCTGGCGCCCTGGAGTTGCCGGTAGGCCAGGGGGGCGGCGATCCCGGCGAACAGGGCGACGATGGCCACCGCGATCAGGATCTCCGTCAGGGTGAAACCCCGACGGTCGACGTGGTTGGGGGACATGGCAAGCCTCCTCGTTTCTCAGGTCCGAAGGAACCCTGCTCCGGTTATCGGGAATCGAGAGGCGGGTATTGAGGAAAACCGGCCCCTCCTGCGGGGAGGGGCCGGTTCGCGGAATCGCCGGGGGATCGCGGCTACTTGATCAGCAGCGGCGCGATCACCACGCTGATCACCGACATCAGCTTGATGAGGATGTTCAGGCTGGGACCCGAGGTGTCCTTGAACGGATCGCCCACGGTGTCGCCCACGACCGCGGCCTTGTGGGCGTCGCTGCCCTTGCCGCCGAAGTGGCCGCTCTCGATGTGCTTCTTGGCGTTGTCCCAGGCGCCGCCGGCGTTGGACTGGAACAGGGCCAGCAGCACGCCGCTGGCCGTCACCCCGGCCAGCAGGCCGCCCAGCATCTCGGTCCCGCCGATGAACCCGACGGCCACCGGCGCCACCACGGCGATCATGCCGGGCAGGATCATTTCCCGGATGGCCGCGGCCGTGGAGATGTCCACGCAGCGGCGGAAGTCGGCGACGCCCGTGCCCTCCATCAGGCCGGGGATCTCCTTGAACTGGCGGCGGACCTCCTCGATCATCGAGAAGGCCGCGCGGCCGACGGCGTCCATGGCGAAGCTGGAGAACAGGAACGGCAGCATGGCCCCGAACAGCAGACCCACCAGGACGGTGGGCACCAGCAGGTTGATGGTCTCCAGGCCCACGATCTGCTGGTAGGCGCTGAACATGGCCAGGGCGGTCAGGGCGGCCGACCCGATGGCGAAGCCCTTGCCGATGGCGGCGGTGGTGTTGCCCACGGCGTCGAGCTTGTCGGTGCGGGCGCGGACTTCCTTGCCCAGGCCGGCCATCTCGCTGATGCCGCCGGCGTTGTCGGCGATGGGGCCGTAGGCGTCGACGGCCAGCTGGATGCCGGTGGTCGAGAGCATGCCCAGGGCCGCGATGGCGATGCCGTACAGTCCGGCGAACTCGTACGCGACCAGGATCACGACGCCCAGCACGATGATCGGCAGGGCGGTGGACTGCATCCCCAAACCCAGGCCGGCGATGATGTTGGTCGCCGCGCCGGTCTCGCTCTGCTTGGCGATGCCCCGGGCCGGCTTCTTGTCCTCCGCCGTGTAATATTCCGTGATGACGCCGATGGCGATGCCGCCGGCCAGGCCGGCGATGGTGGCGATGAACACGCCCAGCCACTTGTCGGCCGGGAGCATCAGGTTGGCGATCACGCCCGTCAGCACCGCCATGATGATGCCGGCGCCGAAGGTGCCGATGTTCAGGGCGGTCTGGGGGTTGCCCCCCTCCTTGGTCCTGACGAAGAAGGTCCCGATGATCGAGACCACGATGCCTGCGCCCGCCAGCACCAGGGGCAACAGGACCGCATTCAGATTCCCGGCCGGCAGGAAGGCCACGCCCAGGATCATCGAACCCACGATGGATCCCACGTAGGACTCGAAAAGGTCGGCGCCCATGCCGGCCACGTCGCCCACGTTGTCGCCGACGTTGTCGGCGATCACCGCGGGGTTGCGCGGATCGTCCTCGGGAATCCCCGCCTCGACCTTGCCCACCAGATCGGCCCCCACATCGGCGGCCTTGGTGTAGATGCCCCCGCCCACGCGGGCGAACAGGGCGATGGAACTGGCGCCGAGGGAGAACCCGGAGATCACCTGCAGCAGGCGGGTCGTGCCCCACGTCTCCCCGTAGACCTGGGAATAGATGATGTACAGGATGCTCAGCCCCAGCACGCCGAGGCCGACGACGACCATGCCCATGACCGTGCCGCCGCTGAACGCCACGGCCAGGGCCTTGGTCAGGCCGTCGCGGGCGGCGTTGGTGGTCCGCACGTTGGCCAGGGTGGCGATCTTCATCCCGAAGAAGCCCGCCGCGCCGGAGGCCACGGCTCCCAGGACGAAGGACAGGCCGATCAGGGCGTGGGAGTTGGAAAGCTTGGCGTTGCCGACGGCCAGCAGGACGGCCACGATGATCACGAAAACGGCCAGGACCCGGTATTCACGGTTCAGGAAGGCCATGGCGCCTTCGTGGATGTGGCCGGCGATGGTCCGCATCTTCTCGTCGCCGGGATCCTGGCGCTTGACCCAGGAAGCCTTGTAGGCGGCGAAAAGCAACGCCAGCACACCGGCGGCGGGGATGAGATAAATCACGGTTTTCCTCCTGCACAGGGGGTGGATCCGGATGGACGGGCTCAAAAAGACAGACGCCCGGGACCGAGCGTCTGCTCTGAAAACGAGACAATTCTAGCAAAATCCCCCGGGTCCCGCAAGCCAAGACAGAGAAGCCAAGACAGGCCGGGGGAATATCAACCCCGGCTACTTGTTCTCGATCGAGACGAGTTCGACCTCGAACACCAAGGTGGCGTAGGGCGGAATGGACTGGCCGTATCCCTGGGCTCCGTACCCCATGGCCGGAGGGATGATCAGCTGGGCCCGGGTGCCCACCTTCATGCCCTCGAGCCCGACGTCCCAACCAGGAATGACCATCCCGGCGCCCAGACGGAACCGGTAGGGCTCGCCCCGGGACAGGGAGGTGTCGAACAGGGCGCCCTTCTGGCCGTCCTCCCAGATCCAGCCCGAGTAGTGGACCGAGATCTGGTCGCCGGGCTCGGCGACGGGCCCGTCGCCCTCCTGCAGGATCTCCACGTCCAGCATGGGGAGGCTCAGGACCTCGATGTCGAAGACCAGGGTCGCACTGGGCGGAATCACCGGCGGCCGGCCCTGTTCCCCGTAGGCCATCTCCGGCCCGATCAGCAGGGTACGCTTGCCGCCCACGTGCATGCCGGGAATCCCCTTCTCCCACCCCTGGATCACGAAGCTCCGGCCCAGCAGGAGGGCGAAAGGAATGTCCCGATCCACGGAGCTGTCGAACTTGGTCGTCTTCTCCCCGTTCTCGTACAACCAGCCGGTGTAGTGGACCTCGACGAAATCGTCGGCCTGGACCACCGCCCCGTCGCCCACGACCGAATCGACGTAGCTCAGGCCGGGCATGATTTCCTGGAAGGCCGGCTTGCCGGTCTGGTCACCCGTGTCGTTCTGGCAACCGGCGCCGGCCAGCACGCCGATCAGGATGACGGCCACGGCCGCCGCGGAGATGTTTCGCATCAGCATCCTCTGGGTTTCTGGTGAGGTGGCCATCCCGGAGCCCCGGGATCGGATTCGCCCGGACAATCTCGCACAACCGGCCGGGGATTTCAACGACTGGTCGGTGAACCGAGGCCGACCTTGCCTTGCGGGGGGATTGATTGCATAGTCCATGACCATCCGAGAGGCGCTCCGAACCGGTCGCAAGACCGCCAACCGAGGACACCCATGCGCGGGAACCGAGGCGTCCTGCAGAACCTGAGCATCCTGACCGCGGGCCAGATCGCCGCCCAGCTCCTGAACGTCTGGGCCCTGGTCTTCCTCGCCGGCCATCTGGGGGCGCACTGGTTCGGGGTCATCCAGATCGGCGTGGCCTTCATGGCCTACGCCCTGATCATCGCCGAGTGGGGCATGGCCACCCTCGGAGTCCGCGAGATCTCCGTCCTGGAAGATCCCCGGGCCGTGTTCCGCTACGCATGTTCCCAGACCGGGATGATGCTCCTGCAGGCGATCGTGGTCCTTGGCCTGGGCCTGGTGGTTCTGCCCCGGCTCCCCTTCTACCGCGAGGACTCCCTCGTCTTCCTGTTCTACCTGCTGACCGTCCTGCCCCAGGCCTTCTTCCAGTCGTGGATCGCCACGGGCATCGAACGCATGACCTGGGTCGCGGTGAACAAGACCGCCAACAGCCTCCTGTACGCGGTCTTCATCCTCGCCCTGCTGCCGGCCCTTGGCAACTGGTCCTCCCTGGCGGTGCACCGCTGGGTTCCCCTGATGCTGATCGCCTCCATGGCCCTGGGCAACCTGGCGGTCGCGGTCCCGCTGTCCCGCCGGCTGGGATCGTTCGTCCGTCCATCCCTGCCGGCGTGGAGAGAGATGCGTCGCCGCTGGCGGGCCACCGCGGCCATCGGCGCCAACGCCATCGTGCTGCGGATCATCCTCAACGTCGACCTGCTCATGCTGGGCATCCTGGCCTCGCCGGCGGTCGCCGGGTCCTATGCCGCCGCCTCCCGGGTGCTCTTCTTCCTGGTCGTGGCGGTGGACGTCCTCTGGGCCGCCCTCCTGCCCCGCTTGTCCCGCCTGGCGGTCTCAGACCCCACGGGGTTCCGGACGGCCTTCAACACCTACTTCGGAGTCCTGGCCACGGCCCTGGCGCCCCTCGCCCTGGGCGGCGTGCTCCTGGGCGGCGACATCGTGGCCTTCCTGTACCGGGGGCAGTTCCCCGCCGCCGAACGTCCATTCCAGCTTCTGGCGGTGGCCTACCCCCTGCTGGGCCTGAGCTCGTACCTGGGCAACTCCCTGCTGGCCATGGGCCGCCAGCACCGGTACACCACCCCCTTGCTGATCGCGGCCGCCGTTGCGATCCTGGGGACTGCGGTCCGGATCCCCGCCCAGGGGGCGACCGGGGCGGCAGGCGCCATGCTCCTCGCCCACGGCATCCTCCTGGCTCTGGTTGCGGCCAACCAGCGCCACCTGTTCAGCGCCGGTTGCGGGCGGCTGCTGCTGTTCCTGATCCTGCCTCTGGGTGCCCTCGCCGGCGTGGTCCAGGTCACCGGCGACCTGCCCGTCCTGGCGCGCATCGCCCTCGGGGGCGGGATCTACCTGGCTCTGGCGGCCCATCCGGTCCGCCTTTTCCTGCACCGGAAGCGCCCATGAAGATCCTGTTGCAGAACTCCCTCTACTGGCCCGACATGGTCGGCGGCGCCGAGCAGTGCACGCTGCTCCTCGCCCGCCTCCTGCGGGAGCGGGGCCACCGGGTGGACATCCTCAGCACCAGCGGCCGCCACGGCCGGAGTGGCGAGCTGAGCGAATCCCCCGATGTGGACGGGGTGGGCCGGGTGTTCAAGGGGGATTCCCACGGCCTCTACGACCTGATCGACGTGGGCGACCGGCGTCCCGGCATCCTGGTGCGCGGACTGCACCATTACGCCGCGGTCCATTCCCCCCGCTGGCGCAGGCTGGCCCTGGGTCTTCTGCGGGATCTCGAGCCCGACGTGCTGCACACCAATTCCCTGGTCGGCCATTCGCCCGCCCTGTGGGCCGCGGCCCGCAGCCGGGGCATTCCGGTGGTGCACACCCTGCACGACTTCCACCTGCTGTGCCCCCGCAACACCCTGCTGCGGTCCAGCGGCGCCGACTGCCTGACCCCACCCTTGCCCTGCCGCATCCTGTCCCGGCTGAAGCTGGCGGCCACCGACCAGGTCCAGGCGGTGACGGCCCCGTCCCGGTTCCATCTCGACCGGCATTTGCAGGCCGGGGGCTTTCCCCGCGCCCACGCCGAGGTCGTCCCCAACGCCATCGAGGACCTTCCGCCGCAGGCGCCGGACCGCCCGCAATCCGGCCCCGTGCGGGGCCTCTTCCTGGGCGTGCTGGAGCCCCACAAGGGCATCGACCTGCTGCTGTCCACCCTGGACCGGGCCTTCGCCTCGGACCGGTTCGGCGATCTGGAGTTCGACTTCGCCGGCCGGGGTTCGGCCGCCGACCGGGTCCGGGACTTCTGCTCCCGGCACGAGGGCCGCGCCCGGTTCCACGGCTTCGTCGGCGGCGAGGCCAAGGAGGGACTGCTTGCCCGGGCCCACCTTTCGGTGGTGCCCTCGACCTGCCAGGACAACTCGCCCCGGACGATCCTGGATGCCCTTGCCTGGGGCCTGGCGGTCATCGCCAGCGCGCGCGGGGGCATACCCGAGCTGGTGGACGACGGGCGCGAGGGATTCATCATCGAGCCCGGGGAAGCGGATCTGCTGGCTGCCCTGGCCCGCTACCTCGAGGACCGGACCCTGCTGGCGGCGCACGGCCTGGCCGCCCGCCGTCGCGCAGCGAGCTTCACCCCGGACCTCCATGCCGGCCGCTTCGAGGCGATCTACCGTTCCGTGACCGGCAGCCCGCAGGACCCGGCTCGCCAGCCCCGGCTTGACTGAACCGGCGGGCGAGCGAATAATGGCCCTTCCGTGTTCCGGAACTCCAACGACCAACCCGGCGGTAGCCTTGCGTCATTCCCTGGGGCAGTACTTCCCCTTCCTGGCGGGATTCTTCCTGGTGGTGAACCTGTTCGTGGTGCCGCCCGTGGACGCCTCGCCCCGCCTGACCGACCTGCTGGGAATCGCCCTGGGGCTGCGGGTGCTGTACCGCCTGGCCACCGGTCGCCAGCCCGTGCTACCGTTGGCTTTCGCCTTCTTCGCCCTGGCGTTTCCCCTCGCCTGGATCGTGCCCGCCTTCTTCATGGAGGACCCGGCCACCATCGTCCAGTCCGGCCGCTGGCTCCTGGCCATCCCCTGGGCGCTGACCCTCCTGGAGATCCTCCGGCGCGAGGACCACACCATCGGGCTGGCCTGGGGTCTGGTCATCGGGTGCGGCGTCAACGTCGGGGTGATCATGCTGCAGGCCGTCGGCCTTGAGGGCTACCTGCGCTGGGTCGGGCTCTCCTCCGACAGCGCCATCTACTACTACACGACAGGCCTCGCCCTGAGGCTGCCCGGCCTGCACGGCCATCACGGGGCCAGCAGCGCCGTCATGAGCCTCATCATTCCCGCGGTGATGTACCTCTACCTCAAGGGCCGGGCCGGCGCCCTGTGGGTCCTGGTGTCCCTCGGAGCCCTGATGATCGGCCTGCACCTGGCCAGCACGCGCAGCCCGCTGGTCATCACGGCCGCGACCCTCCTCTTCGCCATGCTGACCGCCCGCCGCCTCGACCGCATCCTGGCCGCCCTGGGCGTGGTCCTGGTGCTGGTGGTTCCGGTCCTGGTCATGGTGGGCCCCCCGGGCGGCTGGAGCCGCTGGACCGACCAGCAGGCCATCAGCACCAACGCCCAGGAGCGCTTCGACAGCAACCTGGGCTCGGCGTATCTGACGGTGACGGTGCCCTGGGGCCACGGCGTGAAGAACGGCGCCATGCAACTGGCTGACCGGACCACCCAGTCGGCCACCCACAACGCCTTCCTCCAGGCCGGACTGGTCTACGGCCTGCCGTTCGCCATGCTGGTGATCCTGGGAGTCGGGCGGGCCGTCTCGAGAGCCAGGCACGGCCCGGGGCATCCGGGCCTGCTGCCTGCGTTGCTGGCATTTCATTTCGGGGGGCTGGCCATGTTCGAGGAGCACCTGAACAATCCGACCTTCATCATCCTCGTGGCCTGGTTCGTCACCGCGCTGATCTGGGCGCCTCGGCCGGCGGCGGAGGGGCCGCCGCCGGCCGGGGCGTTGCCCGCAGGTCAGACCGACTGAAAGATCCGGCCGCGGTGGCGCGCGACGTAATCCCAGGCGAAGGCCAGGACGAAGCCGCCGAACCCGCCCAGGACCACCAGGATCAGGATGGCCCGCAGGGGGCGGGGCCTGACCGGCTTGTCCGAGACCATGGTCTCGCCCACCTTCTGCAGGGGTGACAGCAGGCTCAGCTTGCTCGCGCGTGCGGAGATCTCCAGCTCGACGCCCCGGCGCTGGGCGGGGATGCCCAGTTCCATCTCAAGGAAGGCCTGGCCGATCTTCTCCTCGACCTCCCGCAACCGGGCGGCGACGGTCACCCGCCGTTTGAGCTCCAGGCGGCCGATGCGGATGTCGGTCAGGTCGGCCTCGAGGTTCATGCTGTCGGCCATGGCCTGAGCCTTGCCGACGGCGTCCATCAGGTCCAGCCTCACCCGGGCCAGCCCCTGCAGGACGTCGCCCTCGTCGAGCACGGCGTCCCGACGGGCCCAGCCGGGAACCTCCACCTCGCCGGCGGGGACGCCGGCCTCGACGGCGGCCACCGCCTCGTCCAGGCGGGCCAGATCGGCCCGATACCTGGCCACGGCTCCCGTTTCCCCCTCCGCACGGCTGCGGAAGAAGGACTTCTGCCGTCTCTGGTACTCGATGTCGAACCCGATCTCGCGCGCCTGTTCGGCCACCATCAGGGACTCGGCCCGGGCCGACTGGAGCCTCAAGGCCAGGTTGCCTTCCAGGCGTTCGATCTCCAGGAGCTGGTTCTGCAGTTCCAGGATGTTCAGGCGCAGCCCGTCACGGGTCAGCTTGATCTGGCTGCTCACCGAATCGGACTCGGCGTAGGCGTTGAAAAGGGTGATGGAGCTGTCGAGCAGGGCGACGGCCAACTCCTGGCTGGTGGCCGTCGTCCACAGGGTGATCACCTCGCCGCCCTGCAGGTTGGTCAATCCCTGGGCGATGAACTCGGCCGCGATGACGGGGCGCTCCTCCTCCGGCAGACCCAGCCGCGCGACCAGATCCCGCCGGTAGAGCTCCTGCTCGTACCAGCGGGTGATGTCCTTGAGCTGCCATTGCCGCACGGGCCCGCCGCTGGGATCGTAGGCGGTGATGCCCGGTCGGATGGTGGCGTAGGCTTCCCAGCGCTTGGTGCCGAACTGGCCGTAGAGGAGCCCGACGGCCAGTCCCAGCAGAGGCGGCAACAGCACGAGCCAGCGGCGCCGCCACAGGATGTTCAGGATGCCCGCCAGATCGACGGTCTGGTCGTTGCCGTTGTGTCCGTATTCCAAGCTCCGCCTCCCGGGCGTCCGGTTCGGGGTCGATTACAGCAAACCGCCCAACCGCTCCTGCGATTCGGCCTGGATCTGCGCGTGCAGGGAATTGCCGTGGGAATCCATGGTCACCACGACGGGGAACCGCTCGACCTGGAACTCCCAGATGGCCTCGGGAGAGCCGAACTTCTCGGCCAGGTGGACTCCGGGCACGTCGACGACCCGTTCGGCGAGGACCTGGGCGGCCCCCCCGATGGCGTGGAAGTAGACCGCGCCCACCTTCCGGCAGTATTCGAGCGTCTTGGGCCCCATGCCGCCCTTGCCGATGACCCCGCGGATCCTGTACTGCTCCATCAGGGGGCCCTGGTAGGGTTCCTCGCGGATGCTGGTCGTCGGGCCGGCCGCCTTGACCACCCACTTGCCGTTCTCCTTCACCACCACCGGGCCGCAGTGGTAGATGATGCTGTCCTCGAGCTCCACGGGCGGCTTGCCGCCGTCGTGGAGGTACTTGTGGACGGCGTCGCGGCCGGTGAAGATCAGGCCGGTGATCTCCACCCGGTCCCCCACCTTCAGGGCGCGGATCTTCTCTTCCGTGAACGGTGCTTCGAGCAGCATGATCCAGCCTCCTTCGGGTTAGTAGAGCCAGCGGGTGATCTTCCCGCCCTCGCTGAGGACGATGCCGTTGCGCCGGAAAGCCCAGCACATGTAGGCGATGGACACGAAGAACGAGGCCGGCAGCCGGTTCCGGTGGGTGACCTTCACGCCCAGGAGGGTCGTCGATCCTCCGAAGCCCATGGGGCCGATGCCGAGGCTGTTGCCCTCCTTCAGGACCCGGGCCTCGAGCCTGGCCAGCTCGGGATCGTCGTTCCTGTCGTCCAGCTTGCGGAACAGGGTCTCCTTGGCCGCGACGTACCCGGTCCCCCGGTCGCCGCCGATGCAGACGCCCAGGATGCCCGGCCCGCAGCCCTTGCCCTGGGCCTGGTGGACGGCGTCCAGCAGGCACCTGCGGACCCCTTCCAGATCCCGGCCGGCGCCGAGGCGGGTATCCGGCAGGCTGTACTGGCAGCTGGTGTTCTCGCAGCCTCCGCCCTTGAGCATCATCCTGGCCGTCAGGGACTTGCCCCTGGTCCGGTGCAGGTGGAAGGAAGGGCTCCCCGGACCGAGGTTGGTGCCGCTGTTCTTCCCGGTGAGGGAATCCACAGAGTTCTGCCTCAGGTAGCCGACCTTGGTGGCCTGGACCACGGCCTTCTCGTAGGCCTTCACGAAGGTCCACTCGTCGCACCAGTCGGGCAGGTCGGCGTAGCAGATGATGGTCCCGGTGTCCTGGCACAGGGGCTGGGACTTCTCCCGGGCCAGCCGGATGTTGTCCCTGATCACCCCCATGGCGTACTTTCCGTTGCTGTCCTTGGCTTCCTTGCGCCACCCCTTGTCGATGGCGCCGATGACGTCGGCGGGCAGTTCCGCCGACGTGCGGCGGATCAGCTCCAGGAGATTCTGCTGCAGCAGTCTGGCGTCCATGGGAGCTCCTCGGGAAAATGGGTCGATGACGCAACCGGGGGATATTAGCGGCCTCCGGTTGCCAGGTCAAAGGTTCGTTGGGCGGCGATTGCCGGGTGACCGGAGAGGCGATCCGCGTTATTCTGCCCGGGAATCCGGGTTTCGGGCCGGTTGCCCCCCCGCACGCACCCGTCAGAGAAAGGAATGCGACCGTGAAATACGTCCTGTTCGGCGCCGGTCTCCAGGGCACCGCCATGGCCTTCGATCTGCTGAAACACGCCCGGGGAACGACTTCCGTGGTGGCCGTGGACGCCAACCCCGACGCCCTGTCGGCCCTCTCGGCCAAGCTGGACGATCCACGCCTGACCACCGTGGCCGGCGATGTACGCGATCCCGCCCTCACGACCCCCCTGCTGGCCGGCGCGGACGTCGCCCTGAGCGCGGTGAACTACTGGTTCAACGACGACCTGGCGGGCCTGGCCATCGCGGCCGGGGCCCACTTCCTGGACCTCGGCGGGAACAACGACGTGGTGGCCCGGGAGTTCGCCCGGTCGGACGAGGCCCGCGACAGTGGCGTGGCCGTGGTCCCCGACTGCGGCCTGGCCCCGGGACTGGCCGGCATCCTGGGCTACCACCTGGCGACGGGTCTCGAGCGGTGCCGCAGCCTCAAGCTGAGGGTCGGCGGCCTGCCCGCCCGGCCCCTGCCGCCCATGAACTACAAGGTGGTGTTCTCGGTCCAGGGACTGATCAACGAGTACGTCGAGCCGGCCCTGGTCATCCGGGACGGCCGCGTTCGGACCATCCCCTCCCTGACCGAACTGGAGACCCTCCGCTTCCCCGAACCGTTCGGCGAACTGGAGGCCTTCCAGACCAGCGGCGGCATCTCCACGCTGCCGCAGACCC
>Ga0180009_10001866_pt1 | contig 25142 bp, 20 predicted proteins | sample OS_PC_MetaG_FD_123537 | JGI IMG/M metagenome (GOLD analysis project Ga0180009, IMG submission 123537) | Groundwater microbial communities from the Aspo Hard Rock Laboratory (HRL) deep subsurface site, Sweden - OS_PC_MetaG | ecosystem: Environmental > Aquatic > Deep subsurface > Groundwater...
AACAAGAACGGCATAAGAATAAACTTCATAGGAAGAATATCAAAATTCCCAGGCGAAGTTCATGATAAAATGCAGCAGCTGATGCAATTGACAAAAGACAACAAGGAACTGACAGTTAATTTTGCAATGGCTTACGGCGGAAGGGAAGAAATCATAGATACTGCAGTGAAAATAGCAAAAGAAGTGAAAGAAGGCAATTTAAGTCCTGAAAATATTACAGAAGAAGTGTTTGCAAAACATCTATATTTAAACTCTGACCCTGATTTCATAATAAGGACAGGCGGAGACAGGAGAACAAGCAATTTCCTTGTGTGGCAGAGCAATTATTCCGAGTGGTTCTTTCTTGAGAAGACATGGCCTGAGTTCACAAAAGAGGATTTAATGCAGTGCATTGAAGAGTTTGAAGAAAGGGAAAGAAGGTTTGGGAAATAATCATATTATCTTGTACTTCGTGCTTATCAATCCCCACTCTACCAAAAGCAATACCATCGCAAGAAACAGCAGATAAATTGACAAATCCATGCTTACTGGCCTGTCTTTCAGCTTTGCAATTTCAGAGAATGTTGCCATAAGGCTTGCTTCATCTGTTGGCCGGTAGTATTGGCCGCCTGTTGCTGTGGCAATTCCCTTAAGCATATCTTCATCAAGCTTGAATGAAGCCCCTATATCGCTTATTACCCCTCCTTCTGAAGTGCCTATGCCTATTGTATTTATTACAACTCTCTTATCCGCAATATACTCAAGAGCATCTTCAGGGGAAATTCCTATGTTTGACTGCCCGTCTGAAAGCAGGACAACTGCCTTTGGCCTGTCTCCTCCAAGAAGGTTGGCAGAGGTAATGATTGCCGTGCCCAGGTCAGTGCCCCCGAGCTTTTGTATTTCCATGGAGCTTACTATGCCTTTAAGCTTATCAAGATCAGATGTTGGTATGGAATGGATGTAAGCTGCCCCTGAAAAACTGACAATCCCAATATTTACATCTCTTGGCATTGAATCAAGGAAAAGCAAAAGAGCTGCCTTTGTTGCCTCCATTCTGTTCGGCCGGTAATCTTCCGCAAGCATGCTTGATGAAGCATCAATTGCCAATACCAGGTCATAGTCAAGTGTCTTGCCGTCATACCACATTTTAGTGCCTGTTGCAGCGAGGATCAGCGCAACTACTGCAATAATCCGCATTAACAGCAAAAGCACATTTTTTGCAACAATTCTCCCGCCTGTTACCCTTTTTATCGCCTCAAAGTTGGCGAATTTCAGGGCTTGCTTTTTTCCGTGCTTAAGGCTGTAGAAATGGACAAAGACAAGCAAAGGAATTATGCCAAGCAGCGCAAGGTACTCTGGCTTTACAAATTCAAAGGATATCAAAATCTCTTCCTCCTTCGCATTTCAAAAAACTTTACCATTGTTTCATATAAGGGCTTGTTTGTCTCAAGCGTCATTGCATCAACATTTGCGTCCTTGAAAATGTTCATAAGCTCCCTGTCCTGCTTTTTTGCCATTGCTTCATACCTTTGCTTTATTAGCGCTGAATGTATAAGCATTCTTTCCCCTGTGTAAGGGTCTTCTATCATTACCTCGCCGACATCGCCTGGCATTGCAGTGTCCCTGGGGTCCCTTACCATTATGCAGACTGCATCAAACTTGCCGCCCATGAGTTTCAGCTTTTTCTGCCATAAAGCGCCTTTTGCGCCGTAAAAATCAGACACTATGACCACAACGCTGTGCCTTTTCCTTATGAAATTCAGCGCAAAATCCTCTGCTTCAGCAAGGTTATAGCTTCCGCCGTACATATTAGGATCAAGTATGACTCTTGCCATCTTGTAAAACTGCCTTACTCCCTTGCCTGCTCTTGTGTAATATTTTACATTGTCTGAAAATGTTATAAGCCCGACACCGTCGCCTGCGCTCAGTATTGTATATGTAAGCGCAAGCACAAATTCAGCGGCAATTTCATTCTTCAGCTTGTCCTGTGAGCCGAAAATCATGCTTGAGCTTACGTCAAGAACAAAATAAATTTCAAGCTCCCTTATCTCCCTGTAAACCTTTACAAGCATCTGCTTGGCTTTTACAGAGGCTTTCCAGTCAATTTTGCTGGCGTCAATGTCAGGTGAGTACGGCTTGTATCCCTCAAACTCAAACCCTGCTCCCCTGAATACGCTGATATACTCGCCTAATGCCTTTGTCTGCACAATCCTTTTTGTGATTGCCTCTATCTTTCTTATAATCTGGGCAAGGTCTACCTTCAGCCTTCTTTTTTCTTCACTCTCTTTTACTGCCACTTTTCCTTACCTAAGGTACAGGCACCCTTGACAGAATTTCCTTGATTATCATATCCGCAGTCACTTTTTCAGCTTCTGCCTCATAAGTAAGGATAAGCCTGTGCCTCATTACATCATATGCAACATCTTTGACATGCTGCGGCGTGACAAAGCTTTTTCCTTCAATCAGCGCCTGGGTTTTCGCGCCAATATACATGCAGATTCCTGCCCTTGGCGAGCATCCAAGCTCAATGAACCTTGCATGCTCAACCTTGTATTTTGCAGGCTTCCTTGTCGCGTCAACAATCCTTACTATGTATTTCTCTATTTCAGGGTCAAGGTATATGGTCTTGGCAAACTCCTGCATCTGGATTATCTTCTCAGGGGTAAGAATGGTTTTCAGCTCGAAATCCTCGAATTTGTTCAAGGTAAGGTTTCTTTTTAGTATTAACTGCTCTTCATCCTGCTCAGGATATGGCATTAAAAGCTTGAACAAAAACCTGTCAACCTGCGCTTCAGGCAGCCTGTAAACTCCTTCCTGTTCCAATGGGTTCTGGGTTGCCATGACAAAGAAAGGATTTGGCAATGGAAATGTTTCTTTTGCTATAGTTACTTGCCTTTCCTGCATTGCCTCTAATAACGCTGACTGTGTTTTTGGAGGGGTCCTGTTGATTTCATCTGCCAGCAGGAAGTTTGCGAATATAGGGCCTTTGACAGTTAAAAACCCTTTTCCTTCTATGTAGCTTTGCAGGCCTAAGATGTCTGTGGGCAATAAGTCCACTGTGAACTGTATCCTGCTGAATGAGCAGCCTGTGACTTTTGCCAGGGTTCTTACTAATAATGTTTTTGCAATGCCTGGCAGGCCTTCAACAAGCACGTGGCTGTTGCATAACAATCCCCTTAACAATCCTGTGACAACAAGGTCCTGGCCAACGACAACTGTTTTTATCTCTTTCCTTACTTCATTGAGAAGCTTATAGTACTCTTTAATTTTCTGATTGCTGTCTATTGGTCTTGAAGGCTTTTTTGGCTTTTCAGCAATCTCTTTTGTAATGTCTTCTTGAGGAATTTCTTTTTTAGCTTTCTTAGTGTGCTTTTTTGGCTCTTCGGGCTTCTTGTGCTTGCCTCTTTTTTCTATCTTAAGCTTTTTTTTCACCATCTTTGTTGTTAATATAAAGCTGTTTTATGCTTTTAAATGTTTCTTATTGGTTTGTGGCTAATGGCTAAAGAGGAAGGAGGCTGCGCTTCTGGCTTTTTAATGTTTGAGAATTATTATCATGGATTGAAGTCAGTGGCCTTTTTAGGTTTTCTTAGGAATTTTTCACTAATTTTTCAAGATTGTCTTTTCCTCTAACTTTCTGGCGCCCGCCTGGAAGCATCAACCTGTCAGGCACAAAATAGCTCAATGTCGGTGCTAAAATGTGCGTTAGCATAAATGCAGTCATAGCTGTGTCAAGGCCGTTTGGCGTGTTAACAGTCCATTTCATGTTTCCCCATTCAGCCCTGTGGTAATTATCTGATACAATCCCCTGCCTTGAGATCGTATATCTTTCTTTCTGGTGATCATCTTTGTATTTTAAATTTTTTGCAGGGACTTGCTTTGATAATCCTACAGCTTGCATATCTGTATTTGTAGGTATATACAAAGCTCCTGAAGGTATTGGCATTGCAGGCAGCGGCTGGTCCACAAATTCAAAATGGACTGAGCTTTTTCCCAATTCAGTATCAAACCAATCAACATTTATCCTCTTGAATAATTCCGGGGCATTGGTTACATCAAAATCATAATATGTAAATTTCTCAAAGCCCAAATTAAGTATATTTGCCAGTTTTGCAGCGCCATCTCCAACTGCATTAAAGTCAATAGCATCAATTTTTCCATAATTTGTCTTATCAAGCACTATATCAAATATTTTCTGGGCAGGAAGTTTTGAGATTTCATTTAAGTACCTGATTGCTAAGGCTGCCTGCAAAGCGTTTCCGCATTCTACGCCAAATTTCTGGACCAATGTCCTGTTATGGTATAATTTTTCAAAATTGGTTATTGCAGGTGCGCCTTCCAGGTCAGTATGTCCTGATAAGGCATATCGCCCAAACAATCCCGAAATCGGGTACATCAATGTTGCAGCAACAGGCTCTTGCAGCTCCACACCTAAGAAATAGCTATGGAAATTATACCCAATACTAGTTACCTTTACATTGCAGCCCTGCTTCTCGCCTTTTAATATAGGCAATCGCCTGCTTTTTGACACATGTGTCCTTGCAGTGCCAATATCCACTTGCGGGTCAAATCCTGCATATAATATTCTTGTTGAATCATCAATTTGCGACAGAAAAATATCCCCATTTTCCTCATAGAATCTTTCTTTATACTTGTTTACAGTTTGTGCAAAATCCTCACTATGCGGGAACCCTTCCCTTTCTGTAGTTCCGAAAGTGTCATATTGTTTTCTTTTCTCCGGATTCGAAAGCAGTTCATATGCTTCGCCTATTTCAACAAATTTTCTGTGTGATTCTGGTGAGCCTGAGTTTCTGTCAGGATGGTTCTGAAAAGCCACCCTTTGATATGCCTTCTTGATATCAGATTGGGAAGTGGTTTTATCAATGCCTAATATGTCGTATAAATTTCTGCTTTTTTTCATTTTATTTAACCCTCAAACTGCTGTATTATAGTTACTTTTAGCAAATAGTAGCCATATATAAGCCTTGTGCCTCGATATTCCCATCTCCTTTCTTCTCAAGGCGTAACAGTAAGCTTTATATACTAGTTAGTGTATATTAAACAATAAGATAGTGTCACAAAGACACTAACGGAGGACAAAAATGGAAACACTTGAACAAAAAACACTGGACATGGGGCTTTTGACAGAAGATGAGGCTGCATTGTCAACAGACTTTTACCAGCCAACCATGATGGCTTGCTATAAGCATGACAACAAGGACAAGACAGCAACATTTGACTTGTTTGTAAGGAAGATGCCAAAGAACAGGCATTATCTTATAGCTGCTGGGATTGAGCAGGCAGTTGCTTACCTCCAAAAAGCAAGATTCACCAAAGATGACATAGAATTCCTGAGAAAGCAGGAAGTGTTTGACGAATCATTCCTTTCATACCTTGAAAACTGGAAATTCACAGGAGATGTGTCAGCTGTGAAAGAAGGGACTCCTGTTTTTTCAAACGAGCCGATAATGAGGATTACTGCTCCTTTATGCGAGGCGCAGCTAGTGGAAACATACCTGCTTTCAATGATTAACTACCAGACAGCCATTGCGTCAAAAGCATCAAGAATAGTTGAGTCTGCGAAAGGCAGGCCTGTTGTTGACTTTGCATTAAGAAGATGCCATGGGCCTGGAGCAGCGCTGCTTGAGGCAAGGGCTTCTTACATTGCAGGCTGCGTCGGAACGTCAAATGTTGCAGCTGCGAAAAGATTTGACATACCAGTGAAAGGAACAATGGCGCACGCTTTGGTTATGGTTTATGATGATGAGCAGGAATCATTCAGGGCATTTGCAGACACTTTCAAGGACACAAAGCTTCCTTTGGTTTTACTGGTGGACACTTACGATACGATAAAAGGAGCCGAGAATGCAATTAGCATTGCAAAAGAGCTTGAAAAAGAGGGAAAAAGGCTTTCCGGAGTAAGGCTGGACTCAGGCGATTTGGCTGACTTGAGCAAAAAAGTAAGGAAGATGTTTGATGAGGCAGGGCTTGACTATCTTTCAATATTTGCAAGCAATGATTTGAATGAATGCAAGATAAATGATTTGCTGCGTTACGGCGCGCCAATTTCTGCTTTTGGGGTTGGCACTGAGATGGGTGTTTCCCTGGATGCTCCTTCATTATCAGGAGTGTACAAGCTTGCAGAGTGCACTAACAATGATGATGGGCTTGTTTCAAGGATGAAAATGTCTGAGGGAAAAGACACGCTTCCCGGCAGAAAGCAGGTTTACAGGATGTTTGACGCAAACGGAAGAATGGTAAAGGATGTGATTGCTCTTGAGAATGAGGGAGTTGAGGGAGAGCCTTTGCTTGAAAAGGTGATGGAAAACGGAAGGGTCTGTGTTGATTTGCCTTCACTGCATGAGACAAGAGCTTACTGCATTGAGCAGGTTGCAAGGATTCCTGAAAGAACAAGAATGGATAACCAGTATGCGCACATGAGGCTTTCAGACTTGGGAATGAAGGACATGGATGTGCTTGCTGAGAGGAACGTGCCTTACATGGTTGAGGTGAGCCAAGGATTGCAGAAGCTTGTTCAGGAGCTAAAAGAAAAGCGAGGGAGGAACTAAAATGAAAAACATCTGTTTTTACGACGTGGACACGCAGCACGACTTTATGGATGAGAAAGGCGCATTGTATGTGCCTGGTGCTGAAGAAATAAGGCCAAAGCTTCATGCGCTAACGCGCTATGCGCTGGATTTGCCTTATGACTATACAGACCCAGAGTCAGGCCGGCGCTATAGGCATACTGTTCCCCATTACGAGATTGATTTATACCCAATATTAGGCTCTGTAGACAGGCATTATGAAGGGGATGCAGAGCTAAAGATATTCCCAAAGCACTGCATGGACGGGACAGAAGGGCAGAAAAAAATACCTGAAACCTCAATTGTGGCGCAGACATGGTGCGGCAATGCAGTAACGCCTCCTTGCATGGAGGATGCTTACATTGAGAACAGGGCGCACCTGCCTCAAGAGCTGAAAAATGCAATGTCACATTCAGCTGTTTACTTTGAAAAGCAGGAAGTCAGTGTTTTCTCAAATGCAAATGCAAATCTTCTTACAAGGTTTGACGCGGCTGTTGTTTACGGTGTTGCAACTGAATACTGTGTGAAAGCTGCTGTCTTAGGAATGAGGCAGAGAGGGATAGATGTTTTGGTTGTTGAAGATGCAATCAAAGGTATAACTCCGGATGGAGAGAAGGCAGCTGTTGAAGAAATGAAGAATGCAGGCGCGAAATTCATCAAAACAAAAGACGTGCTTGAAGGGAAGGTTGAGGAAATGCTAAGGGAGATGTGGGGTGAGCAAATATGAGGATTTACTATCTGAATCCTGAAAAAGCATCAAGAAAAGAGCTTAAGGCAATGAAAAGGCAGTACATGAAAAACCCAATGTCATTGCTTGAAGTGGATGAAAAGGATGCAGAGCAGATAACAGCAAGGATTGTTGAATTCCTGAAAGCATACACAACTGAAAGCAGGACAAAAGGCTATGTAATTGGCTTGAGCGGAGGGATTGATTCAAGCATTGCAGCTGTGCTGGCTGTGAAAGCAGTTGGCAAGGAGAATGTCTACGGCATGCTCCTGTCTTCAAAGTATACTGCAAAAAACCATGAGGATGATGCTTTTGAGGTTGCGAGGAAGTTCGGGATAAAAACAAATGACCCTGAACATATAAGGAAGCATTTTGACGAGGCTGTTGAGCTTACAATGAAAATGACAGAGATAGCAAAGGAGCACCCGAATTACAGCCTTTTGCTCGGAAACAACCATGCAAGGGAAAGGATGAAAATACTGAGAGGGAAAGCTGCAAGCATGAAATCTCTCGTCTTAGGCACTACAAACCTTACAGAGGCATGGCTCGGGTATGCGACAATTGCAGGAGATGGGTATAAAGGCGTTGATGTTGAGCCATTGCAAAGATTGCCTAAGACATCTGAAAGAATCTATGCAAAATATATTGGCATTCCTGAGCAAGTCATAACAAAAGCCCCCACTGCCGGCTTGTGGGAAAACCAGACAGATGAAGGAGAAATAGGAATGAGCTATGAGGATATTGACAGGGTTATGGCTGGCTATCTGCTGGGGATAAACAATGCAGATATAGAGAAGGCAAATAAGAAGCAGGCAATAACAAGGCAGACAATTACAATGATAATAGCAAAAGCAAAGGCAAACGAGTTCAAGGCAAAGCCAGAGCCGCACGCGGAGCTGGGATAGAATGAGAGTGCACGCTTTAAACCTGGTTGCAGGAACCTCTGCATGCAATGCAAGGTGCCCGTTCTGCATATCAAAGATGACCCCAAAGAACGGAATCTGCTTAAAAGCCCGGAAAATAAACCTGCGAAACCTGAAGAAAGCATGCACTTTAGCAAAAATGTCCGGCGCAGCAACAATAAAAATAACAGGCAAGGGCGAGCCTACGCTTTACCCATGGCAAATCACGGAATATCTTAAAGCGATAAAGGAATTTAATTTTCCGTTGATAGAGCTTCAGACAAACGGGATTTTGCTTGCGCAGCAGTGGAAGAAATATCTGCCTTATCTGAATCAGTGGTACAATCTGGGGCTAAACACAATAATTATTTCAATTGTCCATTACGATGCGGAAAAGAACAGGCAGCTCTTCCTGCCGCATGAAAAGCAGTATACAGACTTGCCGGAATTAATAGCGCAACTTCACAATCTGGGATTCTCAATAAGGCTCTCGTGCATACTGGTTAACGGCTTTATCTGCGGCAAAAAAGAAGCTGGAAGGCTTATCCGGTTTGCAAAAAACAGCAATGTTGAGCAGCTTACGCTCATACCTGTAACAGTGCCGAAAGAAACAGGAAACAGCCCCATAGTGCTTTGGGCAAAAAAGCATGCGCTCAAAACAGCGCAGGGAAAGGAAATAAGAAACTACCTTGAAAAGCAAGGGCATAGGCTCATGGAGCTTCCGCACGGCGGTGTAATCTATGACCTTAATGGGCAGAACATCTGCATAGCAGACTGCCTTACAACGCCAAAGGACATGCGCATAAGGCACCTTATCTTTTTCCCGGACGGGCACATAAGGTATGACTGGCAGTATAAAGGAGCAGTGATACTATGAAAACAGGATTGTTTATCGGCAGGTTCCAGCCCTTCCACAACGGCCATTTGTCTGTAATAAAACAGATGGAAAAGAAATGCGATGAGATAATCATTGCAATAGGAAGCAGCCAGTACGGCTTTTACAAGGAAAATCCCATGACAGCAGGGGAACGAATTGCGGCAATAAGCGCTGTGTTGAGAAAAGAGCTAAAGCTGCCTTTTTATCTCATACTTGTTGAGGACATACACTGCTATCCAAAGTATGTTAGCCATGTGAAGAGCCTTGTGCCGCGATTCAATGTTGTGTATAACACAGACAACGGGGTGATTGAAGAGCTGTTTAGAGAAGCGGGCTATGAAGTAAGGCAGTTTGAGCAGAGGATAAAAACCCGCGCTACAGATGTAAGAAATTTAATAGCAAAAGGCAAAGAGTGGAAGCACCTTGTGCCTGAGAATGTTTTTTCTTTTCTTGTAAAAAACAAAATTGATGAAAGAATAAGGAGGCTGATGAATAATGGAAACTAAAAATGCAGAAAGATATACAGCAGTGCTTATAGGCTGCGCAATAGGCGATACGCTTGGCATGCCTGTTGAAGCATGGAAGAAGGAGCAAATAAGGAAATACGCCGGAAGAATCACAAAACCTATTGATGCGGTTGTGATAACAGACAGCAATGGCAATCTGGTAATGCAGGATGAGTTTGGAAAGCTGAAATATTATAACAAGGGCTTAAAAGCAGGGCAGCAGACAGATGATACAATACTTACAATGGCTCTTGCAGATTCTATTGCAGAAAAACAGGGCATTGATTTGGAAGACATTGCAAAAAAGCAGTTAAGGGAATATGAAATAAGGATACAGCCTGACGGCAAGGTGCTTGGAGGCTTTGGGGGCACAACAAGGGATGCTTTCAAGAACCTGCAAAAAGGAATCTCTCCTTTAAAATCAGGCGTCATCGGCGGACCCGGAAATGCTCCTGCAATGAAGATGTCTCCTCTCGGCTTGTATATGCATGCAACTGGCAATTATGAAGAAGGGCTGAAAGCAGCAGAGGCAATAGGGAGGATTACGCATTTGGACCCGCGCTCTGTTGCTTCAGGAATAGTGCAGGCGCATTGCGTTTATGCTTTGCTTAAAGGCGTTTCAAGGGATGATTTTGTTGGTTCTTTTGTTGAAGTATGCAGAAAGCGCGAGGCTTTTCCTGCAAAGGAATTTTCCCTTTCAAATGAAGGAACTTTGCTTGAAAGGCTCAAGTGGATACAAGGCAACATGGATGCAGAGCCCGAAGCAGCTTTTCAAAAGCTTGGAAGCTCAAGCCTTGTTTATTCCTCTTACCCTTTTGCGCTTTTCATGTTCCAGAAATACTGGGACAAGCCGATAGAAGGGCTTTTGGAAACAGTAAACTATGGGGGAGACTGTGATACAACAGGCGCTATGTATGGCGCTTTGGCTGGCGCAAAGAATGGAATGATATTCCCTGAAGAATGGGCAAAGGTTATTGACGGATTAAAGAGGATAAAATCAACTGCTAAAAAGATAAGCAAAATAGGGGGGAACTAACATGGAAGAAACTAAAACATACAGAATACCCGCAATTACAGTAGATGCAATTATAGAGATGGACAATGGCATTGTACTTATCCAGAGAGGGAAAGAGCCATTCAGGGGCATGTGGGCATTGCCTGGCGGGCATTTGGATTATGGGGAAAGCCTGGAAGCAGCGGTTGCAAGGGAAGTCATGGAAGAGACAGGGCTTACAGCATATGAAGTTACGCAGGTAAGAGCCTACTCAGAGCCCGGCAGGGATCCGAGAGGGCATTACGTGAGCATGGTGTTTGAAGTAAAAGTAAAAGGAGACTTGAAAGCAGGAGATGATGCGGCAAATATCGCAATATACGGCCTTGACGCGCTGCCTGCTTTGGCATTTGACCACGCAGGCATGATAAGGGATTACCTTGCGTGGAAAGCAAAAGAATTAAAATAAAGGAGTATTAACCGGTTATATGAAGCCAAAAAATGTATTGCTATCAACAAAGCAGACTGCGTGGGAATACCTGAAGAACGAGCATGAGAATCCGGCAGACGTGATTCCGAAAGAAGAGCTTGATGCAATAAAGAAAGGGCATGAGGCGCATTACACTGCATTGAACCATGTAAGGAAGGTTTTGGAAACATTAGGAATACCTTACCAAAGGGTTTACCAGCCGTATGCTGCTTTTGACGAGTTTAAGGACAGGGACTTAATCATTGCAATTGGCGGGGATGGCACGATATTGAATACAGCGCACTTCATCCTTGATGAGACGCCTTTGTTGACAGTTAAGTCAGAGCCTAAAAGCATTGGCGGGCTTTGCATGATAAACTACACAGAATTTGAAGAAGCCATGAAAAATATCCTTGCTGATAAATTTAAAATTGAAAAATGGACAAGGATTGAGGGGAAGATGGGCAATAAAACAGATATGGCATTGAATGAAATCTTAATAGGGCCAAGATACAGGTCCGGAGCGGCAAGGTATGAGATTGAATTCAACGGAAAGAAAGAAGCCCAGCTTTCAAGCGGCATTATCATTTCAACAGGCTCTGGCTCGTCAGCATGGTACAGCAACATTGCAGGCAATGAGGGGCTATTTCAAAGAGAATCAAATGAATTAAGATTTATAGCAACAGAGTATAATGCTGAAAAAGGGTATAACTTAGCCAGCGGCCTTTTCAAGCCAGGAGCTACATTGAAAATAAAATCTCTGATGAGCATTAACGGCGTTGCAAGCTTTGACGGAGACTCAAATAAAAGAATGTACAAGTTCCTCACAGGCAATGAGATTGAAATTTCAATTGCAAAAAAGCCGCTGCACGTGATTAAGCCGATATGAGAAGATATTTAAAATACAAATCGTATTAAAAACACCATGGACAAGCTCACTGATTACAAGCAGCCTTCTGTTACAGTTGATGTAATGATTTTTACAATAATCAACTCTGACCTTAAAGTCCTGCTTGTTAAAAGAAAAATCCCGCCTTTTGAAGGCAAGTGGGCAATACCAGGGGGTTTTGCGAGGATTGATGAAAGCCTTGAGGATGCTGCGCAGCGGGAGCTTTCAGAAGAAACAAATGTGAAAAACATCTATCTGGAACAGCTTTATACTTTTGGCGAAGTGAACAGGGATCCCAGAGGCAGGGTTATTACTGTTGCTTATTTTGCGCTTGCCAACCTGCGGGATATGCAGATTAAGGCGTCTAGTGATGTTTCAGAAGTAAAATGGTTCTCCATGTATAAGCTGCCTGAGCTTGGCTTTGACCATGCAAAGATACTTGCTTATGCGCTGCAAAGGCTAAGGTACAAGCTTGAATACTCAACTGTATGCTTCCAGTTATTGCCAAAAAAGTTCACACTGACTGATCTTCAGGCTGCTTATGAGATAATATTTAACAAAAAACAGGATAAACGTAATTTCAGGAAAAAGATTCTCTCGTTAGGCATAATAAGCGAGTCAGGCAGAACAGAAGGAAAAGCGCACAGGCCTGCAAAGCTTTATTCATTTACAAGAAAGCACATGATAATGGAGAATTTTATAAAAGGTTAGCTTTTAATGAAATAAAGCGGTTTTTTTTTATGCCTTTGAAACTTGCCTTCTCTGGAAATAATATATCAGGAGCAGTATAGCAAGTATAAGGCCTATCATTTCCAGAACAAGGGTTTTCCAGTGTTCCTGGATAAATGAGAGTGCTGTGGCCTGCTCTTTTTCAGACTCTTTTTTGCTTGCTGCAATAAATTCCTTGCACCCCTGGTTCGCCCTGTGTATCAGTTCAAGCCCTTCATTATACTGGTACACTGACATTAGCTTTTCAGCCTCTGATATAAGCTCTGAAAGCTCAAGGCACTCAGGGTTTTGGAGGAATAAATCTCTGGTAAACTGTATCATCTCCTTTAACTGCGCCTTAAGCACTGCATCCTTTTCCCTTACGTCAACAACAATCTCAGCAACCCGTTCAAGGTATGGCATTTGGGATATTGCTTCAAGCCTGATTGTGTACCTGTCAGGCGCCAAAAGCCCGATGTCCACGTCAAGATTTACCCTTATGCTGTCGCCGATTGTTATAATGTCCCAAGAACTCTCATTTAATGTTAGCTTTAATTCACTTTGATTTGATTCAGCAGTAAGTGTTATTGTATTCAGGTTAAGCTGCCCTGTATTTTTTAAGATTACAGGAATAATTGTTTTTGAAAGCGGGGTAAGGCTTATCATTGAAGGCACTATCAGGCTCAGGTCCGCCACTTTTGTTTCGGTCCTTGTGCTTGTTGATGTGCTGGTCTGCGTTACAACTTCGGGAGGCAGGACATGCACTTGGTCAACATGCAGGTTGAACTCATTTGAGTCAGTATAATTTATGCCGTCTGAAGCCCTTACGACAATTGACAAATCCCCGTACCAGCCTGTTTTTGGGGTGAATGTGATGTTGTTGCCTCCTATGTCAGCAAGTGTCATGTTCCTTAAATCAGGATCTTTTAATGCAATATCATCAAATACTGCTTCAGCATTAATTGTAAATATCTGTGCGCTGCCTGTTGTTACATTAACTGACTGGTTGTAAGCCAGATCCCATTCAGTGCCGTTTGATGATGTGTAAATGGTTGTAAGGTTAGCTTCTACAATTGCCTTAAGCCAATATGAAGTATTTCTTACAATGGTGATTTGGCTTGAGCTGTTTAATGATGATAATGTTCCTGCATTGAGATATTGAAGGTATGTCCTGTTGTCAGTGCTGTTCAGGAATATCCTCGGCCCTGAAGCGCAGCCAATTGAGCCAAGGCAGACGCCTGCACCGCCTTCACTTAAAAGTTTGATTCTTACCTTGAATTCTGTAAGGTCAGTGTAATTCAGGCTGTTTCCAAGCTGCGCATATTTTAATCCGGAAGTGTCATTTTGCTTTATTGCATAATTATTGCTTGTATCCTCAAACACTGACCAATTGCCTGAAAGTGTCCATATGGAGTTTATCCTGCTGATGCTGTTATCGCTGAATGTTTCGTTTATTGACTGCCTGTGCCATGAATAAGTAAGATTGTCATTGTCCATATCATAAAACCACGTTGTCATATTCCTGCTGTTTTGTATATTGTTATACCAGCCGGCGCCGCTGTTAAGGCTGCTGATATTCGGGATATTGCTGTACATCATTGGAGGGGCGTTGACATTGCTGACATTTACTATAATATGATAGCTGTTGTTGTGCTCAACACTGGAGTCCCACACAACCAATGTCATATTGTAGTAGCCTGAGTCAAGGTATGTTGTTGTATAATTCCAAGAATCGCTCTTTGCTCCAGTGCCGCTGCTTGCTGTGTTTGTTCTGTTCAAAGAGCCGTTCCAGTACCAACTGAATTTAATGGTATCGCCTTCTATCTCATCCTCGCAATTTGCATTAAAATTGCCAGTAGCTGCATTTTCTGTAATGTTTATATGAGGGGCAGCTTCTGTTCTTGGGTCATAGACGGTTATGGAAAGATATGTATTCCATATTGCAGAACAGTTTGGGGCTACATTCGCAGATACGGTTATGTTTATGACTTGCGAGTCCTCTGCCCCTGATGTGTCATTTACAGTTATGTTTATGTAGTGTGTCCCTTCATGCGATGAATTCGTGCTCCAAGTGATTAAGCCGGTTGAAGAGTTTATCTCGAATAAGCTTGTATTGTCAGAGAATGTAAGCTTGCCCAATCCGGCCCCTGCGCCTGCTGTAACATTGCCGTCTTCCTCATCTGACGCATTCACATAAAAGCTGAAAATTGAATCAATGGATGCGTTAAGCACGCCTATGTATGCAAGGACTGGTGCGTCATTTACAGATGAAATATTAAAGTAAAGAGTGTAATTCGCAGTCATGTCGAGATTATCTGTTACATTAAGATAGACAGACCAATTGCCTACTTCCTGATAAGTGGGAGTAAAGTTAAGTGTAACATTTGTGCAGTATCCATGGCCTGCTGATGTATAATCCACTGTTGGGATATTGCTTGTGTTTATTGTAAACCAGCTGTAATTTGCCCCAAACCTGAGTGTTCCGCCTGTGTCATTGTCGCATGCCCATATTCTGCATGATGCAAAAGGCGTATCTTCTGTAGCTTCTCTTGTACTGCAAAAGAATGCTTGTTCATCAAGAAAGAATGGCGGGAACCCCCCCTCTGAAACATTTATGAAGAATATCTGCGAATCCCCAAGCCCGGCAGAGTCATTGATTGTTATATTCAGCCAATAAGTGCCGTTTGAATCAGGGCCAGGGGTAAATGAGATATCAAAAGCCACTCTCCCGCTTGGTGGATTTAAGCTAGTTTGATTTAAACGTGTAACAGTGACATTCAGAAGTGTGCTTGTCCCGGGCCAAGTTGCATTTGCAAGTATGTGTATGCTTTCAGGGCCTCCGGATATATTAAGATCAGCATCTGTCAGGTTAAGGTTGAATGTTACTGCAGTGCCTTCTGAGGCATTTGTAATATTGTATATTATGCCAAGAACAGGCGCGTCTGCCTCATTGTAAACAGTGAAATTAAATATGCTCGTGTTTGTTGTGCCGTGCGAGTCTGTTATGTTTATTGCAACCCAATGCGTGCCTACTTCATTGTCAGTTGGCGTAAAGGTAATAATTCCTGTGGCTATATTTATATCAAATAGTGAAGTATTGTCAGTGTAATTAACATAATCGCCGTCCGGCTCTGTGACATTGGCTGATATATTGAGGGAGAATGCATACCCTTCTGTCAGATTGTATTCCTGCACTATTGTAATGTAAGGGTAGCTGTTTTGGTAGATTGTGAAGTTAATTACTGTTGAATTCTGCCTGTTTGTGGTGTCATTTGCAGTTATGTTCACCCAGTATGTGATTCCTGCTTTATCATTTAGCTCGCTGTTGTTAAATTGTATTACTCCTGTTGTCCTATTGATGTTAAACCAGGTATAATTTGCAGAGTAAGTTACATTGTCGCCGAATACGGTTAATGAATCATCATCTGTTGCATGCACCCTGTACCAGAAGGAGACATTTGCCCAGGCAGTCATGTTTGTGATATTTACCCACTGCGGGAAATCAGCGACATTATTTACAGAGAAGTTAAGCAACCTTGATGATTTTAGGTTCCCGCTGTCATTTACAGTAATGTTTATCCAGTGGCTGTAAACAGCAATATCAGTTGGAGCAAAGGTTACATTGCACGAGCTGTTACCGTCTGTTACAGGTTTATTATTGCAGTTTATTGTGAACCAGGTGTAATTTGCTGTATATGTATGTGTGTCGCCTTCATCTATATCACTTGCATTGAGCATGCAAGAGAATGTGGTATCTTCAGTAAGCGGAACGCCATCAATGTTATCGCAAGCATAAGTCAGGTTGGGGGGGTCATTTCTATCGCTGATTGTAAGAGTAAACTCAGAAGTGTTTATTGCATTATTGGGGTCTGTAATATTTAGCTTTATCTTGTAAATGCCTACGTGCTCATTTTCCGGAATGAATAGGACAGAGCCGTTTGATGAATTAATTGTCATTATAGCAAGGGTTGCATTCTTTGTAAAGTTAAGGCTGCCAATTCCGCTTCCAGAGCCAGCAGAGATAGTCCCATTCTCTTCATCCCATGCATTCACATAGAAGCAGCAGGGACTGTCTTCATAGCAGGTGCATGTTGCGCCTGAACAAGAAACATTTGCGCTGTGCCCGCTGCATACAGAGAAAGGGTAGGTGGCAAGAGGGTAGTCATTTACTGCAGTAATTGTGTAGGGGATTGTTATAGGAGCTGAAGATGAACTGCCTCTATCTGTTGCCATTGCCGTAAAATAGTGATTACTACCTGCTTGATTGCTGTTTGTGCATGCTATTTCAATCACACCAGAGCTGGATGTTCCTCCCACCACTGGTGTTAAACAATCGGAAAATGAAGAAGTAGCGTTAAATATATTGAAATTGCTTAATGGGAGGTCATTATCATCGTCATCTGTAAAATTGGCACTAACATCATATGTGCAAGTTGTATCTTCAGTGCAAGACTGCGATGTAGCTGTTGCACCTGTCCCTAGTATTTGGAATGGGGGGGTATTTTTAATTTCAAAGTAGTCTGTTGCATTTAATGTGTCATAAGTAATGTTGCTACAATTAGCTTGGAACATAAACTGGGTTGAATGGTTACTTCTTCTGTTAAAAGATGAATTGAATTCATATAATTTGCTGCTTGGGTTATAAACCATTTCAGAAAAAATGCCGTACGTTCCAGTATAATTAAAGCGTATGCTGCAATTGCCCATAATTGGCCCAACTGTGCTATTAGAATAATTAGCAAAAACCAAGATTGTATATTCTGAAACGAGTTTTTCAGGTGCACAGTTAGGATACGCGCCAGTACAATTGCTGTACCAATAGGGGGGGTTTTCAGCGCCTGCAGATGTTCCATCCCACACAGTAAGATTTGAATTTGCCCCAGAACTGCTTCCTGACTGGATACTAAAATCTGCGTACGCGATTGTAAGAAAGAGAATAGCAAGTATTATAGCCGCTATTCCAGCAGTTTTCCATCTGCCGCTTTTGTCCAGGCCGTGGTAAACATTCTTTACTTTGCCGTTTACTCTTTTGCTTTCATACAAATACGGGCCGTAAACTTTGCCATTTCTTTTTATATAGCGCTTATGTGCCATTATACCTCTTTTCCCCAGTGTAGTACAACAGATATTTAGGTGCAGAAATTTATAAATCTATGCCTTATTTTGCCTGCAGGCCATTGACCTTGACTTTCTTTTTCTCTTCATCAGATAGTTTTTCATACATTGCTTTTGCCTCATTATAAAAAACCTTTGCCTTTTCATGATTCTTGGCTTTTATCTCTTTGTAAGCAAGAGCCAATAGCTTATTGACTTTATGCACTTCAACCTTTGATTTGACACTGCCTTTGACTTTCTTAATTTTTTCAATATTTATTTCCTTTACAGCCCTTATCATTGAAAGGAACAGGATTGAAAGCACAAGCCAGAACAGCCAGTACAGGCTCAGCTTTGAAAAAATCTGCTTTAATTGTACAGGCAGCTTTTTGACTTCAACAGGCGCAAGAACCTCCTTGCATACAGGGCATGGTCCGCCGCAGTCTATGCCTGTTTCGCCATGGTTCTGGATATTGTCATCGCATGTCGGGCAGTCCTTGCATATTCCGCCGCAGTCTATTAAAAGCTCATCCTGATTTTTAATTCCGTCAAAGCATGTTGGGAATTCTGTGTAAATGCATGATTTTGTCTCATTCGGCTTTCCGTCAATTGTTCCGCACCTGTTCCTGTCCCAGCACATTCTTTCCTGTATATTTCCTATCTGGCAAAACTGCCAGTCTGTGCACAGCCAGTTTGGGTGGCAGAACATTCCAGCCCCTCCGGCTCCTGCGCCGCTAGGCGTTGTGCTTGACGGTTCTGGGGGCGGCCTTACTAAGGATGTCACAAGCCATGACTCTGAATCATTTGCAATGCCGTCTGTGATTGTTACTGTGATGTTGAAAACACCTGCATTAGGCGGGCAGAATTTGTATTCGTCTGAAGTCTCCCCTGAATCAGTGTTATTGTAAACCCATGTAACAGAAGGTATTGTGCCGTCAAGGTCTTCTTTTGTGATGCTGAAATTCTGGCACTCATCTGTATACATTGAAAGGATTTTCTGCAGGGGTGAGTAAGAAGTGATGTTTGGAGGATTATTATAGCGCACTACTGTAAAGCTTATTACTTCTGAGTCCTCTGCTCCTGAAGTGTCATTAACTGTTATGTTTATTGAAAATGTAAGGTTTATCCATGAGCTGTCTGTGATAAGGACAGAAAATATATAATTAGACCATCTTGAGCTTGTGCTTATGCTTCCTGAGCTGTTCAGGAACCATGAAGTGTTTGAGGAGAACGTAAGGGCTTCATTAGGATCTGGATCATATGCAGTTAGCGTTATATTCAATGTAACATTTATCTCTGCTGTTTTGCTGCCAACTGTTGAAAGGTTTGGCGCGTCATTCACATTGAGTATGGTAAATAACACATCCTGGAAGTCAAGCAAAAGCCCCGGGTCTATTACAGTGAGCCTAATAGTGTGGTTGCCAACATCATCATCTCCTGGCGTAAAATCAATTATACCTGAATCCTCTCCTATGACAAAGTTTGCATAGTTGTCATAGAATTTTAACAGGTCCCCGTCAGGGTCATATGTGTAGTTAGTAACATTGAACCAGAAGTTAACATCTTCTGTTAAAGTCACGTTTGTCATATTGATTATTGGAGCGTAATTCGGCCTTCTTACTTCTATTACCAAAATCATTGAATCATCAGGCTCCCTGCATGCATTATTTCCTACTGTAATGTTAATGCTGTGAAAACCTTCATGTGAAGAGTTTGGTGTCCAGATTATCACTCCTGTTGTGCTGTTAATTTCAAACAATGTTGTATTGTCTGTGAAGTTTAATTGCGGATAATAAGTGTCTTCATTATGCGTGAGGTTTATGTCTAATGAAAAAACCTGGTTGTAGATTGTTGTCTGCGCAGGCAATACTGACAAATTAATAAACCAGTCAATACACATGTCAACACTGCCCGCCATTCCTCTTCCTGTAAACTGCTCAAATACTTTCTCGCTTGGCGCATAAAAAAGTGCAGAGTATATAATAAGAAGATTAAACACTATTGCAATTATTAATCCAAGCATCAATGCCTGTGTCTTCAGTTTCATCCTCTTTTCTCTAAGCGCCCTCTTACTGTTAGAGTTGGTTGTAGCATATATAAACTTAACTTCTTTTTTAGGATTATATGCAGTTAGAATTTTTTTTGTTTTTGGTGTTTAAAACAAAATAGATAGGTTTAAATATTATTTATGCGTATAATATGATAAGAAAGGTGATATTTTTAGCAATGAATTTAGGGGCAAAAAAAGGGCTTGAACTGGAGCTTATGCTTGCAGAACAGGCGAGAGTAGCAAGAGTTGCTGCAGGCAAAGAAGAAGGAGTAAAATTCCTGAGTTTTCTTGATAGGTTTGCAGATGACAATTCATTTGTGGATAAAGGTTTGATGCCTGAGCCTGTAAATTTAATGTCTGCTTATGCTGGATGCGATTATTCACTGCTGTTCTAAAGAAGTTTTTCCTGACTGTATTTGCCAATCATCTCATCAAAATTTAATCCGTGCCTTTCTGCAAAATCCAATGATACAACAAAGCTTTCCCCTTTGCTTTCCTTAAGATTATCCAAGTGCACGAAATACCATCCAATGTTGTCAAACCTTACTCCTATCCACGGCTCTGCTCCCATAGAAGCTGCGAATGTTGCCAGCTTTTCAATGTCTTCTTTGCTGAAGTACCATGATGGTTTTGATATTGACTTGCATTCAACTGCTAACAGCCTGTTTGCATTGCCTGCTATCAAATCAGTTGACGGCCTTCTTGTTGAGCCAGAACCTGCTATCCTTGCGCAGCCCCAGCTGTTTTCCCAGAAGAGATGAAACAGTTCCCTTTCTGCTTTTGTCCCCTTTCTTTTAGTGCCTATTCTTGGCATCTGGTTAAGAAATGAAAAGAAGTATATTAACGTGTTGGTTAGGAAGAGAAAGGAGCAGCCTCCGGCATGATTTAATTGTTTTTCAGATTTTGGAATTAATAAATTAAAAGAAGTGCAGCGAAGCTCGGCTTATGCCCTTTCAGCAACCTTTCTTGATATAAGCTCAATGAATATCCCTGCTATCATAAAGCAGATTGCCGCTATTGCTATTATTGCAAGATGCTCTATTCCCAATGCAACTGTTGAAAACACTTTTGACAATGGGGTGTAGATTACTGCAACTTGCAAGAGCGCGGAAACAATTACAGCGGCTAAAAGCCAATAGTTTATTGAGGGGATTTTGTCACCTGTTTCAAGGGTTTTTCAAAAGTCTCTATATGTCAATTAAGCTGCTTTATTTTTGTAGTAATGAATTTCATAAATTCAGTAAACAACAGCGCCGCTAACGCAACAGATATGGGCCAAATCCAGTCAATTAATGAAAGTGTGCTTAAAGAAAATATTTTTTGCAGGTATGGGATATACATTGCACTAAGTGTAAGAGTTAAGGTACATAACATGCCGATAATCAGAATTTTGTTTTCCCATGGTTTAAGCTTAAAAATAGGCTGGGTCAGAGACCTAAATGCGAATGGCACAAAAAATACAACGCTCACTATGCTGGCAAAGGTAAGTGTTCTTGCTTTTTCTATGCCGCTTATGGGGTTTTCAAGCATAAATACAAGGAATGATGCAGATGCAATAAATATAGCGATGCTGATTATAATAAACAGGTTCCTTTTTTTGAGAATAGGCTCGCCGGGCTTTCTGGGCATGCGGTTCATGACTTCCTTTCTTGCATTATCAAGCCCAAGCCCTATTGAGGGCATGATTTCATCAAAGGTGTTTATGAATAATATCTGCAGTGCCAGCAAAGGCAGCGTTTCAAAGCCAAGAAAAATAAGCCCGAGGATAATTACTATCACTTCTGTAAAATTTCTGGAAATAAGGTATGTTGTAAACTTTTCGATATTGTCATAAATGGTTCTTCCTTGCTTTACTGCTTCCACGATTGTGCTGAAATTGTCATCCTGCAGCACAATTGTGCTTGATTCTTTTGCTACATCTGTTCCTTTAAGCCCCATTGCAATGCCTATATCTGCATTTTTTAGCGCCGGAGCATCGTTTACTCCGTCTCCTGTCATGGCTATAATGTGCCCTTTCTTTTTCAATGCACGGATTATCTTTAATTTTTGTTCGGGCATTGTTCTTGCATATATGCAGATGTCTTCAACATAGTCATCAAACTCTTCTTCACTTAATTCTTCAAGCTCTTTTCCGGTAATGGTTCCGTCGCCTAAGATGCCCTTTAGCCTTTTGTCTTTAATGCCTTCAAATATTAGATTGTCTTTTTCAGCGTAAATTCCTATCTTTTTGCCGATGGCTTTGGCTGTTTCTTCATTATCCCCTGTAATCATTATAACTTTTATCCCCGCTGTTTTGCAGGTATCAATTGCTTCTTTTACACCCTCGCGAGCGGGGTCTATCATTGCAGCCAGCCCCAGAAAAATCATTTCTTTTTCAGCATCACCTTTTGCATCTGCAAGCTTTTTGTATGCCAGCCCGAGAACGCGGTATGCATCTTTTGCAAGAGAAGTATTTGCATTTAATATTCCCTGCCTTTCTTCCTCTCTTATTTTTCTTATCTTGCCGTTTTCAAATATGGATTTGCATTTTTCAAGCACCATTTCCGGCGCGCCTTTTATGTATGCAAAATTGTTTGAGCCTTCTTTATACACAACTGACATCATTTTTCTTTCTGAAGTGAAATCTGTCTCGCTGAGCCTTTTGCTTTTTTCTTCAATGTCATCTTTCCAGACGCCTGCCTTTGCCGCCGCAGTAATAAGCGCAACTTCAGTTGGATCGCCAATGGCTCTCCATATGCCTTCCTTTTTTTCTAGCGCTGAGTTTGTGCATAAGGCTGATGCTTTCAGCAATAAGCCCAAGCTGCTGTCTTTTTTTAGGAGAATTTCTTTTTCTTCCATGTAAAATCCGCCTGTCGGCTCGTATCCTGAACCGGAAACAGCAATATACTGGTTATTTATGAATAGTTTTTCAACAGTCATCTCATTTTTTGTCAGTGTGCCTGTCTTGTCAGTGCATATAACTGTTGTTGAGCCGAGTGTTTCAACGCCGAGCATTTTGCGCACAATTGCTTTTTGTTTTGCCATGCGGTTTACCCCGAATGCAAGTGTCAGCGTAAGGGTCAGCGGCAGCCCCTCGGGAACGGCTGCAACAGCAAGCGCAAGAGCTATTACAAGCATCTCTGCCAGCGGGGCGCCGGTTATTGCGCCTATGCCAAAAGTCAGCAGGCACGAGAATAACGCAATAACAGCAAGTGTTTTTGTCAATTTTTTGATTTTTATCTGCAGTGGGGTGTCTTCTTCCTTGTCCTGAATCATTTCAGCTATCTTGCCAAGCTCTGTGCCCATCCCTGTAGCTATGACTATTGCCTTGCATCTTCCATGCACAATCTGCGTTCCTGCAAAAATCAATTCGCTCTCTTTTTTTTCAACTGCTGCGCTCTCCCCTGTAAGCGCTGATTCATCGACTTTCATGCCATTCAATTCAATTATTTTTGCATCAGCAGGGACATTGTCTCCGGTATCAAGCACAAGTATGTCTCCCGGTACTATTTCTTTTGTGGGGATTTCCGTAAGCCTGCCATCTCTCATAACTCTCGTAACCGGCTCTACAATGTGCTTTAATGCTTCCATTGCTTTTTCTGCTTTGTATTCCTGGATAAATCCTAGAATCACTACAAACCCAATTATGCTGATAATTACCCAGAAATTAAGTATTTCACCAATAATGAGGGAAATGACTGCTGCAGCCAGAAGCACATAAATAATGAAGTTTCCAAATTGCTGAAAAAGAACATGAAGGGCTGTTATTTTTTTTATCTCCTTCAGCTCATTTAAGCCGTAATTTTCAGCTCTTTGTTTTGCATCAGCGCTTGTAAGCCCGTAAGGGGCGCTTTGCAGTTTTTGAACTGCTTCCTTTGCGCTTATTTTTTTAAGGATGCCAGAATCATAATTTTCATTAATTATTATGCCTGCTTCTTTTTTATTATTTGGATTCATTGTTATTTTTCATATGTCCTGCGCGCTTAAAAGTCTTGTGTTTTATTCCAGTCTGGGTTTAATACCCCCAGCTTGCTGCGCTTGGGAGCTTCACTGCTTCTTTGGTTTTCAAAGCAGGGTAATGTTTTAAGAACTCACGCCAGAAATCCCCGCCCGCTTTAGCGGGCTATGCCTTTTAAGGCGGGGATGAATGGCGTAATGTATTTCTACTTCTTGTTGTTTCTTACTTTGCGGTAAAGTGGTGTGCCTCGGAGGTGAAATACATGGATATATACCGAAGCAACACACATGCCCATTCAATTGGCTGGAATACATGGCATTTTGAATGGTGCACCAAGTACCGCTATAAGATGTTTAAGAGCGAATACATTAAAAATATTTGCCTTATAGCGGTACACGAAGCGGCAAAACGGCATAGCGTAGGCATAGTTGATGCAGAAGTGGATGTTGACCACATTCACATTATTGCTTCACTACCTATGACTATGGCACCAACACAAGCTTTGCATTTAATAAAAGGATTCAGTGCAAAGCTAATGTTTCAGTTGGTGCCGAATTTTAGGAAGGGGTATCCCAAAGGGAGATTATGGAGCCCTGGAAAATTTGCTGCATCAGTCGGGCATATAACATTAAAAAACGCCAAAAAGTATCTTGAAGACCACCACGCCAAAGCCACTACCTCGCCGTGGAAGCCCCGCTTGCGAGCGAAGCGAGCAAGTTGCCCGAAGGGCAACCCTTTAGGGTGGGGAGGACGTCACGTAATTTTTAGCAATAAATACGTCTGTTTTGATTATTTTGCCTTCAGGCGAGTTTTTCCATGATGTTAATCCCATATGCTCTTTTTTGCTGTCTGCCCTTTTTACAATTAATTCTGGCGCAGTGTGCTTATGTATTGCATAATGAATCTTATTTTGAACTTTTGCGAAAAATTCTTTGGTTGTTTCTGCGTTTTTATCATAGTCTAGGCTTGTTGCATAAATGTCTGTTATTTTCTGGTAGAAATGCCGCTCACTCAATCTTATCTCCCTTATTTCAGCTAAAAGCTCATCAAAATAGTTTTGATTTAAGAAAGTTCCATTTTCCAGCCTTTTTTTGTCTAAAACATACCCTTTAATTGCAAATTGCTTTAATACTTTAGTTGCCCATATCCTAAACTGTGTCGCTCTTTGTGAATTTACTCTATAACCAACAGAGATTATTGCATCAAGATTGTAGAATTTTGTGGTGTAATTCTTTCCATCAGAGGCAGTATGTCGGAAATCCCGACATGCTGATTTTTCATCAAGTTCGCCTGTTTTAAATATCTCACTTATGTTTGACACTTTGAGAAGTCCCCCATCGATAAATCTATAAATTCTGACGTCTTTCATTTATAAAGAGCGTTGAGGAAAATGTTGGGGGCATTTCGCTCACATCACGAAGGAGGTGAT
>Ga0180009_10001867_pt1 | contig 25131 bp, 26 predicted proteins | sample OS_PC_MetaG_FD_123537 | JGI IMG/M metagenome (GOLD analysis project Ga0180009, IMG submission 123537) | Groundwater microbial communities from the Aspo Hard Rock Laboratory (HRL) deep subsurface site, Sweden - OS_PC_MetaG | ecosystem: Environmental > Aquatic > Deep subsurface > Groundwater...
CGGCGTCAATTATCGTAAGTCGCAGGCAGCCCTTGGAGGGGTGGCCGAGTGGTTAAAGGCAGCAGACTGTAAATCTGCCCGCATAGCGTACACAGGTTCGAATCCTGTCCCCTCCACCACTGTTTGTGCTAAGGATAAGCGACGTACCGGTTGCGGGTATAGCATAATGGTAATGCACCAGCCTTCCAAGCTGAGTATCTCGGTTCGATCCCGTGTACCCGCTCCAATTTTTCCAAATAATTCAGGTGCTTGATCCTTCGTCCAGCGTCGCGAGGACGACGAATCGTTGATTCGTGGGCGTGAGGACGCCGAAGGGGTAGCACGTGGTCAGAGCGAGGGTGGCCGGTCCGTTGCCGCCGGGGGTGAGGGTGCTGGCAGCCGCGTCGACCACGCGGGTCTCGGTCAGGCGGTATGTGTGGGGCACACCGTCGGGGCCGGTGAGGGTGAGGGCGTCGCCGGTCCGGGCGTACTGCAAAAAGGTGAAATGGCTGTCACGGTGGCCGGCGAGCAGGATGAGGCCAGGCTGGCCGGGGGCGGCGGACCCGGTCATCAGGCCGGGACCGAAGGCGAGGGCCTGTCCGCTGGTGCCGTCCAGTATGATGGCGCCGGCGTGGAGGCGGGGCAGTTCAAGCCGTGCGGCAGGGGTGATGTCGGCCCAGGGCCATGGACGGGCGTCCGTGTCGCCGTCGAGCGTCTTTTCCCAGGCATGGGCGAGGAGGACCTGGGAGAGGCTGGCCTTGGCCTTCATGTACGCACCGTTCCCAAAGAGGAGGAGGCCGGCGATGAGAAGGGCGGAAGTGAGAAAAGCCCCCCGCCGACCCCTTCGGGGCCACCTCCCCCTTGCAGGAGGAGGACAAGACGTAAGCGCGTCAAGCGGCATGGAGCCGTATCCTCCGGAAGACAAGTTTCAGCATGAAGCCCATGAGGACGAGGATTATACCTGCCAGCAGTTTCAGGTCGGAGAGGGTGCCGGTATTTGGCAGGGGGACGCCGCGTTCGACCTGCATCGGGGCGTTCATGGCCTTCGGATCGGGCTTACGCAGGGCGAGCGCATCGACCGGGATCATCGGTGCGTCCGAACGGATGCCGTCATGGCCGAAGACCTTGCCGAAATCCCAGCCGGCGGGAAGGTTCAGGGGCACGATCGCGCTGTCCAGCAGGGCACCCTCTGGCCGGGCGGGCGTCACGTCGACCGCGACGAGGCTGGTGAGGCGCGAGACGAGATGGTGGGCGAGGGCGACACTCAGGATCTGGTCGTCGACCAGGTCCGGCAGCGTGTCTGCGCGGGCGCGGTCGAGTTCCAGCGAGCTTATCTTCTTACGGGCCCAGAGTTTGGAAATGCCCTTGCGCTCGGCGGCCTGTTTGACGGGAAGGCCGACTTTCCATGGCTGGTCGCCGTTGAGGCCGGAAACCCAGACCAAGCCGTCTTTCGCGGCGGCATGGGCGGCGATGACGAGTGTCTCGCCGGCATAGACATCCGGCAGAGGCGACGGCCAAGCTTCAACCGCTGAGCCATCGGGCCATGTGGCGGCGACATTGGTGATGGCCGGGCTTTCGAGTTTCGTGAACAGTGCGCCCATGCGGGCGGCGACCTCATCGACATCGCCGATATGGGTGAAGGTGCCTTGGCCCAGCTCGGCGGCGCGGGACATGAAGAAGCTGTTCGGGGCCGAACCAATACCGACCGTGAAGATGCGGGCGTCCTTGCGATTGCGGCTGATCGTTTCGAAGAGCTGCTGTTCATTGCCGATGGCGCCGTCTGTCAGGAAGATAACCTGGCGCAGGCGGCCGTCGGCATTGCCGTGGTCGGCGAGGGCTTCGCGCAGGGCGGGCAGCATTTCGGTGCCACCAGTGGCTTCGAGGCGCTCGACCCAGTTCGTGGCGCGGGCGAGGTTGGCCGGCGTCGCATCGACCGGATGGTCGAACAAGGCATGGGTGACCGAGTTGAACTCGATCAGGTTGAACCGGTCACCGGGCGAGAGCCGTTGGACTGCCATGGCAAGGCTCTCGCGGGCCTGACGGATGGATTCGCCACCCATGGAGCCGGACGTGTCGATGATGAAGGTGATCTCGCGCGGCGGCGGTGCCGATTGCGCGGCGACCGGCGGCGTGACCATCAGGAGGTAATAGGGCTCGCCATCGACGGTTTCGCGGAACAGGGCGGCGCTGGGAGCCTTGGAGGCCTTTGGCGTCCAGGTCAGTTCAAAGTCGCGATTGGCCGGGACGCTGCCAGCGGACAGCGTGAGGTTGGCATTGCCGGTGCCAGACCAGTCCACATCCATCGGGTGATAGGTGGAGTCCAGCTTGCCGACCGGGAAGCCGGCATTGAGGGAGACATTGAGCGTGAGCGGGTTCGTGCTGCCGAGGTCCGGGTTGAGGACAGGCGGTGAGACGCGGGTCCGGTCCGGCACGGGGTCGACCACCGCCCAGCCATCATCGCCGAGCGAGGCGGTGAGGATTTGCGGGGCCGGATTGTACCGCGGGCCGACGACCATCGGGAAGCGGAGGGAAAACTGATCGTCTGTCAGGCGGACCGTTTCCTGGTATTCGATCTGGACAATGATCGTCTCTCCGGGGCCGATATTGGCGATGGAATTGGTGAAGAGGTTGGGCCGTTCCTGTTCGAGCAGGGCGGTTTTCCTGCCTTCCGATTTGGCCTGTTCATAGATGGCTTTCGCCTTCTGGCGTTCCTCGATCATGCCTTCGATGAAACGGTCACCAATCTGCATACGCAGCGTATCGACGGCGCTTTCATCCGGCAGCGGGAAGACATAGACGCCTTCTATCCAGCCGTCGGTCGTGTTCTCGAAGCGCTGGGTGACGCGGGTGCGGGCGATCGGGCCGGATATGTCGATCTGCACGTCGGTGAGCAGGGACGGGGCTTCGATATACTTCCCGGGAGTGGAGGATTTGAGCAGAAGGGCGCCGGTTGTGGCGTCATTCGGGGTGACGAGGCGCGGTTCCTGGTCGGCCCAGGCCGCGCCGGATGCGAATGCCGCCGCCGCCAGGATCGATCCGAGCCACTGGCCCGAGCGGGACAAGAGGGGGGCGTGGGCACGTATCCTGACGGCGGCGAGCATGGCGTTTTCCTTTCATTGCTGAATTGCAATGATTGGAAGCTGCGCCCCGAATAAGGCGGGAAAGGTCTGGCTTTCGGGCAGGGGTGGTACTTGTTCTAGGCGGTTTGGTGCAGGGAATGTGTTCTCCTCTGCAACGGGCTTCCAGTGAGTGGTCCGTAGATCCCCACCTGGCCGCCCCCTTCGAGCGGGAGGAGCAGGATGCCCTGTCTGGAAAGTTCAGTGCACAAGCATGGAACTCCTCCCCCATGAAAAGGGCAGGTTAGGTGGAGGCCAACCTGGACTCGTAACGGGGAGAGGGCGTCTGTTTTCCGACCGTATTGCAGGGTGACGTATACTCCGCTCCATGATCACACCGGGAAAATGATTGCAGGTGAGTGGGCGGGAGGCGCGGGAGATCCGCCTCTACTGGTTGCTGGGATATACGGGCGACGCGATTGCCGGGCGGATGGGGCGGGACCGGAAAACGGTGAACGCAGCGATCCATGCAGACAACCTCGACGGGCCGGAGGCGCCGTTCGAGATGGCGTGGCTGAGCCTGCGCCGGGAGTTCGACGCGCTGGCCGAGACAATGGCGAATGGTGGCAAGGTGGAGCGCCCGCAAATCCAGCTGGCGGCGGAGGCTGCGCCCCACGGAGGCGGCGATGGGGGCGGCTGGCCGCAGGGCGTCTGACGACACGGAAACGGATATTGATGAGGCGGAGGACGAGGATGACGTTTGGGAGCGCCTTGAAGAAGTTGAAGAGTACCGACGCCTGGACGCCGCAAGACTACGCGCTGAGGGCGCTCGCGAAATGGGGGCTGCACTATCTCGATACGGAGATGAAGGCCCACCTGAAACGAAATCCGTTCCTGTTCGCCGCGCTGGATACGCAGGTTCCCGCCGCCGGGCCCATGGCGGACATGGATGTTCATGGGCGGTGTGGGCGCTGATGCTTGAACGCGACGAGGGGCCGCGGATAAGGGCGCTCTAGTTGCCAGCGCGGAAGGACTTGCGGCCGAAATAGCTGTTCTTCGGGGTGTCGTCATCGGTCGGCGGTGTGTCGCCTGGCGTGTCGCTCGCAGGGGCGGCTTCGGTGACGGTCGGCTCGCCGGCCATGACCTTGCGGATATGGGCGACGGCGGCGCCAGCGGTGGAGACTTCGAAATCGTCGACCGCCTTGTCGAGGCGGCGAGCGAGCAGGCGGGCCTGGTGGGCGGAGAGTTTCTTGAGTTCGGTCTCGAATATTTCGGTGCCGACCGCGTCGCGCAGGGCGATCATGTCATCGCATGTCTGGCCGGCAGCATTCATGAGCTTGCGAACGAGCAGGCCGGTGGCGGCGGCAAAGTCCTTGTCGAGCAGCTTGCCGAAACGGTTGCGATTGTCGAGCAGGGCGGCCAGTGCGGCGGTGCCCCCGGTCGCCGTCAGTCCGCTCATTTCAGCCGCTCCTGAACTTCTTTGAGAAGCTTGTCGATGATGCCGAGCGCTTCGCCTGGCCATTTGGCGGCGAGGGTCGGATCCGGGCCGAGCTCAATCGGGTTGGAGGCAAAACCGGTCTTGAGCGGGATGACGGTGTTGAACATTTCGAATTCGGCTTCCTTGGAATTCGCCGCTTCGCGCATGGCCTGGAGGACCACTTTCTGGTGTGGCGTGTCGTCGTATCGCGTGGCCAGCACGACGGGCAGGCTTTCGATATCCCTGTCTCGCAGATTCTGCATGATGTCGCCAGTGAACAGGTCGAGGCCCAGCGTGGACATGAAATCCGGGATCGTGGGTACGATGATCAGGTGGCTGGCGGCGAGCACGCTTTCGGTCATCACCGATATGCCGGGCGGGCAATCGCAAATGATGACGTCATAGTCAGTTTTCAGGAGGTTGAAATCGTCGCGCAGGCGGCGGCCGACCTGGCCCTGCAGGGCCTCCATCGAATATTTCTTGGCGGTGAGTTCATAGATCAGCTCGCGCTCTGTCTTGCGCAGGCGGGGCGAGGACGGGATCAGGTCCAGCGGCAGCGACTTGCCATTATATGTCACGTCGCTGGCATTGGTGACGACGAATTCGGACAGGCGCTTCTGTTCGCCGGCAAAGAAGTTCTCGAGCAGCCAGTCGGAAATCGTCGCGTATTCGTTGATCGCCTGGAACAGGTGTTCGTCGCCCTCATGGCCGTAGACGAGCAGGGACGCGTTGGCCTGGGTGTCGAGATCGACGACGAGCGTTCGGCGACCGGACGCCGCAAAGGCTTCGGCGAGGCTGACGCAGGTGGTTGTCTTGCCGACACCGCCCTTCGAGTTCGCGATCGAGATCACGTGTGCCGACATGCTGCTAGCTCCTCTTCCCCTGTCACAATCGCGGCACAAAGCAGATTTGGCCCCGCATGGCTATTGCCTGCGCTTGGAAAAATGCAGGAGCCGGAGGCCATTTTCCATCAGCTTTCCAATGTAATGCCCGAGGATTCCTTGAAAAATCGGCCATCTTCTCCGACCGCAGACCCGGCCGGGTTAAATTCGCGACATCGGACGACGTTCCCATGGTAGCGAGGCGCAACATGAATCTGGGCTGACCCTTTGCACGGACACGACGAGAAGCGAAGAGGGCTGTGCCGCTGGTTGCGCTGTCACAACTGGGGGCACCGGCCTGGGGCAGGCGCGACGCGGCGGCGCTGACGCAGGACGGCTATCTGCGCAATGCGGTGGCCTATCGCTGTGTCCGCATGGTGGCGGATGTGGAATCTCTGGCGCAGTTGCGGGGGGCTGGCGCCGGGACCATTGGCGCCGCCCGTGCCCGAATTTGGCGAGGTGGATCTTGTCGTGATTGACGGGCCGGGCCTGCCGGGAGCGACAGGCGCGTCTCGTCCGCTGGTGGCGGCATGGGCAGACTCATGGCCCGGCGAGGTGAGTGTGCTGGCGGGCCTCGTGGCAGATGCGATACGCGAGCGGGCCGTGCTGGCGCCGGGCCGGTCGGGCTGTGGGACAGGGCGAATGTGCTGCGCGCATATTCACCCGGCGGCGGAGGCTGGGGCGCGGGTGGTCCTGCTGGACGAGGCCGTGGTTCGCGCGTCAGTCCGGGCGAAGTTGGACTGGCCATGGACTGGCACACGGCTGGGGGGTGAGGTCGCAGCCACTTTGGCCTTTGACAATATGGCGGGCCTTCCCTGGAGTGTGGCGCACTTGCGGCGGTCAGGCGACCAGTTGCAGTGGACGCGGCGCGGTGCAGACGTGGCCGAAAGCTGGACGTTTCCCGAGGCGGCGAACGACGGTCGGTTCGCGGTGGAGGTGGATGAAGGTAGCGGGTTTGAAGGCCGGTTTGCCGTGGCCGTGCCGGAGGCGACGCTTCCCGGCGGCGCAACTGCCACGCGGGTGGCCGAGATTGGCGCTGATGGTCGCACCGGACCATGGGTTTCAATCGGGCCCGGAACACCCTAACTCTGTGCGGAACTGATTTTTCACAAAGATAAGGAAGACCCGCCCTTGGCCCTGGATCCCTACACCGTGCTTGGCGTTCCTCGCACCGCGAGTGAGGGCGAGATCAAAAAAGCCTATCGCAACAAGGCAAAAGCCCTGCACCCTGACCTGCACCCCGACGATTCCAAGAAGATGGAAGAGTTCAAGCGCGTGTCGCAGGCCTGGGACATCCTTGGCGACAAGGAGAAGAAGGGCAAGTTCGACCGGGGCGAAATCGATGGCGACGGCAATCCGGCTGGATTTCCGGGCGGTGGACCAGGCGGATTTCCAGGCGGAGGCGGCACACATCGTTGGGAATCGCGGGGCGGCCGTCCGTTCGACGGCGCGCAGGGCGATCCGTTCGAAGACATCTTGGGTGGCATGTTCGGGGGCGGCGGGCGGCGGCGCAACCCGGGCCCGCAAAAGGGGCGCGACATACGATACCGGGTCGAAATTTCGTTCGAGGATGCGATCACGGGCGCGCGCCGCCGCATGACCATGGCAGACGGCACAGCGCTGGACGTCAATATCCCGGCCGGAATCGATACGGGCCAGACGCTGCGCCTCAAGAGCCAGGGCCAGCCTTCGCCTAACGGTGGAGCCCCCGGCGATGCGCTGCTGGAAGTGGAAGTGCGGCCCAGCAATATCTGGGAGCGGGACGGCAAGGACCTGCGCATGACCGTTCCGATCAGCCTGAAGACAGCGGTGATGGGCGGCAGCGTCGAGGTCAGGACGCCCTCGGGCCCTGTGACGCTGAAAGTCCCGGCTGGCTCAAACTCTGACGCCCAGCTGCGCCTGCGCGGCAAGGGCGTGCAGGCGAGTACGCCGGGAAACCTTTATGCGCGGCTCAAGATCATGCTGGATGATCCGAATGATCCCGGGCTGAAGAAGTGGGCCGAAGGAAGATAACGCCGGTCCCCGGGTCAGGCTGCGTCCGAGGCAGAGACGCCTAACGGCCTGGCGCACCAACTGCGATCGATCGCCAAGGGCTGTGGCCGGGCGATGCCACTGGCAAGTCGCGGGGACAGGAGCAATCCGGCAAAATAGGTGACCGAGAAGCCGATAAAGCCGATGCCGAATGCGGCGAGATTGGTCACGCGATCATACTCGATAATCGCCGAGGCCTTCAGGGCGCTCATGCCGAAGAAATGCATGGCGGCAACAGAAGCTGTCGCGAAAACGGCGCATCCCAGTCGGCGCGCCACAGTCATTGCTGGCGTCGATGCGGTCTTTCCGGGCGTCAGCAGGGCCGCCGTCGCAATGAAGCCTGCAATCGTTATGAGGGGCGACAGGATCGTGATCCAGCCGTCGAACTCCACGGCGAAACCCGGGCGATATCCCAGAAGGGCAATGAAATGTGTCGCCCAGGCACCAATGCCCATAACCGTGCCGGCTGCGATCATCCAGATGAGTTGTCCGCGTCGCGACAGGGCGACCAGGATTCGGACAAATACGACCTGTGCGCACGCGATGCGGAAACCGAGGACAAGAGTCGCCATCAACACGTGAACGAAATCATGTTCGTTAGCTATACAATTGAAAACGTAGTATATTTCGAACAAGTCTTCAGTTTGTGATAGCCGAAAAAGCCTTCTCAAGGTTACTAAATCGAAAATCTGGTTGCATTCAGAGGTTGATGCAGCCAGTCGTGAACTCTTCTGTTTCAGGTGTTCACTTCACATTCAGGGCTTTGACCCTATACGCTGGGCCCATGAAGCGGATTTTTGCCTCCCTTGCAGCCGTGGTGCTGTTGTCTGCCGGACCTGCGATTGCACAGGGCTGGGGCGATTCCTTTTCGCCGGGACAGGCGCGCGACGCCGTGCGCGATGGCAAGACCGTGCCGTTAAGCAGGATATTCCAGATGCTGAAACGCGAGTATGGCGGCTACCAGCTCGGCGCAGACCTTGTTTCAAAACAAGGCGGCGGCGCCGAATATCATATAGACTGGATGGCAGGTGACGGGCGCAAGATGCGCTTTGTCGTCGACGCCCAGTCCGGATCAATCACGGATCGGCGCGGCGCGTGATTCGTGTTAACCCGTTATACGGAAGGTAATTTCCATGCGTATCCTAGTCGTTGAAGATGATGCAGACCTGCGCCGGCAGCTGGCCGACGTGTTGTCGCAGTCAGGCTATGCTGTCGATCTGGCCGCCGATGGCGAGGACGGGCACTTCCTCGGCGATACCGAACCCTATGACGCGGTGATCCTGGACCTTGGCCTGCCCAAGATGGACGGCGTAAGCATTCTGAAGAAATGGCGCGCGGACGGGAAATCCTTCCCCGTGCTGATTCTCACAGCGCGCGACCAGTGGAGCGAGAAAGTGGCGGGCTTCGACGCCGGAGCCGACGACTACCTGGCCAAGCCATTCGTGACGGAGGAATTGCTGGCGCGCCTGCGGGCGCTGCTGCGCCGGGCCGCAGGGCATTCGGCCGCAACGCTGGAGGCCGGCAAGCTGATGGTCGACACACGCGCGGCGCGGGCCATGGTCAATGGCGAGCCGATCAAGCTGACGGCGCACGAATATCGCGTTCTCTCCTACCTGATGCACCATCAGGGCCGGGTCGTGCCGCGCACCGAACTGGTCGAGCATATCTATGATCAGGACTTCGACCGCGATTCAAACACGATCGAAGTATTCATCGGGCGTTTGCGCCGCAAGATCGGCGTTGAACGTATCCAGACCGAGCGGGGTCTTGGCTATCGGCTGATCGTTCCCGAGAACGAGGCGCGCGTTGCAGGATAGTCACCTGGCGTGCCAGACCGTCTGAATGGATATTTCGGGCAAACCCGTTAGGCGTTTCATTGATCGCTGGCCGAGCGTTTCGCTGGCCCGGCGGATGATGCTTGCGGCGGCGCTTTGGGGGCTGGTGGTCCTGGTCGGCGGCGCGCTGGCCCTGTCGGCGCTGTACCGCGCGCAGACCCTGTCCCTGCTGGAAGAAGACCTCGAACAGACATTGGTCACGCTGACGCGCGAGATGACCCAGGAGGGTGCCTTCCTCGAAGACGGCCGGGTGACCGACGCCGAACGGGAATTCCTGTCGCACGATGCCCGTTTCCAGACGCAGTATTCAGGGCAGTACTGGGCCGTGGTTGGCCTGACGCCCGACCTTGCCATCCAGGGGGATTTGCGTTCCAAAAGCCTGTGGGACGAGCCGGTGCCCGTGACACCTGAGCAGATCCGCCGCGCGGTTGCTGAACCGGGGATGGCACAATTTGCCGACTATGACGGGCCGGACGAACAACGCGTCCGCGTGGCAGCCAAGGCGATCATCCTCGAGAACCGGGACACGCCGCTGGTGCTTGTTGCCGCAGCCGACCGGACGCCAAATGATGCAGCAGCGACCCGCTTCCGCAGCATGCTCCTGGGCACGATGATTGCCCTCTTCGGCGGCGTGTTTGCAGCCATGGTGGCCGGCATCCGGTTTTCGCTGCAGCCGCTGAAGCGGATTGAACATGATATCGCGGATATCCGCGCGGGCACGCGGCAGACCTTGCGGGAAGGCTATCCGATCGAGGTTCGTCCTCTGACGGAGGAACTGAACAAGCTGATCGGCCACAATCGCGATGTGGTCGAGCGGGCCAGGACGCATGTCGGAAATCTTGCGCATGCGCTGAAAACCCCGATTGCGGTACTGCGCAACGAGGCAAAGGGCGAGACACAGCTGGACGATGTCGTGCAGCGCCAGACCGAATCCATGCATGCGAATGTGGAGCACTACCTGAAGCGAGCGCGGATGGCGGCCCGGGCCGAGACACTGGGCGCGCGCACGGATGTGACGCCGGTGATCGAGGCGCTTGCCCGGTTGCTGAACCGGCTGTTCGATGCCAAGGGCATCAATGTCAGCATTGTGGGCGATACGGGCGCGGTATTTCGCGGCGAGAAACAGGATTTCGAGGAAATGATCGGCAACCTGATGGACAATGCCTGCAAGTGGGCGAAGGCGGATGTGCTGGTGCGGATTTCGGACGCGCCGCAAGAACTGGTGATCGATGTCGAGGATGACGGGCCGGGCCTGTCGCCCGTGGAACGCGAAGGCGCGCTGAAGCGCGGCGTGCGGCTGGACGAGACGATACCCGGTACGGGCCTGGGCCTGTCGATCGTCACCGAGCTGGCCGAACTGCACAAGGGCCGGCTTGAGCTGGATCAGAGCGAACAGGGCGGCCTGCGCGCGCGGTTGAGGTTTCCGAAATCATGACCCGTATCCAGATGATCATCGTCGCGATTTGCCTGGCGCTTGGCGTGGGCGGATACCTTGCCATCGGGCGGCCCGGCATGGCCGACCAGCCAATGGCCGAACGCCAGCACGAAATCACGGAAAAGATCCGCAACGCGCCGGAAACGCTGACCGCGGCGGAAACGCTGGCGCGGCTGGAGCAGACGGCCGTCGACCAGCCGGCCGCGCCAGAGCCTCATTATTTCATCGCTGAACTGCTGCGCGGCCAAAACCGCCCGGACGATGCGGCCCGGGCCTACCAGTCTGCCCTGCGGCGGGACGCGACATATGTGCCCGCACTGGTCGGGCTGGCACAGGTGCTGGTCGAGATGGGCGACGGCGCGGTCGGCCCGGACGCGGCCCGGCTGTTTGCGCGGGCTTACGAGCTGGACGATACACAGGTGCAGGCGGGCATGTGGGCGGCCATGGGCGCCGCGCAGGCTGGCGATCAGGAAAAGGCCGCGCAAATGATGCGGGCCGTATTCGCCAAATTGCCGCCTGACGACCCGCGCCGCGAACGCTTCGGGGCGATGCTGGATGTGATTGGCGAGAGCGAGATGCTCCCGGCAGAATAGCGCCAAGCGGGCTGCTGCATCTGCCGCACTGTCAAATATTGGCGGTTGCCAGTATACACTGGCGTCATGAGAGCCCGGACCCGCCGACTTTGGACATTCGCCGTTGCTGCCGCGCTGTTGCTGGCTGCTGCGACGCTCGCTTTCGTCGCGCTGCGGCAGAATGCGAATCTTTTCTACACACCTGAAGTTCTTGCGGAAAATGGCATTCCGGAGATCGGCAAGGACGTGAAGGTCGGCGGCTGGGTGGCACCCGGTTCGCTTACCTATCCGGGCGATGGCAGCGAGATCGTGTTCACGGTTATCGACAATAGCCCGGCGACGATCACCGTGAGCTTTACCGGCATTGCGCCGGACCTGTTCCGCGAAGGACAGGGCGTCGTGGCGATCGGTTCGTTCGACGCGGATGGCAAGTTCACGGCGCGCCAGTTGCTGGCCAAGCATGACGAGAATTATCAGCCGCGTGAGCTGAAGCCGCTGGGCGCGGGCCCGGCCGCAAGCGCCAGCTGACATGATCGAATTTGGCCACCTTGCGGCATTTCTCGCGCTCGCGGCCTCGCTGGCGCAGGGCGTGCTGGGCCTGACAGGCGCACGGGCGCTGGCGGGACGCGCTGCGGTCGTGGCGTTTGCGGTGATGGCGCTGTCCTTCGCGACACTGTTGGTGGCGTTTGCGCAGTCCGACTTTTCGCTGGCCCTGGCCGCCAACAATTCCCACACGCTGAAGCCGATGATCTACAAGCTGGCCGGGGTCTGGGGAAACCATGAGGGCTCGATGGCGCTCTGGTGCCTGGTGACGCTGGGCTTCGGAGCGGCGGGGGCGCTGTGGATGCGCACAGGGCGTGACGTGTTCGAGGCAAGGGCGCTGGGCGTACAGGGATGGCTTGCGACGGGCGCGCTGTCCTACCTCCTGTTCGCCTCCTCGCCCTATTTGCGGCTCGACCCTGCGCCGCTGCAGGGGGCGGGCCTCAATCCGGTTCTGCAGGACGTGGCACTCGCCTCGCATCCGCCCATGCTCTATCTTGGCTATGTCGGCTTTTCCTTCGTGTTCGCGCTGGCGGCAGCGGGCCTGATCGATGGGCGGATCGACCGGGTGTGGGCGAAGGAGGCGCGGCGCTGGGCGCTGGCGGCCTTCATTCCGCTCACGATCGGGATCGCGCTTGGCAGCTACTGGGCCTATTACGAACTCGGCTGGGGCGGCTGGTGGTTCTGGGATCCGGTGGAGAATGCCTCGCTGATGCCCTGGCTGATCGGGGCGGCGCTGCTGCACTCGGTCGTGGTGACCGAGAAGCGTGGCAGCTTTGCTGCGTGGACGGCGCTACTGGCGGTGCTGGCCTTCCTGTTCTCGATCATGGGCGCGTTCCTCGTACGCTCCGGCGTGCTGACCTCGGTGCACGCTTTTGCGGTGGACCCGAAACGCGGGATGCTGTTGCTGGGTGGACTGGTGGTCTATGGCGGCCTTGCGCTTGGCCTGTTCGCCCTCCGGGCACCCAAACTCGAAGGCGGCAAGCCGTGGCAGATGCTGAGCCGTGAAGGCGCGCTGGCGACGAACAATGTGGTGCTCGTTGTGGCCGCGCTGACGGTGCTGCTTGGCACGCTGTTCCCGCTGATCGCGGAAGCGACGGGCCGGACGATCTCGGTCGGCGAACCCTATTTCCGGCTGACCTTCGTGCCGATGCTGGCCGTGCTGCTGGCGGTCCTGCCGGTGGTGCAGGCCTGGACCTGGGGCAAGGCGGACCTGTCGGGCGTGTGGAAATGGGCGGCGGGCGGTGTCGGACTGGTCGCTGTGTTCCTGCTGTTGGGTGTCAGCGTTTGGGACATTCCGCTGGGCGCAGCGTTCGGGCTCGCCCTGGCGCTCTGGCTGATTTTTGGGGCGCTCTGGGAAGTGAGGCGCCGGGCGGTGACGCTGGCCCGCGTGTTCCGGCTTCCCCTCAGGGTGTGGGGCATGACACTGGCGCATATCGGGCTAGGTGTGTTCATCATGGGCGCAGTGGTGGAGACGACGCAGCGCTATGAGGCGACACTGGCATTGCCGGCAGGCGGCTCGGGCACCGTGGCGGGCTGGAACATCACGCTCAACGACGTGCACGCAATTGAAGGCCCGAACTGGTATGCCGATAAGGCCGTACTGACGGCGCGCAAGGGCAGCATCAAAGCCGAAATGGCACCGACCAAGCGCTACTATCCGGCCTCAAGGATGCCGACGACCGAAACCGCGATTCACAAGACCGGCGCGGGCGACCTTTATATAGCGTTGGGTGACCGGCGCGACGTGGACGGCGAGACGCGCTGGGTGTTCCGGGTCTATTTCAATCCGCTGATCGATTTCGTGTATCTAGGTGTCGGGCTGATGGCATTGGGCGCCTTCTTCAGTCTGGTGCCGATGAGACGCAGGAGGACCGCCTGATGGTCATCAGGGCCTTGTTTCTGAGCCTGGCCGTGTTCGGGTTTGCCCTGACTTCAATGGGCCAGGTCCTTGACGACCCGACCGAGGAGGCGCGGGCGCAGGCGCTGATGCGGGAACTGCGCTGTGTGGCCTGCGAAAATGAGCCGATCTCGCAATCCTCCGCAGCGATTGCCGAAGACATGCGCGCGCGTGTGCGGGTGATGGTCGGCGAGGGCGCGAGTGATGGCGAAGTGCGCGACTGGTTCGAGAGCCGGTATGGCGAGTTCGTGCTGTTCCGGCCGAAGCGGACAGGCCTGGAAGGCTTTATCCTGTGGGGCGCGCCGTTCGGCCTGCTGGTCATCGGCGGGCTGATTGCATTCGGCTTGGCACGGCGGCGCAAGGCAGGCGCCGAACCTGTCGCACCGGACGAGATCTAGCCGAGCGGGACCAACGCCATGTGGGGCGCGGCGAGCCAGACGACCCAGCCGCCCAGCGCGATCCATGGACCAAAAGCCATCGGCGTTTCGCCTGACAGAGACCGCTTGCCGAAGACACCGCCAGCAACGGCAGCGAGGAGACCGGATAGGGACGCAACCAAGAGGACAGGGGCCAGGCCTGGCCAGGCGACCCACATGCCGATGGCGCCGAGCAGCTTTGCGTCGCCCCGGCCCAGCCCGTCGCGCCCGCGCAGGCGCTTGTAGGCAAGCTCCAGACCGACCAGTGCGACGTAACCGATGCCGGCGCCGAGCAGGTGGTGCGGCCAGAGATCGGGCCGCGTCAGCGCAACCATGATGACGCCGAAGACCAGGACCGTGAAGGTCAAGGCATCCGGGAGGCGCAGGGTGGCGATATCGATGGCTGACAGGGCAACGAGCAGGGCGCCGAGGCTGAGCGAGAGCAGAATCGTCCCCGGCGCAGCCAGGAGCCACGCACTGGCGATCATGGCCGGAGCGCCAATCGCGAGAAAAATGTAGGCAGGCTTCATGGTGTTTCGAACGGTTCCCGCGATTGGGTCTGGTCGCCACGAACGTCATGCAGGCCGGGCAAGTCAAGCCTGTTCACCTTTTCTGTCACGCGAATGCGATGGACCCGGCCTTGCGCCCCGGGCTTGTCTCCGCCAGTTCTGTGGCTGGACAAATTCAGGGAGCTGACATGGGCCAATCAAACCGCATAGAATTTCCTGGCCACGATGGCAGCTTGCTGGCGGCGCGGCTGGATATGCCTGTCTTCCAACCACACGCCTGGGCGCTGTTCGCTCACTGCTTTTCCTGCTCGAAGGATATTTATGCCGCGCGGGAGATCACGGCGGCGCTCGTTGAACAGGGAATCGGTGTGCTGCGGTTTGATTTTACCGGGCTCGGCAATTCGGAAGGCGATTTTTCGAATACCAACTTCACCACCAATGTGCAGGACCTTGTGGCGGCGGCCGAATGGCTGGAAGAGGCGCATGACGGACCGCAATTGCTGATCGGGCATTCTCTGGGCGGGGCGGCGGTGATCGTGGCGGCGCATGACATTCCGCATGCGAAGGCAGTCGTCACGATTGGCGCGCCATCGGATGCCGCGCACGTGATCAAGGCGATCCGTACGCATGTCGAGCAAATCGAAGATGAAGGCGAGGCAGAGGTGCAGCTGGCCGGGCGGCCTTTCGTGCTGAAGCGGCAATTCCTGGAAGATGTGCGCGGGGCCAAGGTAACCGAGGCGGTGTCCAGCCTGAGGCGCCCGCTGCTGGTCATGCACGCGCCGCTGGACGAGACGGTGGGTATCGAGCATGCGACCGCCCTCTTCGTGGCCGCGCGACATCCGAAATCCTTCATCAGTCTCGACAAGGCGGATCATTTACTGACATCGCCGGGCGATGCCCAACGGGCCGGGAAACTGATCGCCGTGTGGGCAGAGACCTATGTTTTTGATGCCGGTGCGGCCATGCCAGTGCAGGAAACCGGCGGAACGCGTGATGTGGTGGTCAGGGAGACCGGGCGCGGCAAATATGAGAATGCCGTCATGATCGGCGATCATGTCTCAATCGCCGACGAGCCGATCGATGTCGGCGGCGGCGGGCGCGGGCCGGACCCGTATGAATACGTCGCAGCCGGGCTCGGCGCCTGCACTTCCATGACGCTGCGCATGTATGCCGAGCGGAAAGGATGGGCGCTGGAACGTGTGTCCGTCTCGATCAGGCACAACAAGGACTATGTCGACGATTGCATGCATTGCGAGGAAGGCCGGAAGATCGACGTGTTCGATCGCGCGATCACAATCGAGGGAGACCTGGACGCTGACCAGCGCGCCCGGATGATGGAAATTGCGGATAAATGCCCGGTTCACCAGACGCTTGAGGCGGGCGGGCACGTGCGAACAGTGGAAACCCCGATCAAATCTACCTAACTGACATTTAATGACCACATTGCCTGTGACATGTTTATCTAGGCTATGATCGGCTAACCGACGTAATTTCAGTGACTTGGAGAGACTAATGAAGAAATTTGGCATTTCGAGACAAGCCCTCGTGGCGGCTGTCTTCGGCGCAGCGGCCGTGGGCACGCTGGTGCTGTCGCCGAAAATCTTCAGCCCGGAAGCGGGCGCGCAGCCGATTGCCATTGAGGCGCCCCAGGGTGCACCGCTCAGTTTCGCCGACCTGATCGAGCGGGTTGAGCCAGCCGTGGTTAGCGTCAACGTCATCAGCGAGCGCGAAGTAGGCAAGCTGGCCGATATGGAGCAGTTCTTCGAACAGTTCCGCGGCATGCCGGGTTTCGACGAGTTCCTGCAGAACCGAAAGAAACAGGAAGAAGACAATCCGGAGCCCGAGACCCAGGAAGCGCGTTCGCTCGGGTCGGGCTTCCTGATTTCCAAGGATGGCTACGTCGTAACCAATAATCACGTTGTGGAAAACGCGACCGAGATCAAGGTCACCTTGAAGGATGGCCGCGAACTGGACGCCGAACTCGTCGGCACCGACCCGCAGACCGACCTCGCTGTCCTGCGCATCAAGGAAAAGGGCACGTATCCCTATGTCCGCTTTGGCGACTCGCGTGACCTGCGCAAGGGCGACTGGGTGGTTGCACTCGGTAACCCGTTTGGCCTGGGCGGCACGGCAACGGCAGGTATCCTGTCGGCTGACGGTCGTGACATCGGCGCTGGTCCCTACACAGACTTTCTCCAGATTGATGCCTCGATCAACCGCGGCAACTCTGGCGGTCCGTCGTTTGACCTCAACGGCAACGTAGTCGGCGTGAATACGGCGATCTTCTCGCCTACGGGTGGATCGGTCGGTATCGGCTTTGCGATTCCGGCTGAACTGGCCAACGAAGTAACGCAGGCGATCATCAAGGACGGTCGCGTGTCACGTGGCTGGCTGGGCGTTGCGATCCAGGACCTGACTGCAGACATGGCCGAGGCTCAGGGCCTGAAGGACAATGAAGGCGCGATCATCGCCGATGTCACCAATGGCAGCCCGGCCGAAAAGGGCGGACTTGAGCGTGGCGATATCATCCTCTCGGTGAACAGCCAGAAAGTCGCGGATGCAACGACGACGACCCGCCTCGTCGGCAAGCTGATCGCGAACACATCGAACAAGTTCGAAGTGCTGCGCGGCGGCAAGCGCCAGACGGTCAGCGTGACCGTGGGCGAACGCCCGGACGACCTGACTGCAAACATCCGGCCGGCATCCGACTCGAACGCGCCGAAAGCCGAAGAAAAGGGCACTGTCCTCGACGACTATGGTGTGACCTTCAAGCCGATGGACGACGAAACCCGCACCAAGCTTGGCCTGAAACCCGGTGAGCCTGGCCTGATGGTCGTCGATGTTGCCCGCAAGGGCGTGTTCGAGGATGCGGGCCTGCAGGTCGGCATGGTGATACTGGAAGCCAATAGCCAGCCAGCCGTCTCGGTTGACGCCTTCCAGAAAGCCGTTGCCGACGCCAGGAAGTCTGGCCGCAGCAAAGTGCTCGTCGCCGTGCGGATCGGTCAGATTACCAATTACCGCACCCTCGACCTCTCGACAAAAGGATAGGATAGAATGATGCCTGATACCTTGGTGGAAGATACAGTAGTGGGAGGCACTATGCGCGTTCTCGTGATCGAAGATGATGCCGAAATGGCAAGTTTCATCGAGAAAGTTCTCGTTGAGGCAGGCCACAGCGTGGATAAGGCGATTGATGGCGAACGCGGACTGGAGCTGGCCCGATCGGCTGATTTCGATGCACTCGTGGTCGACCGCATGCTGCCTGCCAAGGACGGCCTGACCCTGCTCAAGGAATACCGGGAAGCGGGCGGCAAGACGCCAGCCCTCTTCCTCTCGGCGCTGGGCGATGTCCAGAACCGGGTCCAGGGCCTGAAGGCCGGGGCAGACGACTACCTGTCCAAGCCCTTTGCACCGTCCGAGCTGGCGGCGCGCGTCGAAGCCCTCGGCCGCCGCCAGGTCGGCGAGCCGCAGGTGACGTCACTCAAAGCGGGTGACCTTGAGATGAACCTGCTGACCCGCAAGGTGACGCGGGCCGGCAAGAAGATCGACCTGCAGCCGCGCGAATTCCGGCTGCTGGAATACCTCATGCGCCACGCCGGACAGGTCGTGACCCGCACCATGCTGCTCGAAAAGGTGTGGGACTATAATTTCGACCCCCAGACCAATGTCATTGATGTGCATATCTCGCGCCTGCGGGCAAAGATCGACAAGGAGTTCGAGGAACCCTTGCTGCATACGGTGCGAGGTGCCGGGTATCGTCTGCAGGGCTAGACGGCCCGCGTGCGGACTGGCACGAGGCGAGTCATGAAACTCGGCCTGCCGACCTTCCTGAGAACGACGACGTTCAAACTGGCGCTGCTCTACAGCGCCATGTTTGCGGCGTTTTCTGCGGCATTGCTGATCTATCTCTACTATTCGACGGTCTATTATATCCGCAACGAATCCGACCGGCGGCTCGACCTCGAGTTCGAGCAGCTTGGCAACGCCTATTATACGGGCGGTATGGAGCGCCTGAGCCAGTCGGTCCTGGAGCGCATGACGCGTACCGGTTCGACCTATTTCTACTATCTCGAGGATTCCTCAGGCCGGAAGATTGCCGGGCACTTCCAGCGTATGCCGGTGGCGCCGCCGGTCGTGGATTCCAAGACGGTCTATTTCGACTTCGACCAGCCCGAGCCCGACGGGTCGATGATCGTGCGCTCGGCGGCGGGCAAGTTCGTGCGCCTGCGCGACAATGGCGGGGCGCTGCTCGTGGCCTTTGATACGGCGCAGCAAACGGCGATCGTGGTGCGCATCCAGCGCGCCATCTTCATTGCGGCGCCGATCGGGCTGATCCTGTCATTGCTGGGCGGTGTCCTGATCTCCCGGGGCGCGGCCAGCCGCGCCGACGAGCTGGCGCGGACAGCTGAGGCGGTGATGGGCGGCGAGCTAGGACGGCGCGTGCCTGTGCGGGGGTCGGGCGATGAGTTCGACCGTCTGGGCCAGCGTATCAATGCCATGCTCGACCAGATCGAGAAGCTCGTGGATGCAACGCGCCACACGGGCAATGCGATTGCGCATGACCTGCGGTCGCCCCTGTCGCGCCTGCGTAACCGGCTGGAAATCGCGCTTTCCCAGCCCCTGTCGCAGGAAGCGGCCAGCGCAACGCTGAACGAGACCGTCGAGGAGGTGGACCGCGTGCTGGCGACCTTCAACGCCATCCTGCGGCTTGCGCGGCTGGAAGCCGGCGCCGAGGGCGAGCGGGTGCGCATGGATGTCAGCGAACTGGCCGAGGAACTCGCGGAACTGTTCGACCCGGCCTGCGAAGAGGCGGAGCTGACGTTCAAGAGCCAGATCGCCCGGCACCTGATGATTCTCGGCGACCGCGACCTGATCGGTCAGGCCTTGTCGAACATGCTGGACAATGCCGTAAAATACACACCAGCGGGCGGGGCGATTTCCTTCACGGCCGCGCGCGGGCCGGACGGGACGATTGACCTGACGGTGGTCGATTCCGGACCGGGTGTGCCGCCGGACGCGCGCAAGACGGTCGTGCAGCGGTTCCAACGGCTCGATTCGGCGCGCACGCAACCGGGATCGGGCCTTGGCCTGTCGCTTGTGGACTCGGTAGCAGACATGCATGGCGGCGAACTGATCCTGCGGGATGCGGGCGGGCCGGCGGGCCAGCCCGGCCTGAAGGCGATCCTGCGCCTCCCACGGGCCTAGCGACCATGCTTGAGATACATCCCCTTGCCTCGACGCCTGCCGCAGCCCTCGCTGTTGCGACCAATTATGCGCCGTACCTGAAGCGCCTGTCGGAGCGGACCGAGGCGCGCCCGTTCGATGCGGCGCTCGCGTCTGTGACGGACCTGCCGGGTGAGACGCCGATAGACGATGCGATGACGGTGCTGCGCAAGGCGAAGGCTGCCGTCCACCTCGCGCTGGCCGCCGATGACCTCTCGGGCACGCTTAGCGTGATGGAGGTGACGACGGCGCTGACCGCGTTCGCGATGGCGTCGGTTCAGGCGGCGCTGCGTGTGGCGCTGGCAGGCCGGGGCCTGTCGGACAGGGGCCTGTTCATTGTTGCACTCGGCAAGATGGGCGCGTTCGAGCTGAACTATTCCAGCGATATCGACATCGTGGCCTTTTACGAACCGGACGGGTTCGATGGTGGCGAGCGATCGCCCGGCGAGACGGCGCAGCGGGTGCTGAAGGATGTTGTCCGGTTGCTCGATGAAGTGACAGCCGACGGCTATGTGTTCCGGACAGACCTGCGCCTCAGGCCCGACCCTTCATCGACGCCGCTCGCCGTTTCGACCACGATGGCGGAAATGTATTATGAGAGCGTCGGCCAGAACTGGGAGCGGATGGTCTGGATCAAGGCGCGGGCTGCGGCCGGCGACATGGACGCCGCCGCGCGATTCATCGACCGTATGGGCTCCTATGTCTGGCGCCGCAATCTCGACTATTGGGCGATAGACGACATCCAGGCGATCAAGCGGATGATCAATACCAAGATCGGTGCACATGGCTTCGAAAACCCGGCACCTGACATCAAGCTGGGCCCGGGCGGCATTCGCGAGATCGAGTTCTTCGTGCAGACCCAGCAGCTGATCATGGGCGGTCGCCATCCGGAACTGAGGGACAATACAACGCTCGGTGCGATGCGGGCCCTGCGCGATGCGGGCATCGTCACGGACGCCACGGCGACGGACCTGACCACAGCCTACAAATTGCTTCGTGATGTCGAGCATCGGATCCAGATGCGCCATGACGAGCAGAGCCACACGATTCCGGCGGACACGGCGGAGCGTGAAGGTGTCGCGGCACTGTGCGGCTATGAATCCCTTGCGGACTTCGATCGCGACCTGCTTGAAACGCGGCGGGTGGTTCAGGCAGCCTACGATGCGCTGTTCGCCCGGGACGACCGGCAGGACGAGCCAGGCCGTATCGGCAATCTGGTCTTCACGGGCGTAGATGATGACCCCGAAACAGTCCGTACTCTGTTGGGACTCGGATTTGGTGACCCGAGCGCCGCCATTGCGACGATACGAAACTGGCACCGGGGGAACGTGCCTGCGACCCGTACCGTGCGAGGACGGGAACTCCTGACGGCGATCCTGCCAAGGATGCTGGAAGCCATGGGAGCGACTGGCGAGCCCGACGAGGCGTTTCGCTGGTTTTCGCGCTTCTTCAGCGGCCTGTCGTCGGGCGTGCAGACATTGTCGATGCTGCTGGCCAAACCGGCGCTGCTTGATGACCTGGTGGCGACACTTGCCCTGGCGCCGCGGCTCGCCGAAATCCTGTCGCGCCGTCCTGACCTGCTGGAAGCGCTGGTCAGCGGGCAGGCGCCCGAACCGCCGAAGATTTCGGCTAACACAAGCTTCGACGCCGCGCTGGACGAATGGCGCCGCTACCATCGCGAGCAGAGCTTCCTGATTGGGCACAACCTGCTGCACGGACTGATCAATGCCTCCGATGCGGCAGCGTACTGGTCGCGATTGGCCGACGATACGATCCGCCAGATGGCGGCGGTCGCAGAGGCTGAGACGGTGCGGCGATATGGCGAGGCGCCGGGCGTCTGGGGTGTCTTCGCAATGGGCAAGCTCGGCGGATCGGAACTGACGGCCGGATCCGATCTCGACATCATCGTGGTTTATGAGGCGCCGTCGCTGGATTCTCAGACCTGGTTCACCCGGGTCACACAGCGCCTGATTACGGCGCTGACGGCACCCACGGCTGAAGGCGCACTGTATGAAGTCGATATGCGCTTGCGCCCTTCCGGGCGCGGCGGACCGGTAGCTGTCAGCCTGACGGCTTTCAATAGCTACCAGAATGACGAAGCCTGGACATGGGAACACATGGCGTTGACGCGCCTGCGGTTCGTTGCCGGTGATGCGGGCCTCGGCGCCAAAGTGCTTTCGAGCGCCAAGGCGGCCATCGCGGCCCGTGCCAGCAAGGATGCGGGCCAGATTGCGCGGGATGTCTCGGAGATGCGCCAGCGGCTTTACCGCGAAAAGACGGGCAAGGGCCTGTGGGACCTGAAAACCGAAAAGGGCGGGCTGATCGATATCGAGTTCATCGTGCAGCAGGACATGTTGCTGATGGGCAAACCGGACTGCATATGGCCGAACGTGAGCGACGCGCTGGCGGGCATCGCTGCCAGTGGGCACCAGCCAGCCGCCCCCTATGCCGTGCTGCAGGAGGCCCTCGTCTACCTGCAGGCGCTGCAGCAGGTTCAGCGTCTGGCGGTCGGCAGTGAAATAGCTGCAGACGACATACCAGACGGTTTGAAGAACCGCTTGTGTCGTGCTGTCGGCGCCGAAGACTTCATTGCGCTGGAGCGCCATCTCGCTGAACTGAAGGTAAAGGTGCATGCTATTGCTGCCGAAAAACTGCAGCTACCAGCGACGGATTGAGGGCATTGCACCGTTGAATGCGTGATGGGTTAATCACGACAACGGAGAATATTCTCATGAAACGCACCACTCTTGCTACTCTGATCGCGACTACGGCACTCGTCATCGCTGTGCCCTTTGCGGCGCAGGCCGAGCGCGGGCACAACCGACATGGCGGACCCGACAGCGAACACATGAAAGCAGTCGATACCAACGGTGATGGTGACATCTCGAAGGAAGAAATTCAGGCGTTCCGCACCACGATGTTCAATGCCGCCGACGCCGACCAGGATGGTGCCTTGACCCTGGACGAAATGACCTTGCATCACGACACGATGGAAGCGCAGCGCAAGGCCGAGCGTCAGGCCCGGATGTTCGAGAAGCTCGACGCGGACGGCAATGGTATGGTGAGCGCGGCAGAGTTCGCCGCTCGTCCGATGCGCGGTATGGAACGCTTTGACACCGACGGTGATGGCACGGTCAGCGATGAAGAGCGTGAAGCAGGTCGCGATGCGATGAAAGATCATCGCGGCAAGTGGAGCCGGCGTGGCGACAATCGGGCGCCGGATGCGCCTGACACGCCTGACGGCGAATAGGACAGGCTGCCCGGAATGCCGGGCGGGCCGGATGCATGACATGCGAAATACTCCCCTCCCTTCGCACCGTCGAATGCGTTCGGCTCGCCCGGCGACCCGGCTCCTGCCCGTCGCATGCGGTGAAGGGATTTCCCCTTCGGCAGATCGCGGGCTAGACACTGCCACGTGGCATTCTCATCCGACCTTGACCAGATCACGCGCGCGGCTTCCGGGGACCGGCAGGCCGTGTCGGCGCTGGTCAATCGTTACAGCCCGGGCGTGCTGGCCCTTGCGACCCGCATGCTGGCGGACCGGGCAGAGGCCGAGGACGTGACGCAGGAAGCATTCATACGCGCCTGGAAAGCCTTGCCGACCTGGGAGCCGCGGGCGAAATTTTCGACCTGGCTGCACCGCGTCGCGCTTAACCTTTGTTACGATCGGTTGCGCAAGCGCCGGGATTCGACCATGGCGGAACTGCCGGAGCGGGTCGATATGGCGCTGCGTCCGGACGATGCCCTGGACCAGTCGGAGCGTGTACAGGCCGTCGAGGGAGCCATCGCTGCGCTTCCCGAACGTCAGGCCGCTGCGTTGACGCTGTGCGCGTTGCAGGACCATTCTCAGGCCGAGGCAGCGGCGATTATGGAGATCAGCGTGGAGGCGCTCGAAAGCCTTCTCGCACGCGCGCGGCGGACGCTGCGTACGGTATTGATGGAAAGGAGCGAGGCATGACGAACACAATGACCGATGCACGGCTGATCGCGCTGATCGAAGCCTGGGGCGCGGATGCGAACGCTTTTCCGGAAACCGAACGCGCTGCAGCCAAGGCCTTGCTGGCCGAAGCGGCGGACCGGTTTGCCGATACACTTCAGGCCGCCAGAGACATGGACATCTTGCTGGGCGGCATGCCGGCCGTGACGCCGTCTCCGGCGCTAACGGCGGCCTTGATGGACGCAGCGCCCAAAGCGAGTCCGCAACGACGCAGCTGGCTTGCTGCCATTCCGCGCTGGCCGACCATTGGCGCCTTCGCATCGCTCGCCATCGGGCTTGCGATCGGATTGGGCGCAGCCCAGTCGGGAGCGACCGGCACGGCGGACGATGCTGTCGATACGCTCGTCTATGCCGCGCTCGGATTTGATGTGATCAACTATTCCCAGGAGACCGCTCAATGAGTGATCCCACCCCAAAGCGCCGGATTCCGTTCTGGCTGACACTGTCAATCATGGCGAACCTGCTTCTGGTGGGGCTGGTGGCCGGGGTGATGCTGCGCACGCCGTATCATCGTTTCGGGCCGGAAGGGGTGGCACCGCAGAGACCGCCCATACTGGGCGAGGCCAGCCATGGGGATCGCATGGTGGTGCGTCGTATGATGATGGAGGCGTTCCAGTCGGCCGACACGCAAGTGGCAGAAAGGCGCACCGCTCGTGCGACACTGGGCGAGGCCCTGCAGATTGACCCCTATGATTCGGACGCTGTGCGGCGGGCCTTTGCCGCCCTGCGCCTGTCGGATGAGGCCGTACATTCAGCGATTCACGAGTCGCTGGTTGACCGGTTGGGTAAACTCAGCGTGGAACAGCGCACGGCGCTGGCCGAAATGCTGTCGCGCGAACCTGGCGACGGCCCCAGACGAAAACATCGCAAGTTCGATCAGGATGATGATGGCCCGGAAGGTCCGCGCGACCGGGACTAGGACTGCCAGTTCAGTCCCTGGACTTGTGCGCCAGTGCGCCGGCATTGGCTTCCCAGTTCTGGCCATCGAAGGCATTGATCGTCACATCGAGGGATTGCCAGTCATCAAGGCAGCGCCAAGTGACGGCGAACCCGTCAGGATTGGATCGCGGGACGTAGAAGCTCTTGATGCCGCATGCTTTGCAGAACAAGTGGCGCGCCTGACCGATGTTGAACGTGTATTCGGTCAGGTTGGCAGACCCGGCGAGCAGGCGGAAGCGGCTGGCGGGCACGATGACATGCGTGTTGCCGCTCATGGCGCAGATCGAGCAGTTGCAATCCTCGACCTCGAAGGCATCCGGCAGGTCAACCTCGAAGCGGAC
>Ga0180009_10001868_pt1 | contig 25128 bp, 23 predicted proteins | sample OS_PC_MetaG_FD_123537 | JGI IMG/M metagenome (GOLD analysis project Ga0180009, IMG submission 123537) | Groundwater microbial communities from the Aspo Hard Rock Laboratory (HRL) deep subsurface site, Sweden - OS_PC_MetaG | ecosystem: Environmental > Aquatic > Deep subsurface > Groundwater...
CGAGATCGTCTACAAGGCACCGTTGAAGCCGCCGATCAAGGAGGGAGAGCAGGTGGCCGTCTTGCGTGTGACGAGCGCCTCGAACGCCGTCAATGAGGTTCCCCTTTACGCGGCCGAAGAGGTTCCGGAAGGTTCGCTGGTGCGCAAAGGCTTCGATTCGCTGATCGTCATGGCGTGGCGCTGGATGGCTGACAAGGCGTCTAGCCTCCTGGAGAAGATCTGATGCGGCCTTGCTTCGCTATTGTCCGCAGGAGCACACATCGCCATGGCGCGCGGTAAGCTCATCACGTTTGAAGGTGGCGAAGGCTCGGGCAAATCGACCCAGGCGAGCCATCTCGTCGCCCACCTCGGCGGCCAGGGGATCGAAGCGGTGCTGACGCGCGAGCCCGGCGGGGTGCCGTTCGCCGAGCGCCTGCGCGAATTGATCCTCGCCCGGCGGCCGTCTTCGCCGAATACGGAATTCCTGTTGTTTGCAGCCGCCCGCTGCGAGCACATCGCGGATCTTATCGAGCCGGTGCTGGCGCTCGGCCAGTGGGTCGTGTGTGACCGTTATATCGACTCAACTCGGGTTTATCAGGGCCGTCTCGCGGGCATCGATGATGAATTGATTTCGATGGTCGAGCAGAAGACGGTGGCTCCTGTTTTTCCCGATCTGACGTTCATTCTCGACGTCAATCCTCGCATCGGTCTGGAGCGGGCGCGCGCACGCGGCGAACTGAGCCGCTACGACGCGGCTTCCGATGCCGCCCACAGGACGGTGCGCCAGGGCTTTCTCGACCTGGCGGCGGGCGAACCCAAACGTTGCGTCGTGCTCGATGGAGGCGAAACGGAGATCGAACTTGCCGGGCAGATCGCCGCTGTCGTCGACCGGCGCTTCCTGGGACGGTTCTAGGCGATGGCGCGGGCGGCGGCGGTTCGCGAGACCGAGGTTGTACCGGAGGCCGATCGGCTGGAAGGTTTCCCGCATCCGCGGGAGACTGAAGAGCTGTTCGGGCACCAGGCTGCCGAAGAAGAGCTTTGCAGGTCGCTTCATGCCGGGCAGGTGCATCATGGCTGGCTGTTGACGGGACCGCCGGGGATCGGCAAGGCGAGCCTCGCCTACCGGTTCGCCAAATGTCTTCTGGCCGCGCCGCACGAGAGGCGTGTCGATCGCGGTTCTCTGGCGGTTCCAGACGATTGCCAGGCGAGCCGCCAGGTGCGGGTTCTGTCTCACCCCGGGTTGCTCGTGTTGCGCCGGCCCTACGATCACAAGACCAAGCGTCTGCTGACGTCGATTCCTGTCGACGAAGTGCGGCGGCTGCGCTCCTTTCTGGCGCACCGTGCATCGGAGGGATGTTGGCGCGTGGTGATCGTCGATGCCGCCGACGATCTCAACCTCAACGCGGCCAACGCGCTTCTCAAATCGCTGGAAGAACCGCCGCAGCGGATGGTGTTCCTGCTCGTATCCTCTGAACCGGGGCGGCTGTTGAATACGATACGGTCGCGCTGCCGCAGGCTCGATCTGGGGCCTCTCGATACGCCATCGCTGATGGCAGCCGCAAGACAGGCCTTTGCCGCGGGCGACGCAGAGCCGCCTGCTGAAGATGTCGCAAAGCGCCTCGCGCGGCTCGCCCAGGGAAGCGTGCGCCGCTTCATCGGCCTGCATTCAGCGGGCGGCATAGAAATCCACGAAAAGATCGGCGAATTCCTGGGCCGCCTGCCGGGGGTGAATTGGGGGAGCGTCCACGATTTGGCGGAAAGCCTCGGCGCGGCAACCGCCAGTGAACGCTACACGCTCTACCACGAGTTGTTGTTCGATGAACTGGCGCAGATCATCAAGGTCGCCGCAACCGGCGAGGGGGAGGCATCGAGGCGGGCGCTGGCTGAGCGGCTGATTGCCCCTCAGCGGCTTGCGTCCTGGGCGTCCTTGTGGGAAACACTCGTTCGCGAGGAGGCCGAAACCCGCGCGCTCAATCTCGACCGGAAGGCCTTCATTCTCGGAACCCTTCAGCGGATCGAAGCCGCGGCCCGGAACTAGCCGGAGTGCCGTCGCTCCTGCCTCGATCCCGCTCAACCAGCATGGCCGCCGGCATGTCCAACAAACGCCCGTTCTACATCACTACGGCGATCTCCTATCCCAACGGCGTGCCGCATATTGGACACGCCTACGAGGCGATCGCCACCGATGCCATCGCCCGTTTCGAGCGGCTCGACGGGCGCGACGTGTTCTTCATGACCGGCACCGACGAGCACGGCATCAAGATGCTGCAGACGGCGCGCAAAGAGGGCATCACGGCTGCTGAACTGGCTGACCGCAACACCCCGCGCTTCCGCGACATGGTGGCGGCGCTTGGATGCTGCAACGACGAGTTCATCACCACGCGCGAACAACGCCATCACGAGGCGAGCCAGGAGATCTGGCGGCGGATGGAAGCCAACGGCGACATCTATCTCGACTCGTATGCGGGGTGGTATTCGGTTCGCGACGAGGCCTTTTACGACGAAAGCGAGCTGGCGGCCGGGGCCGATGGTGTGAAGCTGTCGCCGCAGGGCACGCCCGTGGAATGGGTGGAAGAGGAAACCTACTTCTTCCGGCTCTCGGCCTACCAGGACAAGCTTCTTGCCCACTATCAGGCGAACCCAGAATTCGTCCTGCCGGCCGAGCGGCGCAACGAGGTCGCCAGCTTCGTCAAGGGCGGCTTGCGCGATCTTTCGATCTCGCGAACGACATTCGACTGGGGCGTCAAGGTTCCCGGTAACGAAAAGCACGTCATGTACGTGTGGGTCGATGCGCTGACGAACTACATCACGGGCGTCGGTTTCCCCGACGAGAGCGATCCGAAATGGCGCTACTGGCCGGCCGACGTTCACGTCATCGGCAAGGATATCGTCCGCTTTCACGCGGTGTACTGGCCGGCGTTCCTGATGTCGGCGGGTATCGCATTGCCGAAGCGGGTCTTCGCGCACGGGTTCTTGTTCAACAAGGGCGAGAAGATGTCGAAGTCGGTCGGCAACGTCGTCGACCCATTCAGTCTGATCGAGGCCTACGGGGTCGATCAACTCCGCTACTTCTTCCTGCGCGAAGTCGCCTTCGGACAGGATGGCAGCTACTCGCACGACGCAATCGTCAACCGCACCAACGCCGATCTTGCCAACGATCTGGGTAACCTCGCCCAACGCTCGCTGTCGATGATCGCAAAGAACTGCGCCGGCCGCGTCCCGGAGCCGGGCGAGCTGACAGAAGCCGACCGGGCGATCCTGGCGCAGGCGGACGCAATGCATGGGGCGGCCCGCGAAGCCATGGACCGGCAGGCGCTGGGCAAGTACCTCGACGGGGTATGGGCAGTCGTGGCGGAAGCCAACCGCTACTTTGCCGGGGAAGAGCCGTGGACCAAGAAGAAGACCGATTTCAAGCGGATGGAGAACATTCTCTACATCACCGCCGAAGTCGTCCGCCAGCTGGCAATCATGGCGCAGCCGGTGGTGCCGGGATCGGCCGGCAAGCTTCTCGACCTCCTGGCGGTGGCGGCGGATCAGCGCGGCTTCGCAGCACTCGGTGCTGCCGGGCGCCTAGCGCCGGGTGGCGGGCTTCCGGCCCCCAGCGGCGTGTTTCCGCGCTATATCGAACCTGAGGAACAGGAGCGCCGGGAGAGGGAACAGAAGTCCGGACAAGGCACGAAGTCGAGTTGACCGATTTGTTGCAGGATCGAGCTATAACTCGATTTTGCCCCGCGACATCCTATGTGCACAGTGACAACTGCCTGACAGTCTGGAGCCGGAATGCTCGTCGATCATCACTGCCATCTCGACTTCCCGCAGTTCGCCGGCGATCTCGACGCCGTCGTGGCGCGGGCGCGGGCGGCCGGCGTCGGCACGATGGTGACCATCTCGACCCATATCGCCAGGTTCGATACCTACCGGGCGATTGCGGAAGCCCACGACGACATCTTCTTTTCTGTTGGGACGCATCCCCACAACGCGCACGAGGAACTCGACGTCCCGCTGCAGGAGATCGTGCGGCTGGCGCGCCACCCAAAGTGCGTTGCCGTCGGGGAAGCGGGGCTCGATTACCATTATCAGCATTCTCCGCGCCAAGCCCAGGCCGAGGGCTTTCGCCGGCACATCGCGGCCGCTCGCGAAACCGGATTGCCGCTGGAGATTCACACCCGCGAAGCCGATGAGGATACCGCCGCGATCCTCGAAGACGAGCACGCGAGGGGGGCTTTTCCAGCTGTTCTGCACTGTTTCACGGGTGGACGCGATCTGGCCATGCGGGCCATCGACCTCGGACTCTACATCTCGTTTTCAGGCGTGGTGACGTTCAAGACGGCCTCCAACCTGCGGGCGATTGCCGCCGAAGTTCCACTCGAGCGTCTGCTGGTCGAAACCGATGCACCGTATCTGGCGCCAATCCCATTTCGCGGCAAGACCAACGAGCCGGCCTACGTTGCCCATACCGCAACCGTAGTAGCGCAGACACGCGGCATCGCGCTGGCGGAACTGGCAGCGGCAACGACGGAGAATTTCTTCCATCTCTACAGCAAAGCGAAACGGCCCGCCGACGCGCCGGTTCTCGCCGGGGCAAATGCGAAGGCGCAATGAAGCAACGCTTGATGATTCTTGGGTGCGGGCCGTCCGGCGGCGTGCCGCGAATTGGGCCCGACTGGGGGCAGTGCGAGCCGAGCAATCCCCGGAACCGGCGGCGGCGCTGCGCGGTCCTCGTCGACCGGTTCGGCAAGCGCGGTCGCACCAGCGTCCTGATCGATACGCCACCCGATCTGCGCGAACAGCTGATCGATGCACGCGTGCGCGAACTCGATGGGGTGCTCTTTACGCATGACCATGCCGACCATACGCATGGCATCGATGATCTGCGCATGGTCTGTTACGCCATGAAGCGGCGGGTCGACGTCTACTTCGACCAGCCCACGCGCGACAGTCTCGTGCCGCGATTTGCCTATTGCTTCCAGACGAAGGAGGGCAGCGGCTATCAGCCCATACTTCACTCGCACGATATCGAAGCAGGAAAAGGCGTCCGTATCGAAGGGGCGGGTGGGCCGATCGAGGCGCTGGCCGTGCCTCAGATGCATGGCGACATTGCCTCGCTGGGGTTTCGCTTCGGCAAGCTCGCATACTCGCCAGATATCTCGGGCTTTCCCGAAGGCGCAGACGACCTGCTGAGGGGGCTCGACGTGTGGATCGTGGATGCGTTGCGCCACACGCCGCATCCCAGCCACTTCCACGTCAAGCGCGCGCTGGAGTGGATCGAGCGCCTGCAGCCGAAACGGGCGATCCTGACGCATATGACGACGGAACTGGATTATGACGCGCTGCGCCGGTCGCTGCCTGAAAATGTCGAACCGGCTTATGACGGCATGACGATCGAGTTCGACGGGCGATTCGATTAGAACGATATCCGATCGCCAAAGGCGATCGCGTATGGTCGGATGATGCTCTAACCGCTCTTCGACTTGCTGCGGGCTGCGAGCCAGTCGCGGGCGTTGAACGTCTCGCCATTGGCTTCGAGCGCGGGATCGCAAAGTTCGACAAACAGCGGCGCGATGTCGTCCGGTGCCGGCAGCCTTGCCGGATCCTCTCCCGGGAAGGCTTTGGCGCGCATCGCGGTGGCGACCGGGCCGGGGTTCACGATATTGACGCGGATATTCGTGCTGGCGACCTCGGCAGCATACGTGCGGGCGAGCGCTTCGAGACCGGCCTTGGTGACGGCATACGGTCCCCAATAGGCCTTGGCGCCGCTGGACGCGCCAGAGGAGACGAAAACCGCGCGGCCCTGCCCGGCGCGTTTCAGGAGCGGGTCGAGCGTGCGGACCAGCCTCCAGTTCGCTGTGAGGTTCACTTCCAGCGTATCCGCCCAGACCTTATCGGTGACATGAGCAAGCGGGCTCAATGACCCGAGCACGCCGGCGTTGGCAACGAGGATGTCGAGGTGTCCGAAGCGCTGGTAAAGCGTCGGCCCCAGCCCGTCGACGCGGTCGGCCTGCGTCAGGTTGAGCGGAATGATGGTGGCGGGCTTGCCACCTGCCGTGCGGATGGCATCGTCGGTTTCCTCCAAGGCGCCGGCGATCCGCCCCTGCAGGATCAATTGGGCGCCTTCCCGCGCCAGGGCGATCGCTACGGCGCGGCCAACCCCGCGGCTCGCTCCGGTGACGAGCGCAATCTTGCCCTCGAGGCTGCGTGCCGGTTCCGGCATCAGCGCTGCCCCCCATCGGGCGGTGCCGCCTCAGGGGCGCCTTCAGGCGGCGCTGCCTCAGGGGCGCCTTCAGGTGGTGTATGCCCACCCTGGACGGCTTTGCGGGCGGCTTCCCGGGCCTTCTCAAACAGCGGAGCGGCCTTGTCGCGGGCCTGCTCGGAGATGGCGACAAACTTCTCGGCGCCGGTCGCGGTCAGTTCGCGGGTGCGCTTGATGACCTTGGCGAAGATGCTGGCTTCCGGCATGAGATCGTCGCCGCGCAGCCGCGCGACGGCCTCCGTCATGCGCTGGTGAACTTCCCGCTGGGCGGCGTCGGTTACAGCGCTCGTTTGGCCGGTGAATACGACGAGTGGCGTGCAGGCTGTGACGACCTTGGTGCCGCTGGTAAGCCAGTTGGCGTTCTCCACCTGCGTTTCCTGCGCGAAATAGACCGGCAGGCCATCGACCCTCTGATTGAGGATCGTGCGGTCGATCACCGGGACGATGTGGCCGCCGTTCTCGCGAACCAGCTTGAAGCGCGCATTGTCGGGATCGGGGAACTGCACGAAGAGCGCGACGCTTCGCTCGCTGTTGAGCGCGATGCGGATGGCTTCGTCGGTGTTGGCGGCGTGAATGACGTCGCGCGCCCGGCCGACTCCGTAAGGGTCGATCTCGCGTAGATAGTCGAAGGTTGCCGTGCTGCCGGACTGCGCGGGTGGCAGGACGAAGCGCAACTGGTCGGCATTCACGGCAACATCGCCGTAACTTGCGATATCCTTGTCCTTCGTGACGGCGAAGATGCATTCGCGCACGTCGTCCATGCGCAGGCGCTGGAAGCTCGCCGCGCCGCCGAATTCCTTGGCCTTGAGGGCAAGCACGTCGAGTTGGCCGTAGCCGAGTTGGGCGGGGTGGTCGCTGGTCCGCTGCATGTTTTCGGTCGTGCCGGCGCTCGTCTCACAGGTCGAGGTGAAGCCGGCTTCGGTGAGGCGTTTGCCGAGCATTGGGCAGAACTGGCTGTGGTAGGCGCCGCTTTCTCCGCCGGTATTGATCGTGAAGTCTGCGGTATGGGCCGTGCTGGATATAGCGAGCAACGTGGCGGTGCTCAAAAGGATCGCAACGTTTCGCACACTCGATCTCCCTCTCATCAATAGGGTTGCACAATGGACTTTCCGGCAGTCGGCGGCCTCCACGCGCTGCGTTCGCGGGGCTGCGTGCTTGGACCCGCAGGTCAGCAGCACGAACCCGCCTTGCCGAATTCTTCGAGGTCGAGAAGTGCGGTTGGATACTCCCCGGTAAAACAATGATCGGAGAGTTGCGGCGCGCTGCCGTTGCGTCCGCCTTCGATGCCGATGGCGCGGTAGATACCGTTGACCGACAGGAAGGCGAGGCTGTCGGCGCCCATGCTTTTGCACATCTGTTCGAGCGTGTAGCGCGCGGCGAAGAGATCCTCCTCGCGCGGCGTATCGATGCCGTAGTAGTCGGAGTGGATGATCGGCGGCGAGGCGATGCGCATGTGCACTTCGCGGGCGCCGGCGTCGCGCACGAGTTGCACGATCTGACGCGAGGTGGTGCCGCGCACGACGCTGTCGTCGATGAGCACGATCCGCTTGCCGCGCAGGACACCGGCATTGGCGGCGTGCTTGCGCCGTACGCCAAGTTCGCGGATGCGCTGTTCGGGCTGGATGAACGTGCGGCCGATGTAGTGGTTTCGAATGATGCCGAAGCCGAATGGGACGCCGGCCTGCTCGGCATAGCCGAGGGCGGCGGGAACGCCGGAGTCGGGGATCGGCACGATCACGTCGACATCGACGGGGCTTTCGGCGGCAAGCTGACGGCCCATGTTCTGGCGGATTTCGTAGACCGAGTGTCCGCCGACCATGGAGTCGGGGCGGGCAAAATAGATGAACTCGAAGACGCACGGGCGCGCCGGTTTGTTCTCGAACGGACGCAGCGATTCGATACCGTCCCGGGTGATGACGACGACCTCGCCGTTCTCGATTTCGCGCACGAACTTGGCGCCGATCATGTCGAGGGCGCAGGTTTCGGAGGCAAGGACGTAGGAACCTTCCAGTTTGCCGAGCACGAGCGGACGGATGCCGACGGGATCGCGCGCGCCGATCAGCATGTCGTCGGTGAGGGCGACGAAGCCGTAAGCGCCTTCGATCTGGCGCAGCGCGTCGATGAACCGGTCGACCAGGCGCTTCTCGCGGGACCGGGAGACGAGATGCAGGACGACTTCGGTGTCCGATGTCGATTGGAAGATGGCGCCCTGAGCGACAAGATCGTTCTTCAGGATGCGGTGGTTGGTGAGATTGCCGTTGTGGGCGATGGCGAAGCCGCCGGTCGAGAGTTCTGCAAACAGCGGTTGTACGTTGCGGAGAATGGTGTCGCCGGTCGTCGAGTAGCGGTTATGGCCGATGGCGGCGTGGCCGGTCAGCCGTTCCAGGACGCTGCGCCGGTGAAAGTTCTCGCCGACGAGACCCAGGTGGCGCTCGAGGTGGAATTCCTCGCCGTCGGTAGCGGCGATGCCGCACGCCTCTTCGCCGCGGTGCTGCAGGGCATGCAGCCCAAGGGCGGTCAGGGAGGCCGCCTCGTTATGTTGAAAGATGCCGAAAACGCCGCATTCTTCGCGGAGCTTATCGTCATCGTAGGTGGCTTCGAACACTCCGTCCTGCAACGTGAATGGATGACGTTCGGTCATGAAAGTCTCCGGCCTGCACGTCCAGCCAGCGCGGATTCATGTCACCCCGCAGTGCAGGCGTGCGCGGGGCGGTGTCTCGCCACAGTTATATGACGTCGCGATCGTTCAGATGCCAGTGGCCAATCGTCTCGGCCCACAGCTTGCTGCGTTCACGATGGGCGCGGCGCGCCTTGCAACGGAAGCGGTGCGGCGGCCTCCTCCTTATTGGCTTTCTCACGCTCGATGATGGGTACGATATAGGCGTTGAGGAAGCCTTTCAGCGATTCACCCGTCGAAGTGATGTAGGGGCGCGTCTGGGCGTCCCGGAGCACCGGCCATTCCGTCTCGATTGCCGGCCAGAACTGCAACGCCAGCATGTAGGGGATGACGACGATTACGAACCCGCGTGCAAGGCCGAAGATGAACCCCAGGATGCGGTCGACCATGCCGATCTGGCTGTCGAGTATGGTGTCCGAGATCCGCATGGTGATGAGGTGCACCAGGATCAGGACGATGACGAATATGAGAATACCGACGACGCCCTGGGCCAGATAGAGGCCGGTCAATGATTCAGCCGGATTGAAGCCCATCTGGACCGCGATTTCTTCGGCAAACTTGCGGTGATTGAGGAGGAAATAGAGGACCGCAAGGCCGGCGATGATCCACGACAGGATTGCCAGCAGTTCCCGCGTCAGGCCGCGGTAAAGCGCCAGCAGGCCCGACAGCGCGGCAATGGCGATGACGCCGATATCGAGGTAGGTCAACGGGCCGATCATGGCGGTTTGCCTTCTCCTAAGCTTCGGGTCGCGCAAAAGGCCGGTTGGCGGTCGCTTTCACTGGCATGGCGAGAACGTCTCCGCAAGTTGTTTCAGGTGGCCGATACGGTCCACCTCGAAGCCGGCCGCCTGAGTATCGACCTCGCCTTGCGCCGGAATGATGGCCCTGGTGAATCCGAGCTTTTCCGCCTCCTTGAGCCGGGTCGGCGTGTGTGCCGCGGCGCGGACGGCGCCCGATAGTGAGATTTCGCCGAAATAGACCCGATCGGCGGGGAGTGGAACACCTGAAAAGGACGACAGCAGGGCTGCAGCAGCGGCAAGATCAGCGGCCGGTTCGGAGATTCTCAAACCGCCGGCGACGTTGAGATAGACGTCGCATTGGGAAAGCGACACCCCGCAGCGTGCATCGAGCACGGCGAGCAGCATCGATAGGCGGTTGGAATCCCACCCGATAACGGCCCGGCGGGGGTTTCCTAGCGGAGAAGGTGCGACGAGGGCCTGAATTTCGACGAGCAGCGGGCGGGTTCCCTCCATGCCGGCGAAGACGGCGGCCCCCGGAGCCCCCGACTCACGGTCGCCGAGGAAAAGCTCCGAGGGGTTCTGGACCTCGCGCAGACCCTTGGCCGCCATTTCGAAAACGCCGATCTCGTTGGTCGGGCCGAAGCGGTTCTTGACGGTGCGCAGGATGCGGAAGGCATGGCCGCGTTCGCCTTCGAAGTACAACACGGTATCGACCATGTGCTCGATGACCTTGGGTCCGGCGATCGAGCCTTCCTTGGTGACGTGGCCGACCAGGATCAGGGCGCAGCCGGCATGTTTGGCATAGCGGATCAGGCTCTGGGTCGCGGCGCGAACCTGGCTGACGGTGCCGGGAGCGGCTTCGAGAGCCTCGGCCCACAACGTCTGGATCGAATCGATGATGACGAGGTCGGCGCGCGGACCCTCCGACAGCGTCGCCAGGATGTTGGCGAGATTGGTTTCGGCGGCAAGTTCGACCGGGGTTTCGGCAAGGCCGAGGCGTTCGGCGCGAAGCCGCACCTGCGCGACGGCTTCCTCGCCCGAAAAATACACGGCCCGCCCGCCCCGATCGGCAATCGCCGCGGCGACCTGCAGAAGCAGGGTGGATTTCCCGATGCCGGGTTCGCCGCCGATCAACAGTGCCGAACCTGGGACAAACCCGCCGCCGGTGACGCGGTCGAGTTCGTCGATTCCGGTTTCGATGCGCGGCGTATCCGCGACATCACCCTTGAGCCCTTCGAGTTTGACGACCCGTCCCTTGGAACGCGTCGACAATCCGCTGCCGGGCGGTGGGGCGCCGGTCAGTTCCTCGACAAGCGTGTTCCACTCCCCGCAACTGCCGCATTTTCCAGCCCAGCGCGAGGAAAACGCCCCGCAGGCCTGGCAGACGTATTGCGACTTGGAGGCCTTGGCCATGGCGTCAGGTTCCTTGCGTCCCGGTGCCATCGCCGCCGCCAAGGTAGACCCGGGCGAAGCGTGGGCTGAGGCGGGTGAGGATCTCATAGCCGATGGTGCCGCAAGCGGCGCCGACGTCTTCGAGGCTAATCGACTGGCCGATCAGTTCGGCCCAGTCGCCTCTGTCCGGCGCATGGCCCTCGAGGTCGGTGATATCGACGGTGATGAGATCCATCGACACGCGGCCGACGATCGGGGCGCGGCGCCCGCCGAATGCGACGAGACCGGCGGTTTGTCCGGTGGCGGCGCTCAAGTGGCGGGGCAGGCCGTCGCCATAGCCCGCCGCGATGACGGCGACCCTGGTGATCCGGTTCGCGACGAAGCTCGCGCTGTAGCCGACCGACTGGCCGGGCGCCAGTTCACGGATCTGCAAGACGCGGGCGTAGGCCTCGACCACCGGCTTGACCGGGGTTATGCGTCCAGGCAGCGCCTGGCCGCCGTAAAGCGCGTAGCCGGGGCGGACGAGATCGAGGTGGTAATCCGGCCCGAGCATGAGGCCGTCGGAAGCCGCAATGCTCAAGGGTGCGCTGGGCAGCAGCGGCTGCAATGTCCGGAAGACGTCCAGTTGCTGGGTATTCTTCTCGTGGCCGGGGTCGTCGGCGCAGGCAAGATGGCTCATCACGAGGCGGACCTGGACGCGGTCCATGGTGTGCATGTCGGAGGCCAGCGCGCGGATTTCGCGGGCGCTGAGGCCGAGCCGGTTGAGCCCCGAATCGACATGGAATGCGCAGGCCATCGGCTCGTTGCGCGATGGCGCCAATGCGGCCCATTCCTTGGCTTCCGGCAGGCTCGAGATAACCGGTATCGCACCTGCGTCATGGAGGGCCTGTCCGCTGCCAGGCAGGACACCGTCGAGGACATAGACCGTGGCCGTGGCATCCGCAACGAGGGCGCGGGCCTGCCGGGCCTCGGCCAGCGTCGCGACGAAAAAGGTATCGGCTCCAGCCGCACAGAGGGCGGGGATGACGCGGTCCGCGCCCAGGCCGTAGCCGTTGGCCTTGACGACGGCGGCGCAGGCTGCGGGTGCGACGAGGTCCCGCAGCGCGCGCCAGTTTCCGGCGAGTGCATCGAGATCGACGATCACGACACCGGCTGCGTCCGCCGGCACGAAGCCGTCAAGGCGGTCCAGATGCGTGCCCGGGGACTGTTGTGGTGCCGTCGTACTCATCAATCGGTTTTGCCTGCCAACGGGTGGTCGCGGTCGAGATTGTCGAAGCGGGTGAATTCACCGGTGAATTGCAGGCGGACGCTGCCGGTAGGGCCGTGTCGCTGCTTGCCGATGATCACTTCGCCGATACCTTTGACGGCTTCAAGTTCGACCTGCCATTTCTGGTGCGCCTCGACATCGTTGAGCGAGGGCTCCGCGCGTTGAACGTAGTACTCTTCGCGGAACACGAACAGCACAACGTCGGCGTCCTGCTCGATCGAGCCCGATTCGCGCAGGTCGGAGAGTTGCGGGCGCTTGTCTTCGCGTTGCTCGACCTGACGCGAAAGCTGCGACAGCGCGATCAGGGGGACTTCCAGCTCCTTGGCGAGCGCCTTCAGGCCGGTGGTGATTTCGGTGACCTCCTGGACGCGGCCGCCGGCGGCTTTTGCCGCCGAGCCGGACAACAACTGGATGTAGTCGACCACGAGCAGGTCGAGGCCGCGCTGGCGCTTCAGTTTGCGGGCGCGGGCGGCGAGCTGGGCGATCGAGATGCCGCCGGTCTGGTCGATGAACAGATGGGCGTTATTGAGCGCAACCGATGCTGCCATCAGTCGCGCCATTTCGTCATCTGTGATCTTACCGCGCCGAATCTTGTTGGACGCGATCTCCGCTTGTTCCGAGAGAATGCGCGACGCGAGTTGTTCGGCCGACATTTCGAGAGAGAAGAAACCGACGACCGCCGGTTCGGGCGCGCCGTCGGGATTCGCCTGGAAGCGCGCGAGCCGCGACTGAGTTGCGACATTGACGGCGATGTTGGTCGCAAGGGCCGTCTTTCCCATGGATGGGCGTCCGGCGAGGATGATCAAGTCGGAGGGCTGCAGGCCGCCCATCATGTTGTCGAGATCGATCAGGCCGGATGCGAGGCCGGACAGGTCGGTGCCGCGCATCAGGGCGTTGTTGGCGACATCGATGGCCTGGGTCATGGCCGTCTTCAGATCGAAGAACCCCTGGCCGTACTTGTCCTGTTCGGCGACCTGGTAGAGTTGCTTTTCAGCTTCTTCCACCTGCGCCTTGGGCGGCATGTCGACGGGGCTGTCGTAGGCGGTGTTGACGATGTCCTCGCCGATCAGGATAAGGCGGCGGCGGGTAGAAAGATCGTGGATGGTGCGGGCGTACTCGCGCGCATTGATGATCGTCGTCGTGCCCTCGGCGAGGCGCCACAGATATTCCGGTACGGTGAGATCGGAATCGATCGGCTCGGCATTCTCGAAGAACGTGCGCAGCGTCGTCGGGCTGACGGTCTTGTTGGCGGCGAGCAGCTGTACGATCGTTTCGAAAATGTTGGCGTGCAGCGGGTCATAGAAGTGTTCGGCGCGCAGGAAATCGCTGATGCGGTCCATGACCTCGTTGTTGACGAGGATGGCACCGAGCAGAAGCTGCTCGGCCTCGATGTTGTGGGGCACCTGGCGGAAGGTGACGGGCTGGCTCGCCTTGGTGGCGGTCAGGAGCTGTTCTGAGGCGGTGAGGGCGGTTTGTTTCATGCCCTACGTGGTAGGCCGCGCCAACCCGAGTCGTCCTTTCAGAATCATCACTGACGCCGGCGTCAAGATCAGCTTATGCGCGCTATCCACAGGCCGGCGCTGGTCTGCAGATGGGGAACCTGCATCGCAGAGCATTAAGCTTGAGGGAGCGGATGTGCACGCGCTCCGTTGCAGGCTCGGGGAAACCGCCATCGCTGGCCGGTGGCTTCCCCGGGCTGGCGGTTCGCCTGTCCGCGCCGTCGCTCAGGTCTCGTCGGCGGGGTTTTCGCTTGCGCCGGCGTCGGATTCCGAAGCTTCCTCGTAGCCGCGCTCTTCAGCGTCCGGATCGAAGGTTTCAAGGCCCAGGTCTTCGTCCTTGATCACGGTGACGTCTTCACCGGCGGCCTGACGTTCGGCTTCGTCCGCGGTCCGCGCAACGTTGATCGCTACCGTGACCTGGACTTCCGGGTGCAGGTTGACGGCGACATTGTGTACGCCAAGTTCCTTGATCGGCGTGTTGAGAACGATCTGGCGGCGCTCGATGGAGAACCCGCCGGCAGTGATCGCATCGGCGATGTCACGGGTCGAGACTGAGCCATACAACTGGCCGGTATCCCCGGCCTGCCGGATGGCGATGAACGACTTGCCGCTCAGCTTTTCGCCGATCTGCTCGGCTTCGCTCTTGCGCTCGAGGTTGTTGGCTTCGAGTTGGACGCGCTGGGCTTCGAACAGCTTCTTGTTCTCGTCGGTGGCGCGCAGGGCTTTTTTCTGCGGCAGGAGAAAGTTGCGGGCGTAGCCGTTCTTGACGCTGACGACGTCGCCCATCTGGCCAAGGTGGCCGATGCGTTCGAGGAGGATGACGTGCATGGGGGACTCCTTTGTTCTTTCTTCTGGATGTCGGGCTTTTCAAAGTGGTTGCGAGACGCTTGGCGGCTCGCGCAGTGTTCAGTCGGGACCTGGCGGCCCCCGGTGCGGCGGCGGGCGCATGAAATTCCGCCGCAGTGGCGAGAACGGTTCGGTGAGGCCGATGATGGCAACGACCAGCGAAGCGATGGTATTCAAGAAGAAGAGGGCGAAGTAGACCGCCCACAGAATGGCGAATCGACCGGGATTGCCCCGTGTGATGTGATGGACGATGGCGAGTCCGAGCAGCACATAGGCAAAATAGAAGGCCCCGGACGCCGCCGCAGCGGTCATCCCGGCAAAGCCGGAAAGGACGGCGGAGACGACCACGCTTGCAGCCAGCACCAGGGGGGTAACCGGCGGATAGGCCAAGGCAGCGAGATCCGGCCACGGGCGCGAAAGCGTGCCGGAAGCATCGGTGACGCGGGCGGCGATGTAGAGGTTGATGAGCAGGATGCCGGTCATGAGCATGCCGGATGCGGCCGGCAGCAGGCTCAACGCGACCCGGGTCATGGTCTCGAGGTCTTCTTCAGAAAGAGGTTTCTTATCGCCCGATTGTGCGCGGAACTGCTCGAAGGCCTGGCGCAGGATCTGTGACAGGTTCTCCTGGACTTCAACGGCATCCTTGCCGAGCATCATCAGCAGAATGACGGACAGAAGCGTTCCCAGCACTGCGCACCACAAGACGAGGCGGCCGATGGGATACCATTCCGTCGCGGTGGCATTTCCCCCGGGGGAGGCGACCTCGCGGTTGAGGAGTGCCAGATAGGTAAGCAGCACCGGCGGGCCGAACTGGGACCCGGCCGAGACAAAGCCGACCAGCGGGCCGGCCAGGAGGGTGATGGCGATGCCCGCCGTGATCGCCCCGATCGCCGCCGCACGCCAGCCAAGCGCCAAGCCTGCCAGGAAGAGCGGCAGCGGCGCGACCAGGAACATCACGAATTGCAGGATGGGTGTCCCGGTCGTCGCCGACATCATGGCGATGAAGGAAACTATTCCGGCTGCAATACCGACAAGAAAATTCTTTTGCATGGCCGTTGAGCTGTCCCGCGGTTGGCGCGGTTAGAGACAAAGCGCTAAGACGCCCGTCCCAACCAAAACTCCGAAGCCGGCGCACGCCATGGAGCGGCGGCCGGCTCAGGCAATGTCATCGTCTTACTTGATGACGTACGGCAGAAAGCCGAGGAACCGGGCGCGCTTGATGGCGCGTGCGAGTTCACGCTGCTTTTTGGCTGAAACCGCAGTGATGCGGCTCGGCACGATCTTGCCCCGCTCGGAGACGTAGCGGCCGAGCAGGCGCACATCCTTGTAGTCGATCTTCGGCGCATTATCGCCGGAGAACGGGCAGGTCTTGCGGCGGCGGTTGAACGGGCGGCGGGCTGCTGCAGTTGCGGACATGGCTTATTCTCCCCCGGTGGTGGTGTCGCGCGCTTCGCGATCGGGACGCGGGCCGCGGGGGCCGCGCTCAGGCCGATCGCCACGATCGGGCCGCGGTCCGCGTGGGCCTCTGTCGCCCCGGTCGCCCCGGTCGCCGCGATCACCCCGGTCGCCTCTATCGCCCCGGTCGCCACGCGGGCCGCGAGGGCCGCGCTCGTCGCGATCCTGCTTGCGCATCATCACCGAGGGCTCGGCTTCATGCTCCTCAACGCGAATCGTCATGAAGCGGATGATATCGGTCGAAATGCGCATGCGGCGCTCCATTTCATCGACGGCGGCGGGGACCGAATCGATGTTGAGCATCGTGTAGTGGGCTTTGCGCGACTTCTTGATCTTGTAGGCGAGCGTCTTGAGGCCCCAATACTCGGAGCGGGTGACCTTGCCGCCCGCCTCCTGGAGAATATCGCTGAATTCCTTGGTCAGCTGCTCGACCTGGGCGCTGGAAGCATCCTGGCGCGCGAGAAAGACATGCTCATAGAGCGGCATGCGTGTGGCCTTTCGTTTCGTTTCCAAAATGTTCGCCCGGCGCATAGCCCCTTGCGAGCCTGGACGCACCTGCCGGAATGCGGCAGAAAGCGGTGAAAGGCCCACCAGGATACCCACGAGAGCGGAGACACGGGAAGACGGCCACGAGTGCCTTTGGCCATGCGGACATGGTCTTCCGTTCAGCCTCCAACCGGACGGGAAGTGGGCTTTATAGACCGATTTGCCTGCGGTGCAAGCGAATTAGAGGTTTGCGAGGCGGTCATTTTGTCCAACACTTCCTTTGCTCAACACTGCGCAAGCTTGTGTTGAAGAGTTAAAGTCGTGTTGGGCTGGTAACGCCGCATCGGCCGTATGTGCGCTTGACTTGGGGCGCGAAGCTGTGCTCTTGCCGCTGCCACCAAAACGATCGGCTGATATTCAACGTTTCGACAGGACGCCATGAGCACCGCATTTGTTTTTCCCGGACAAGGCAGCCAGGACGTCGGCATGGGTCTGGCGTTGGCCAGGGACTTCGCCAGCGCCCGGGCCGTGTTCGATGAGGTCGACGCGGCGCTGGGCCAGAAGCTCTCGTTACTCATGTGGGAGGGGCCGAAAGAGACCCTGACGCTGACCGAGAACGCCCAGCCTGCGTTGATGGCGGTGTCGATGGCGGTGATGCGCGTGCTGGAGGTCGAGCACGGCTTCAATCTTGCCGACAGGGTCAAGTACGTTGCCGGCCATTCGCTCGGAGAATATTCGGCACTCGCTGCGGCCGGCGCACTGTCGCTCACCGACACCGCAAAGCTCTTGCGGCTGCGCGGCCAGGCGATGCAGGCGGCGGTGCCGGTCGGCAAGGGCGCCATGGTGGCGCTGCTGGGCGCCAGTGTCGAGGTTGCTGAAAAGATCGCGGCCGAAGCTGCCCAGGGCGACGTCTGCCAGGTGGCCAACGACAACGACCCTGCGCAGGTCGTCCTGTCGGGGGACAAGACGGCCCTCGACCGGGTTCCAGAGATTGCCAAGACGCACGGCGTCCGCCGCGCGGTACCCTTGCCGGTATCCGCCCCCTTCCATTGTGCGCTGATGCAACCTGCCGCCGATGCCATGGCCGAGGCGCTGTCGAACGTCACGATCCATGCCCCTGTCGTGCCGCTGATCGCCAACGTTCTCGCCGCACCGATTCGCGAGCCTGCAGAAATAGCCAAACGGCTCGTCGAACAGGTGACGGGGACGGTGCGCTGGCGCGAGAGTGTTCTTCAGATGACAGCGAACGGCATCACCGAGGTTTATGAAATCGGTGCGGGCAAGGTGCTCGCCGGGCTTGTCAAGCGGACGGCAAAGGATCTCAATGCGGCGAGCATCGGCACGCCGGAGGATGTCGCGGCCCATCTGTCGGCCCTGACACGCTAGTGTTCCGGTTCCGACATTTGGTTCCCATTGCAGCAGGTCTAAGAGCAAATGTTGGAACCATAAGGAACACTAGTAAGCCTATGATTCTAGTGTAGCTTTTACATCTAACGTTTGGTTGATACGCCAGCCGCTAGTGGGTACCAAACGTTAGATGCGCTACACTAGCATCGCGCCGCCGCGTCAACGACGCTGAGAGGAAACACATGAGCGATATGTTTGATCTGACAGGAAAATATGCCCTCGTTACAGGGGCGACCGGTGGCATTGGCAGGGCCATCGCGACCGCTTTTCACACGGCCGGGGCAACGGTTGCCATCTCGGGGCGGCGCCAGGACAAGCTCGAGGAGCTTGCCGCCGAACTTGGCGATAGGGTGCATGTCGTGGCGTGCGACCTGGCGAATCGGGAACAGGTCGCAAAGCTGATCGACGAAGCCGTCGGCGCCATGGGCCGGCTCGATATCATCGTCAACAACGCCGGCATGACGCGCGACAATCTGTTCATGGTGATGAAGGACCAGGAATGGGACGACGTGATCGCCGTCAATCTGACCGCCACCTTCATGCTGATGCGGGCCGCCGCGCGGCACATGATGCGAAACCGTTCCGGGTATGGCCGGATCATCAATATTTCTTCGGTTTCCGGTGTGTTCGGCAATCCGGGTCAGGGCAATTACTCGGCCGCAAAGGCCGGCATGATCGGCATGACGAAGTCGCTTGCGCGCGAAGTTGCTTCGCGTGGGATTACGGCGAACTGTATCGCACCGGGTTTCGTCAAGACGGAAATGACTGCTGCTCTGAACGAAAAGCAGACCGAAGATATTTCCAAGATGATCCCGGCCCAGCGTTTCGGCGAAGCCGACGATATCGCGGCTGGTGCCCTCTATCTCGCCAGTGCATCGGGTGGGTATGTGACGGGACAGACACTTCATATCAACGGCGGAATGGCGATGGTGTAGCGGATTGAAGTTCGGTTGCCGGGACACCGAAGAGGTGGTCCAGCGGCGGTCCGGTTGCCGTGTTGGGGGCTATTGCAGCGCCCATCGGCGGCAACTGGTCAAGCCCGATGAAGTGTGTTAACGAGCCTTCGCTCTATCGGCTCGGAGCCCCTGAGTTCAGGGAGTTCAGACTGCCAAACCGGTAGGAATGCCCGCAAGCCCACACACTCACGGCCGCCTTGAAACGGGTTGCGCTCTGCAGGTCGGCTGATCGGGGAGCGAGGGGAAGACTTAGAATTTGCTGGGGCCATCCGGTTTCCCACAAGGCGTCAAGCTAGAAGAGGACGAACATAAAATGAGCGAAGTCGCAGAGCGCGTGAAGAAAATCGTTGTCGAGCATCTCGGTGTCGAGGCCGACAAGGTCTCTGAATCGGCGAGCTTTATCGACGATCTTGGTGCCGACAGCCTCGATACGGTCGAACTGGTGATGGCCTTCGAAGAAGAATTCGGCTGCGAGATTCCAGACGATGCCGCAGAGCACATCCTGACCGTCGGCGATGCCGTCAAGTTCCTTGAAAAGAACGCGAACGCCGCATGATTGCTGCGTCGTGTGCGCTTCGGCACACGGGGGTGAGGGACCGGAGCGGTCCGTCGAATAACTTACGGACTGATACCCTTGTTTGATGCCGTGCTTGACAGCGCGGCTTCAGGCGTTTTGGGAAACCAATTCGGGGCGGATCAGTTGTGGGTCGGTCCGGGCGCGTTATCCCGCCCGGCGACCGGCCTTCACGCACAGGGAAAGAAGCCATGCGGCGCGTTGTCATCACGGGGTTGGGACTTGTAACGCCACTGGGTTGCGGGGTGGAAGCAAGCTGGAGCCGGCTCCTTGAAGGTAAGAACGGCGCGCGCCGGGTTGAGGAATTCGAGGTCAACGACATCGCGTCTCAGATTGCCTGTTTCGTGCCGCGCGGGGCGAAATCCGATGGCCTCTTCAATCCCGACGACTGGATGGAGCCGAAGGAGCAGCGCAAGGTCGACGCGTTCATCACCTACGCCCTGGCAGCGGCCGATCAGGCGCTGGAAGATTCAGGCTACAAGGCCGACACCACCGACAAGCAGGAGCGCAGCGGCGTTCTTATCGGCTCCGGCATAGGCGGCCTCAGCGGCATTGCCGACACCTCGATCCTGCTGAAGGAAAAGGGGCCGCGGCGGATCAGTCCGTTTTTTATCCCCGGCCGCCTGATCAACCTCGCATCCGGCTACGTCTCGATTCGGCATAAGTTGAAAGGGCCCAACCATTCGGTGGTGACGGCCTGTTCGACGGGTTCGCACGCCATCGGCGATGCGGCCCGCCTGATCCAGTATGGCGATGCCGATGTGATGGTCGCGGGCGGGACCGAAAGCCCGATCTGCCGGATCGCACTTGCAGGGTTTGCTGCCTGCCGTGCGCTTTCGACAGGTTTCAATGACGACCCGCAGCGGGCGTCACGGCCCTACGACCGTGACCGTGACGGATTCGTCATCGGCGAAGGGGCCGGTATTGTCGTTCTTGAGGATTACGAGCACGCCAAGGCACGCGGAGCCCGGATCTATGCCGAAGTCATCGGCTATGGGCTTTCGGGTGACGCGCATCATATCACTGCCCCTGCAGAAGACGGCGATGGCGCTTTCCGTTGTATGAAGGCTGCCTTGAAGCGGGCCGGCATTGCGACCAGCGATATCGATTATATCAACGCGCACGGGACCTCGACGCCGATGGGCGATGAAATCGAACTCGGGGCTGTTGAGCGGCTATTCGGAAATACGGCGGCCAGATTGTGCATGTCGTCCACGAAATCGGCGATCGGCCACCTGCTCGGCGCGGCCGGTGCGGTCGAAGCCATTTTCTCGACGCTGGCCATCCGCGACAACGTCGCGCCGCCCACCTTGAACCTCGACAATCCATCGGTCGATACAGCCATCAATCTGGTGCCGAAGACCAGGTACGAGACGGAAATCAACACGGTTTTGTCGAATTCGTTCGGTTTCGGCGGCACCAACGCTTCGCTCATTTTGCAGCGCGTGGCCTGAACTGTTTCGGCAGACTCGGTCGCGCGGGCGCAGTTGAGCCGGGTGCCTTGTTGATGCCGGAATTCTCGCGCTCCAATCGCGCGGATTCTGCTGCCGAGTCGCTGGTGTTCTGGATCTGAAGCTTGGATCGGGCAACATCGTCAAGCGTCAGTGAATAGAGAACACGATTGGTTCGCCAGTGTTGCGGCGCAGAAGCTTGGGAACCAAGCGTTGGAGTCGGGACACTTGTGGTCTGGTTGATTTCTGGGTAACGGCAGCGAATCGTCCATAGCCGGCAGGCTGCCCGTCGCCATATGGCGACGGCTACGCCGGACTGGTTCAAGCCGAGGCTGGCCACGAGATATTATTTCGCCTTCAGCATCCTCGGTCGATGCCACGATCAGCGAAGGAATTTGCGATGAGCGTGCGAAGGTTCGAGCCTGAGCTTCCGGGCGGACAGCGTAGCATCCGCCCGCGCAGCCCCGCGGAAATGTTGGAGCCGTCGCGGGCGCCGGCACGCCCGAAGGGCCGCCGCAGGCGTCGCGAATCGGGTGCGCTGAGCCGTTGGATCCGGTTCTTCAGCAGCGTGCTTACGGCCGTTTTCCTGATCATGGGCGCAGCCGGTGCGGGCATCTTCATCGTCCAATCCCAATACGCCGCTGTTGGCCCCCTGCAGCAAGACCGCACCATCATCATTCCGCGCGGCGAGGGCCGGCTCGAAATTGCCGAACGGCTCGAGCGCGAAGGCATCATCGGCAACCGCTGGATCTTCATCGTCAACCATCTGGTGCGCTCGACGCTCAATGGCGACCGCCTCGACATGAAGGCCGGCGAATTCCATGTCGCGGCGCGCGCCAGCATGGAGGAAGTTCTGGGCACGCTGGTCGAGGGAAAGGCGGTACAATACAAGATCACCGTGCCGGAAGGGTTGACCAGCCAGCAGGTGGTGGCACGGCTGCAGGCGGACGAAAACCTTACCGGCGAGATTGCCGCGATTCCGCTCGAAGGCACGCTGTTACCCGACACCTACCCATATGCGCGCGGGGCGGACCGGCAGTCCGTGCTCGGCCGCATGCTGCAGGCGCAAAAGGATTTCCTGGTCGGCCTGTGGGACAAGCGCCAGGAAGGGTTGCCGCTCAACTCTATCGACGAAGCGATTATCCTGGCTTCCATCGTCGAGAAGGAGACGGCGGTCGCCGAAGAGCGAGCGCTGACGGCGGCTGTGTTCATGAACCGGCTCAAAAAAGGTATGCGACTGCAATCCGATCCGACCATCATCTATGGCATCGTCGGCGGTCGCGGCAGCCTCGGGCGGCCCATCTTGAAGACCGACATCCAGAGCAAGACGCCCTATAACACGTATTCGATCAATGGATTGCCGCCGACTGCGATCTGCAACCCGGGGCGCGAATCGATTCTCGCAGTGCTTAATCCAGCAGCCACGAATGCATTGTATTTCGTTGCCGACGGCACCGGCGGGCACACATTCTCGGAGACCCTTGCCGAACACAACGAGGCGGTAGCCAAGTGGCGCCGGATCGAGCGCGAGCAGCTGAAGGCTGCCGCCGAGCAGGCAGCGGCCAGCCCGGTCGCCACAGTGCCTAAAACCGCCGAAACCGCCGATGCGGTAAAGGCAGAAGTACCTACGTTGGCGCCAGAGCCGCCCGCTGCGCCAGCCGATGTGGCGCAAAGTGCCGGCACAAGTGCAGCGGGTCCGGCTGTGACGCCAGCGGCACCCGTCATCGCACCCGGCGAAATGCCGCTGCCGCAGCGCAAACCTCGCTGAGCTGATCCTGCCGCTGTGAGCGGGTGGCTTGCTCGGGGTTGGTGAATTGTCGTTTCAACCGTCTTGGCGTAGTTGATTGACTGCCGATGCCCAGCCGGGCACCGCAGGTCATTTTCATCCGGGCTTGCGTAGTCCATCGTTAGACTCAGGGGTTCTTCGCCATGGCCGTCTCCAGCATGACAGGGTTTGCGCGAACCGAAGGCGCCGGGGAGGCTGCGGCCTGGTACTGGGAGTTGCGCAGCGTCAATGGCAAGGGTCTAGATCTGCGACTGCGATTGCCGCCGGGACTCGAGTCGCTAGAACCGAAACTGAGAGCGATGGCGACTCAGAAGTTTACCCGCGGCACAGTGCATGCGTCCTTGACCATGACGCGCCAGCAGGGTGCACTCGAGATCCGGCTCAACGAACCGGTTCTGCAGCAGGTGCTGCAGGCGGCGATGCGAGCCGTCGAAATCACCGGAGGCACGATGCCCGATACGGCATCGTTTCTGGCTATGCGCGGCGTGTTGGAAATCGCTGACCTCGAAGCAGGAAATGCGCTTGCCGAGCACGAGGGAGAGGGCTTGCTCGCGGATTTCGGGCGGGCGCTTGACGAGCTGCAAGCCGCGCGAATCGGGGAAGGGGAGCGGTTGAAGGTCGTCGTCGCCGAGCAGGTGGATGCAGTCGAGCGGCTGACGGCACAGGTGGAAATTTCGCCGGCGCGCAACGTCGAGGCGATCCGCGCACGAGTTGGGGAACTCGTGCAGCGCCTCTTGGGAACGGACCAGAAATTCGACCCCGACAGACTGCATCAGGAAGCGGTGATGATCGCGACCAGGGCCGATGTCGAGGAAGAACTGAAGCGGCTCAAGGCGCATGTGGCGGCAGCCCGAGAACTCCTGGCCGACGGTGGTGTCATCGGCCGTCGCTTTGATTTCCTGGCGCAGGAGTTCCAGCGCGAAGCCAACACGCTCTGCTCCAAGTCGAACGACGCCGCCATCACGGAGGCCGGTCTTGCGCTCAAGGTGAAAATCGACCAGATGCGCGAGCAGGTCCAGAACCTGGAGTGACGAGATGAAGGAGGGCGCTTCGGGCAATATCGCGCGGCGGGGACTGCTACTGGTGTTGTCGTCGCCATCAGGAGCGGGCAAGACGACATTGTCGCGCCGAATGCTGGAATTGGAAGGTGCGGGGCTGGAGGTTTCGGTTTCTGCGACGACGCGCGCCGCGCGTCCCGGCGAAGTCGATGGAATCGATTACCGCTTCGTCGATGCAGACCGTTTCGAACGGATGCGCGAAGCCGGCGAACTCCTCGAATGGGCGGAAGTCTTCGGCAATTTCTACGGCACGCCGCGCGATCGGGTTGAGGCTGCGCTGGCTGCGGGCCAGGACATGCTGTTCGACGTCGATTGGCAGGGCGCGCGAGCGTTGGCGCGGGTCCTCCCGGATGATGTCGTGCGGGTGTTCGTACTGCCGCCCAGCGCCAACGCGCTCGAAAATCGTTTGATGGCGCGCAATCAGGACAGCGCCGAAGTGGTGGCCAAGCGGATGGCGCAGGCATCCAGCGAAATCAGCCATTGGGACGAGTACGACTACGTCATCGTCAACGATGACGTCGAGCGCAGCCTCTCTCAACTGCAGTCGGTGCTTGCAGCCGAGCGCCTGAAGCGGGTCCGCAGGAGCGGACTTGCGCAATTCGTAGCGGAGTTGCAACGCCAGCTCGATTGATCGGATGCCGGCTGTCGGGCTGGCCTCTAGAGCAACATCCGACCTGACGGAATCGCTTTCAGCGGTTCGCAGGCCGGATAAAGTTGCTCTAGAATCATGGATGTAGAGCATTTTCATCCGACCACTGAAACGCGGATGCGGTTCCGTGTGATCGGATAATGCTCTACCGGCCGGCGCCGTCATAGGCTGCGGCCAGTTCGGCAAACTGGCGAACGCTCAGATCCTCTGCCCGCAGCGTCGGTTCGATGTTGCATTTCGCCAGCAGCAGTTCCGGCATCGGTGTCAGGGCTTTCAGGCTCTGACGCAGCATCTTGCGGCGCTGGCCGAAGGCGGCGGCGGTGATGCGGGCGAGCGTCTTGACTGAGACATCGGGATCGGGCGCCGGGCGCGGCGTGAACAGCACGACGGCCGAGGCAACCTTGGGCGGCGGCGTGAAGGCTTCGGGTCGCAATCGCAGTACGATTTCAGGCTGCGTGCGCCACTGGGCCAAGACGGCGAGACGGCCGTAGGCTTTCGTGCCCGGCACGGCGACGATACGATCTGCAACTTCCTTCTGGAACATCAGTGCCATTCGCGCATACCACGGCGGCCAGGGTTCGCTTTCGATCCAGCCGACGAGGAGGCTCGTCGCGATGGCGTAGGGCAGATTGGCGACGATGACGACGTCACCTTGA
>Ga0180009_10001869_pt1 | contig 25127 bp, 16 predicted proteins | sample OS_PC_MetaG_FD_123537 | JGI IMG/M metagenome (GOLD analysis project Ga0180009, IMG submission 123537) | Groundwater microbial communities from the Aspo Hard Rock Laboratory (HRL) deep subsurface site, Sweden - OS_PC_MetaG | ecosystem: Environmental > Aquatic > Deep subsurface > Groundwater...
CCGGAACCCAGGACCTCTCAACTCTGGACTGTAGACTCTCGACTGTGCAGCCTACGAGGTCTGGTGCACCGGCAAACTTGACTCAACCGTCACGCTCCGGCGTAATCAAGGCCTCTAGCCAGGCGTTCGGGAAGACTCAATAGGCCCGAACGCTGCTAGAACACCGACTCGACCGCCTGAACCTCGGGGATCCGCTCCTTGAGGGTGGCCTCGATACCCATCTTCAGCGTCATGGTCGACATGGGGCAGCCAGCACAGGCGCCGGTGAGCCGCACCTTGACGATACCGTCGTCGGTGACTTCCACCAGCTCGCAGTCGCCGCCATCCTGCTGCAGGGCCGGGCGGATCTCGTTCAGCACCACGGTCACCTTTTCGGTCAGGGGCTCACTCATCGAACTTCTCCTTGTTTCAGCCGGTACCGGCCTGAGTCGCGATGGTATAGCACATCGATCGGGGGGGTGCACCACCGGGTATCGCGGTCCGGTGGAGGGCGGGCGGAGCAGAACAGTAGCAGTCCAGTGGCGGACGGGCGGGGCACGTGGGTCCCCGGCTCAGGGGGCCGGCTCCTGAGCCGGGGGCACGTAGGTCCCCGGCTTGTAGTAGATGCGGATGGTCTTGGCGTCCGCTGTCGCGGGCTGCCCCCCGGTGAGGGGGTCGACCACGATCGACTTCACACCGTCGGGGCGTTCCAGAGGGATCTCCCTGGAGGGGCGGTCGCCGACCGCCTGTTTCATGTAGTTGGCCCACATCGGGATGGTCGAGGTGTAGCTCGCCTCCTTCTCTCCCAGGGGCCTGCGGTAGTTGTCATCGCCGATCCAGACGGTGGTGGACCACTGGGAGGTAAAGCCCACGAACCAGACGTCCATCGTGTCGCTGCTGGTGCCTCCCTTGCCGCCGGTCGGAGCGGAGACGATGCGGCAGCGACCAGCGATCCCATAGACGACAGAGTCCCGCAGCAGCCTGGTGATCAGGAACGCGGTACGGGCATCGATCGCGCGACGGGGCTGGTAGGTGGAGCGGGCCCAGAGACGGTCAAGCCGGTCCGACTCGTCGAGCAGTGGATCCTGCTCGATCGTGTGGTCCTCGATCGCCACACCGTTCCGGTCGACGATGCGTCGCGTGAGGAGCGGGTCCAGCTGTGTCCCGCCCCTGACGAAGGTGGCGAAGGCGCGGGTCAGCTCGTCCAGCTTCACACAGCTGGCGCCCAGCGCCAGCGCCTTGTCTGCATGGATCGGGGTGGTGAACCCCAGCCGCCGGGCCCACTTGGCGGCCCTGGCGGCGCCGACCTTCACCAGCAGCTCGATCGATGGCAGGTTCAACGACCGGACAAGGGCGGTGTGCATCGTGACCTTTCCGTCGAGGGATCCGTGCACGTTCTGCGGGTTCCATTCCTCGCCCGGCTCCGGCTCGTAGGGTCGGTCCTGGAGGATGGTGGCCATCGAGTACTCGTCGCCGTCCAGGGCGAGGGAGTAGTAGACCGGTTTGTAGGTGCTGCCGGGCTGGCGGCAGGCCTGGGTGCAACGGTTGAAGCTGCTCCGATCGTAGTCCAGCCCCCCCACCATGGCCAGGACATAGCCCGACTGGTGGTCGTAGGTGTACACCGCCCCCTCCACCGCTGGCACCTGATGCAGGGAGACGGAGGTCTGCTTCTCCTCTGCGGTGCCCCAGCTCTTGCGCCGCATCCATCGCACCGGTGACACAACCCAGACCACGTCCCCTGGATCGAGCACGCCGTTCAGGGACTCCACCGTCCGTTCGTTCTCGGAGTTGGTGCGAGAGTAGGGCGCAGCCCAGGAGGCGAGCTCCAGGGGCAGCTCGACCCTGCGTTCGCCGATCCGACCTCGCGCACGTCGCGAGGTCACGGTCTCCACCAGCATCGGGTAGGGGCGGCCGACCTTCAGACGGGTGGTGTCGTACATCCGCGCCACCCGCTGGCGAAAGCGGCGCTGCTGGGCCTCCCCGTGCAGCCGCATCAAGGGCCCGCGCCAGCCCTGCCTCTTGTCCAGGGCGCGCACCGCCACCAGGGCGCGCTTGCGGGCCAGCTGCTGCAAGGTCAGGTCGATCGTGGTCTCGATGCGCCAGCCGGCGGTATAGAGCTTGTGCTTCCCGTGGCGCGCGATCAGGTCCCGCCGGACCTGTTCGGCGAAGTGGGGGGCGATCCAGCGGTGTGGATCCTCCCGGTGGGACGCCAGCCGGATCGGCTCGGCCCTGGCCTGCACGAGCTGCTGGCGGGTGATCACGCCTGTCTCGTGCATGGCCTCGAGTACCTTGTCCCGCCGTTCGCGGGCCCTGTCGATCGAGGACCTGGGCGAATAGCGCGATGGCGCGCGAACCAGGCCGGCGAGCAGCGCCATCTGTGCCATGGAGAGCTGGTCGAGCCGCTTGGCGAAGTAGATCTTCGCCGCGGCACGGACTCCGTATGCCTGGGCGCCCATGAAGACTTTGTTCAGGTAGAGGTAGAGGATCTCGTTCTTCGTGAAGCGCGCCTCGAGCCGGCGGGCCAGCACCACCTCCTTGAGCTTGCGCTGGATCGTCCTTTCCTGGGAGAGGTAGGACTTGGCCACCTGCTGGGTGATGGTGCTCCCACCCTGGCGCACCCCCCCCGCCTGGAGATTGGCCCACGCGGCGCGCAGGATCCCCCGGAAGTCCACTCCCTCATGCTGGAAGAAGGAGCGATCCTCGGCGGCGAGGAACGCCTTGATCAGCATCGGCGGGATCTGCTCCACTGGCACCAGTTGGCGGTACTTCTCCGCCAGCACCGTCAGGTCCTGACCGTCTGCCGCCAGGATGTGCGTCTCCATCTCCGCCTGGCGCACGTAGGCCTGCAGGTCAGGAGGAGGCGGCACAGTCGAACCCACCGCGAGATACACCACGGGCACCGAGGCCAGGGCCGACAGCAGCAGGGCGATCGCCCCGAAGAGGTAGAACTTGACCAGCCAGTACAACGTCCCCCCGTCTGCGGGGTTCGCCACCTGGACACGAGTCGGCCGTTTGTGCTCCATGAGAATCGGCATTGTATAGCAGCCCGCAGGACGGGTCGCAAACGACCCCGCTGTGCTCCGCGTGCCCGTAGTCGCCAGGATTCTTGACAGATCGCTTCACTGGCGGGATCGTTCGTTGATGTCCTCCTTGCGCCGCGTCCTGCTGGTGTCAGTCCTTGTGCTGTGCTCCGCGGAGTCGTGGGCGCGGGAGCCTGCCAAGTTGACAGCGACCTTCTACGCGGACAGCGGCGGCAAGGTGCATGTCCGCACCGTGGCCGAGGCGCTCGAGCGGGCGCTGTCCAGGCTGGCTCGGATCGACCTCAAGCCGATCCGTCACCTGCTCGAGCCAGTGCATCCACAGGTGGAGATGCTGGCCAAGGCCAACGAAGCGATCACCGCCGGCCAGGACCTGATGAACAACCTCGAGGTCCAGCAGGCGCTGGCCGCCTTCGAGCGGGCAGCCAAGCTGCAGCGCAGGGCATTCCATCTGATGGCCGTCTCCGAGAGCGGGATCGAGGAGCACGGCAAGGTCTTCGTCGAGATGACGATCGCCCACTTCCTCGCCGGGGACGAGCAGAAGGCGCGGCAAGCGCTGCAGCAGGCATTCGTGTTGAACCCCAAGCAGGAGTTCGACGAGCGCAAGTTCCCGCCCCAGACCAAGCGCATGTTCGACGAGGTGAAGTTTCTGATCGACGAGTTGGGGTCCGGCAGCGCGAGGATCGAGACAGTGCCTGCGGGGTCAGAGTTGAGGATCAACGGCAACTTCGTCGGCTACAGCCCGGTAACGACCCGCGGCATCGCAGCTGGCCCGAACCTCATCACCGCATCCAGAATCGGCTACAACACGCGGACCTCCACGGCGCAGATCTCCGGCGGGGACAAGACAGACCCCGTGAAGCTGACCCTCCGTCCGGTCAAGGGAAACCCGGCCGCGATGCTGGCGACTGCCGTGGCGGAAGCCAGGTCGGGGAGGCCGGGTGGTGGCCTGGCCAGCCTGGCCGGCCGCCTGCAGCGTCGCGTGCTGTTTTTGGCGACGACGGTCAGCCGGGATGACCTGGTCACGGTCAATCTCTACGCCTACGACGCGAAGGGGCGCAGGATCTCCAGCGCCACCACGGGCACCGTGTCCGCGCTGGACCCGGACCATGAGTGCAAGAATCTTGCACAGAGCATGGCCCCCTTCCTCACCTGGCATCCGCCGAAGCAGGTGGTCAAGCGCCATGAGGGCTGGTGGCAACGATTTCGCGCTTCCCCCTATTTCTGGCCGGCTGTCGGCGCCGCGGCCACGGTGGTGGTTGGGACGACTGTGGGGCTGGGAGTTTACTACGAAACCCGTGACGACGATCACCGCGGTCGCAACCTGTTGTTGTTGCCCGTGGGGCTCTGAGAACGAAACGACCCGAACAGCAACTCTGGGAGGTGAACCACAATGAGCCGCAGATCGCATTGGCTACTGGCCACGATGTTGATGCTGGCGCCCCTGACGGCGCAGGTCTCCTGCGGAGGGGACGACGAGTCGCTCGGAGTGAACAACGTCTCCCCCGAGGGGTCGGTCGGTGGGATCGTGGTGGACGCAGCGACCATGAAGCCGATGGAGGGAGTCAAGGCCACGGTCATCGCTGGCGGGAAGAAGCTCCCGGTCGGCGATGTGCCGACCATCACCGACGCGAGCGGCTACTTCAGCGTACAGGATGTGCCCTCCGGCGGACTGATCGTCCAGCTCACGCCCAAGGACCCGGCGGCCTACCGGGGGGTCTCGATCATCGGCGCCATGCCGTCCGCCGCGGGCGACTTCCCGCTGGCCAACGCGACGCTCTCTCTGGGTCCGATCGGGTTGCTGCCGATCACCGACAAGAACGCTGCCTTCACAATCCAGATGGTGACTCCGGACGGGGCGCCTGCCCCTGCGAACATCAAGGTCTTCGCCAGGACGTCCGTCGAGTGGGTCGACTTCCACTCGGGCTCCGCCCATGCCGAGGGGCTGGTGGTCGTGGAGGGCGCCACCGACAACAGCGGCCGGGTTGGATTCGCTGGCTTGCCCGACTTCCAGCGCCTCGCGGGGCTGGTGGGCACAGGAGGCATCCCGGACGACGTGTGGGTCCGCATCCCGCCGTTCGACAGCAACAAGGACGGGGCCCTCGATTTCATGGGCAAGGAAGTGCTGTTTCACCTGTCTCGGCTCAACGAGTCCATACCGACCATCGTGTTGAGCTCGGATCTGTCACCCACCAAGCTCACGGTCACGGCGGCGAGCATCGCCGCCCTGGCAGGGATCTCCGGCAACCGGATGCTGACCTCCGTCAGTGGGCCGGTCTACGTCACCTACAACATGCCGATCCGGCAGGACCTGACCGAGGTTTCCCTGTACGACGAATCAGGCAAGCCCGTGGTCTCGACTCCGACCCCGTCGGTGAGCGGCAACGTGCTGACAATCAACTTGCCGGGATTGAAGGGTGGCGCCGAGTACAACCTCAACTTGCGGACCTTCGCCGAGGTCGAGAGCGCTCCCCTGGAGTCCTTTGTCGGCGCGCCGATCTTCACGCCGGGCCAGGCCGGCACCACGATCAAGGCCACGCTATCGCACGACGCCGGCAACCCGAACAAGATCCTGGTGTCCTTCAACGAACCGATCGGCCCGGGGATCGCCAACAAGAACCTGACCGGGGGCAACGCCGTGATCTACTTCGACTACGACATCGACGGAAGCGGTGTGAAGGGCGATGCCCCTGGCGAACGCGGCGCGACCAGCTCCAACATCGCCTTCTCCAGCGGCGAGGTCGACCCCCCTGGACCGGCCGGCATGTCCTACCTCTCGTCCTACTGGAGCTTCACCCTGCCCCTGGACTCGCTGGGCAATCCGCTGCCACCCGGCACCGCGCTGGACATCCTGTTTTCCAACGCCACCTTCTCGATCCAGCGGCCGACAGGGGCAGCGGTGCCGGACCTGAAGAACCTGATCATCCCGTAGCGCCCCCAGCGCCCGTCCACACGAGCAGCAGATCCTCCCCTCCTTGAAGAGGTGGCCCCGACCGACGCGGCGCACTGGGGTCACGTATAGAGACGAGCGTCGCCACGAGTCGCGCGGGGCTCGAGTAGTTGATCGGGCATGGTCGCCGGATGGGGATCCTCGCCGGGCCGAGGCCGTCGTCGCCATCGGGGAGGCGGTGGGCTGCGCCTCGGGGGCGGATTCGCGTGGTGCAGAGAGGCCCGGGAAAGCTGGGCGTGGGAAGCACCACGCGAAGCCCCGCGCGGACTCGCGGCGACAGATCCCACGAGGAACGTAGGTGGCCCCGACCCGACGCGGCGCAGCGCGCGGCGCTTCCTGTCTTCCTCTCACCCCCAATGGCCTTCTCGCCGCGAGCATCTTCCCCCGACGCTGACAGCACCCGCTGCACGTCCGTCTCCACGATCTGCGAGGGGTCTTCAAGTCAGTTCGAGGCGGAGTCTTCGGACAGACCCCTCGGGCGCCGCGTCGGTCGGGGCCACCGCTTGGAGACGCGGGGTCGACAGATCTAGAACACGAACAGCAGGTTCCGCCCGGCCGCCTTCCCCAGGTCCTTGACCAGTTCCTTCTCGTCCCTGGACAGGAGCGCGGCGATGGCGGTGAGGCGGCTGTACTGACGCAGGTAGGCGTTGAAGGCCAGATACCCCGGCCGGCCGACGACCACCTGGCGGAAAAACTCGTCGGGGATGACCGGGATGATGATGTCGGAGATGCGGCCCTTCTTGGGGGGCTTGCCGGGCCGGGGGTTCCAGGAGCCGCGCACGCTCGTGCGGACCATGAAGCCGTTGATCTGCTCCTTGGGGCAGTTGGCAGCCTTCTCGTCCGCGCAGACGATGTTGCCCACCTCGACCAGTTGACCCAGGTAGTAGCTGCCCGCGTCCTCCGCGAAGACGATGCCGTACTTGCGCTGACCCTCGTCGATCGTGTCCGAGTACTTCTTGAGCATGTCGGCGCTGTCCTCGGCCATGCGGATGAAGTGCTCGAGTTCGCCCATCAGGCGGATGGTGTTGTTGTAGTAATTGAACAGGCGATCGATGACGATGCTCTCCATCATGGCGTAGTTGGTGCGGAACAGCTCGTCCTGGCGCTTCTTGGCCCGCTCGGCGCTGGCGTCGGGCGACTTGCGCAGGATGTCCTTCAGGTCCTCGACCAGCTGGGAGTCGAACTTGATCCTGTTCTTGTTGCGCAGGCGGCTCTTGTGGAGCACCTCGGCGATCTTCTTGTTGACGTCGGCGATCTTGAGCACCCCTGCCTTGATCTTGCCCGCGTCCTCGATGCCCTTGTTGAACAGCACGCGCGAGGCGTAGATCCGTCCGCAGGCCCACCCGACTCCCATGGGAATCACCGCGGTGATGATCAGGGCGATGATCAGCTTGCCGTGGCTCTTCTTCTCCTTGGGGAGCTCGATCGCGGGCCCCGCATCGACAATCGGCGCGTCGGCCGACCTGCTCACCGGCGCCCTGCCGGAGAACGGATCCCTGCGCACATCGGGCGGCGCCGGCTGCGGCGCAGCCTGTGGCTGGATCATTCCGGGAGGCGGCATCACGCCGGGCGGTGGGACCACCCCGGGAATCCCCTGCGGCGGCATCTGGGGGGAGTAGGGCTGGGCAGTAGGGGCACGGGCAGGGGCGGCCGGGGTCGGCTGCTGCGCCGGCGCCTCGGCGGCGGGCTTGGCCAGTCCCAGTCGGGCCTTCAGGTCGGAAAGGTCGCGGGTGGTCTTCTTTGCCATTGGAGTGAACTTCCCTCCGGGTGTGGGAGGCGATCTCGCTTTGTCGACTCAGCGCGCCTTGTCGACTCAGCGCAGTTTATTGGCCAAGGGTAGTGGTGTCAAGCTGCCAACCCACCGGCGGTGGGCTTGAAAAGCCGGCAGGGCTCCCATAAGGTGCGGCATCATGAGCACTCGATTGGCGGCCCTGACCCTGCTGTCGATGACGCTCGGTGCAGCGAGCGGCTGCGAGGCGATCCGGTATCGCTCGGCAGCGAAGCATGACAGCGTGGCTGCCTACCTCCAGTATCTGTCACACCACCCCAAGGGGCGGCACGCGGCGGCGGCCAGGGAGCGCGTTGCCCGCCTGCAGTACTGGGACGCTCGCCGCGCCGACCGCCCCGTGGGGTACCGGACGTACCTCCTGCAACATCCGGACGGGGCCCACGCCGGCGCCTGCCGCGCGCGCCTGGCCCGCCTGGCGTTGACCAGAGCCAGGACCGCCGCCGATCTCGAGCTGGTCCTCGAGCGATACCCGGATTCCGCCGAAGCGACCGAGGCGGAGAAACGGTTGCCGGCGCTCCTTGCTCGCGAGGCTCTGCGAGCTCGCGACCCGGCGGTCGCAGTCCAGTTTCTCGATCGTTTCCCGCAGAGCAGCGAGGTGCCGCGGGTTCGGGCCCACCTGGCGTCGCTGCGCTACCGCCACGTCGCGCCCCGCCAGGCCGACCTGGAAGCGTTCATCCAGGAGTTCTCGGGCACGCCGCAGGGAAAGCAAGCGATGGCGAAGCTCGAGCAACTGCTGCGTCAGCGGGTGGCCGAGGGCCTCGACCCCCGGGACCTGGCGCAGTTCCGGGCACGTTTTCCCCTGAGCCCCCGGCTGGGCGGGCTCGAGCAACTCGTCGAGCAGGAGCGGCTGCGCCGCGCCGTGGCGTTGCTCGACCTCGCCGCGCTGGCCGGCATGGACAATGACGAGGCCGGCTTCCTCGTTCGCTGGTGCAAGCAGAACGCCGGTCGGTGCGACGGCCTGCGGAGTCTGGCGCACAGCGCGCGACCCTGGACTCCGGCCGAGTCGCTTCAGAAGCTGCGGGCCCGGTCCTATGCCGCCGACCCGCAGCAGGCGTGGGAGGCAATGGTGCGCCTGTCGTTCACCCGTGCACCGGCCGCCGGCGACCTGCTGCTCGAGCTGCTGGGATCGGTACGCCTCGGCGCGGTCTGGCCGGCGGCGAGCGCTCTGGACCGCTGGGTTGGTCGTCTCTCCTCGAACGAGCGGCGCCGCTGGCTGGAGAGCCGGCTGGCCAGGGCGCATCATCCAGCCAACGACGACGAGGCGCAGCGCCGGGCCCACCTCGACCTGCTCGACGGCAAGGAGGCAGGTCTGATCGAGCTGCGCCGGCTGGTCTCCCGCCCCTCGCGCATGCTGGTGGCCGGCTTCTTGCTGAGCCGGTGGGAGCAGAAGCTGGGGGATGGCCGCCCTCCCTCCCGGGAAGCACTGCAACGAATGAGCGCGGCGGCACGCGCCCGGGTCGTGTGGCTCAGGGATGCATTCCCCGCCGAGCTGCACAGGGACAGCCTGTTTGCCGCGGTGCTGGTCGAGCGCGAGCTCTTCGCCCTGCTACAAGCCATCGAGGCCATCCGGACCTCTGCCGGTCACGCCGCGCTCGAGGACGTTCGCAGGGAGTCGGAGGCATTGCTGGCGGGGTGGCGGCGACGGCTGGCTGACGAGGGCAAGGGCGCGTTCGCGCCGGCGCGGTGGCCCGACGTCGGCGAAACAGTCAGCAGACACGAGCAGGGGAGGGCGGCGGCCCTCGAGCGCCTCGCTCGATCGGGAACAGCTGCTCGGTTGGTGGCCGGCGCGGTGTGCGGCGGCCGCGACCGGCCAGCCGAGGTCTGTGGCAGGCTGCAGCTGCAGTCCGGAGGGGCGGGCGGGCGGAGGAGACAGATGCCGCGACAACCCAGTCGACAGTGACAGTGAGAAGGCGCGATGCAGGCTCCTGACGTTCAACACAAGACGGTACGCAGCTTCGACGGCACCGCCATCGCCTACCAGGTGCGGGGCGACGGGCCCGCCGTGGTCTTCTCCAACGGGCTGGGTGGCACCTACTCGGCCTGGCGGCACCAGTACTCACTCCTCGGAGAGCGATACAGGGTGATCTCCTGGGACTACCGCGGGCTGTTCCGTTCCTCCAGACCTGCCCGTCTCGACACACTGGCCCTGGAGCATCAGAGCCGCGACCTCGAGGTAATTCTCGACGCCGAGCAGGTGGATCGCGCGGTCTTCTTCGGCTGGTCGATGGGCGTCCAGTTCAACTTCGAGTACTACCGCCGACACGCCGAGCAGTTCGCCGGGCTGGTGGTGTTGAACGGCGTGGCAGGCCGACCCTTCGACACCGTCTTCGGCGTACCGTTGATGCAGTTTCTGATCCCGCTGTTCACCGGCGTCCTCAAGCACGGCGCCAGGGTTGTCAGCACCGGCACGCAGATCGCGGCGCGCTACAGCGGCCTGGTCTCGACCCTGCAGCGTGTTGGAGTGGTGGCCCGCACCCTGGATACCGACGTGTTCAACGATCTGGCCCGCGAGTACTCGTCGCTGGACTTCGAGGCCTACGGCGAGACATTGCGACAGCTGGGATCACACGACGCCTCGGACCTGCTGCACCGGGTTCACGTGCCGACCCTGGTTATCGCCGGAACCAGGGACGTGTTCACGCCGATGGGCACGGCCGAGAAGATGGCAAGCACGCTTCCTGACGCGCGCCTGGTGTTGATCGAGGGCGGATCACACTACGCGGCCGTCGAGTTCCCGAGGGAGGTCAACGAACAGATCCGGGACTTCCTCAAGCGGATAGGGTGGGGCAGCATACCCTGACGCCACGGTTGCGGCCGGGCGACTGCGCTGAGCAAGACCAGGAGGCGAAGGCTGCGTCAGCTCGCCCGACGGACGAACTCGTCGATCAACGCCTGGTGCTCCGGAGAAATGCTCGTGAAACGGATGCCCGCCGCGTCGATCCAGGCGTGCTGGTGCACGATCTCGCCGGCGCAGGTGATCACCCGGTCGTCGCCGGGCAACTGGAACTGCAGGCCGACGCGTACCTCGTCGCTGCGGGGCTCTCGGATCTTGTGCACCAGCAGCCCTCCGGAGCCGAGATTGGTGGCCCGGCACAGGTACGGACGGCCCCTGATGTACTTGTTCAGGATCATGTCGACCGGAGCCCTGGCGCTGAGCTGCCGACGCTCGCGTTTCACACCACGTCTGTGTCGGGACCTTCTCTCCATGACGACCTCTCTTGGGTTACATGTAGGATAGTATACTACCCGGCTCCATCGGGCCAGTAATCCACGAGACAAGAATCTAACTGCCCTGAATCACGTTGCATGCCTTGTTCAGAGGCGACAAAGGAGGAGTTTTCTCTGGCAAGCAGGATGATGTGTGGTTTAAGAGAGAAATTCGTGGCGTTGACCTGTCAGTCGTGCGGCCAGGAGAACCTGGAGACGGCACTTTTTTGTGCTGGCTGCGGCCTGCCCATGGCCGACAGTCAGGCAGCGGACAATCTGCTTGGCCGGGAGATTCTGGGCACCTATCAGCTATGTGAGCTGCTGGGCAAGGGTGGAATGAGCGTGGTCTATCTGGCCCGCCACATGCTCACCGAGCAGGAAGTCGCGGTCAAGGTGCTGCCGCCCGAGTTGGCCAGCCAGAAGGAGCTCAAGACCAGGTTCATCGAGGAGGCGCGGACCCTCGCCCGACTGGAGCACCCCAACATCGTGGTGCTGCACAACTTCTTCGAGCAGGACGGCCACCTCTACCTGGTGATGCAGTACGCCGAGGGGGAGACCTTCGACACCATCATCGCCCGGGAGGGTCGGGTGTCTGCGGGCGATGCGGTCGATATCGGCATCCAGGTGTTGCGGGCGCTGGAGTACGCCCACGACCAGGGCGTGATCCACCGCGACATCAAGCCCTCCAACTTCATCGTCCGCGGCGACGGATCGGTCAAGGTGATGGACTTCGGCCTCGCCAAGTTCATGGGGTCCACCAAGCTGACGCAGACCGGCCTGACGATGGGGACCGTGCGCTACATGTCGCCGGAGCAGGTCCGGGGCAAGCAGGTGGACCACCGTAGCGACCTGTACTCGCTGGGCGTCGCGATCTACGAGGCGGTCACCGGCAAGACTCCCTTCGACGGCGAGACCCACTTCGAGATCATGCAGAAGCACCTGACGACCGCCCCCCCGCGGCCGAGTCAGCTGGCCGACCTCCCGGAGGAGCTCGAGGCCACGCTGATGCGCGCGCTGAAGAAGCGGCTGGAAAACCGGTTCCAGACCGCCCGGGAGTTTCGGCACAGCCTGCAGCGCGTGCCGGCGTACTCCACCCGACGCCGGCCGCTGTCGGAATCGATGCCTCCCGTCCGTCCCGGGCTCCTTGACATGACGGCGGAGATCACAGATCTTCCACGGCCAAGGGTGAAGCTGATGCCAGTCGCCCTGGCCAGCCTGCTGCTGGTGCTCTCCGTCGGGGCGGTGGTCTGGGCGCTGCTGGACCGGTCCAACAGGACGACCGCCGCACGGGACGGGGGCGCGACGGCGAAACACAACGGCTCCGGTCCGCGCAAGAGCCGCTGGCCACCCCCGCACGCACTCGCCCGTCGTCTGACGCTCAAGGTGGACCGCACCTACGGTCCACCCGACAGGCTGCGGGTCATGTCGGTGATTCCGCTGGATCCCGACCAGATGCTGGCCACCTATCGCAAGGCCCGCACGGCCTACCAGGCCTACCTCAAGAGCGAGGGCATCGACCTGGCCTTCGTCATCGGGCCGCTGAACCTGGCCATCGTCGAGCAGGAGGTGCTCAACAGCGCCGACCACTGGCCAGACGTGAAGCCGAACACCGACTACCCGACGCGCTACCAGGCGATGGAGGCCACACTGTACGTTCGCTGCGGCGCCGGCTTCCAGCGGACCGACCTGCCCTACGGTCTGGCGCTGCACTACTGTGCACGCATCGTCCGGCTCAGCAACGACCGCTGCCTGGAGCTGGCAGAGGGGTTCGAGCACTACTTCAGCAGGCCGGAGTGACCACCCGTCCGCCCCACCGGACCGCGATTGTAGTCCGGTCGGGCGGGCGGGTGGAGCAGACAATTCGACGTCTGGTCTTCCTGCTGTTCTTCACCTCCGGCCTGGCCAGCCTGGTGCTCGAGACGGTCTGGGTCAGGATGATGGTGCTGGTGTTCGGCTCGACCACCTTCGCGCTCAGCACGGTGCTCACAGCGTTCATGGGCGGTCTGGCGCTGGGTAGCTGGCTGGCCGGCCGGCGGGCCGAGCGGTTCGCCGATCCCTGTCGAGCGCTGTGGGTCTACGGTCTGCTCGAGCTGGCCATCGGCTGCTACGCCCTCGTCCTGCCCCATCTGGTCGACCGGATCCACCTGGTCCACGCCGCGCTGTGGGGCGGCGTCAGCTCCTCCTACTACACCTTCGCCCTTCTGCGGTTCCTCCTCGCCGGTGCGCTGCTGATCCTGCCGACCGTGGCCATGGGGGCCACGCTGCCGCTGCTGGCGCGGTTCTTCTGCGCCGATGAGCCCAGCGAGGCGACCGGGGAGAAGGTGGGCTCGCTCTACGCCGCCAACACCACCGGAGCGGTGTTCGGCGTGTTCCTTGCCGGTTTCATCCTGCTGCCGAGGGTGGGGATACGGGCCACGAACCTCGTCGCCTGTCTCGCCGACCTGGTGCTTGGCGCGAGCGCCCTGCTCCTGGCTCGCAAGGCCATTACTGCGCGCCCCGGCCAGGGAGCGTCCTCCGAAGTGCGGGCCGGTCGCGCGACAGAACCACCGCGCGCCACCCGCGTCTCTGCGCCAGCGACGGCGTCCAGCCCGAATCAGCCGACCTGGCTGCCTGCCCTCGCCATGTGGAGTATCGCGGTCAGCGGCGCTCTGGCGATGGTCTACCAGGTGGCCTGGACCCGCGCCATGTCGCTGATCATCGGCTCCTCGACCTATGCCTTCTCCCTGATCCTGATCTGCTTTCTGGTCGGGCTCGCCGGCGGAGCCTGGCTCTATTCCCTGCGCCAGGCGCGCCAGGCTGACCAGGCCGCCAACCTCTCCGTGATCCACCTGCTCGTGGCCCTGACCGCGCTCGCCGGGATCCTGTTCATGGATCACTTGCCGGTGGTGCTGGTCACGTTGATGCGTCGGGTGGAGCTGTCCCCGGCGACGGTGTTCCTGTTGAAGTTCCTCGTGGCCGGAACGGTCATCCTGCTGCCGACCTTCTTCATGGGCATGGTCTTCCCCGCGGTGATCCGCATCTGTTCCAGCGGCGCAGGTGCGGCGCGGACCACGGGCAACGTCTACGGCATGAATACACTTGGGTCGATCGTGGGATCATTCGCCGGCGGGTTCCTCCTTGTGCCCCTGATCGGTCTGCAGCAGTCCCTGGTGCTGATGGTGATACTGGGGCTGCTGCTGGCCGCGGTTTTCGGTCTGATGGCCTCCCGGCGGATGGCCCGCGGGATCCTCGCCGCGGTCGCCGTGGGGGGGGCCCTCGTCGCCCTGCTGCTGGTTCGTCCCTGGAACCTGGAGGTCATGACCGCCGGCGTGTTCCGGTTGTCGCGCTACGAGGTGCTGCTGGGCAGCGGGGCCCGCGACGATGGTTCGACACCGCACGACGAGCGACGAGAGCGCCGGATCCGGCGCCGGATCCCGCCGACGCGCGTGGTGGACACGATGCAGGAGCCGCCGGCCGGGTATTCGGTGGTCTACCATCACGAGGGTGTGACGACGACCGTCAGCATGGCGCGAACCGTGGAGGAGTCGCTCAGCGACGCCGCCTGCTGGGTGCGCCACTCCCTGCTGGTCAACGGCAAGCCGGACGCTTCGCTCAGTGTCCTGCATCCCCGTCCGCGGGGGGAGGCCTGTCGTGCCCTGCTGGCGCGGCGGCTGGGCCCAGGGATCGCCATCTCTCCCTCTGGAGACGCCGAGACGCAGATCCTCAGCGGGCTGCTCCCGGTGCTGCTCTACCCCGGCGACACGCCTCCGCGGCAGGTGCTGGTCATCGGCTGGGGCAGCGGCATCACCGTGGGCGCGGCGCTGCAGGCCCCGGTCGAGAGGGTCGTCGCCGTGGAGCTTGAGCAGGCGGTGGTGGAAGCGGCGAGCTATTTCGAGCCCCACAACCACACGCCCCTGCGAGACCGACGGCTGCAGCTGGTCAACGAGGACGGCCGCAACTACCTCGCTGTGAACCCGCAGCAGTACGACGTGGTGGTCAGCGAGCCATCCAATCCGTGGATCGCGGGCTGTGGCAACCTGTTCACCCACGAGTTCTTCCAGCTCGTCCACCGGCGCCTCGGCCCCGACGGTGTCTACCTGCAGTGGCTGCAGGCCTATGAGATCGCGCCCCAGAACGTCTGGTCGATCCTCGGTACGCTGCGTGACGTGTTCCCCTCGACCTATGTCTTCCGCCCGGTGCAGTCGTCGGCCGATCTCCTGATCGTGGCGAGAAAGGCCCACGGCAAGCCGAGCTGGGCCACCATCGCCGAGCGCATGGCGTTGCCCGGCGTCGGGCGCGAGCTGGCTCGGGTGAAGATCGAGCACCCGGCGGACCTGGTCGCGCGGCTGCTGGCCGGCCCGGATCAGGTGCGCCGCACGACGGCCGGCGTGAGCTGGAACACCGATGACAACGCGCGCATCGAGTTCGCGACCCCCAAGGACCTGATCAACTACCAGCGCTACTCCTCGTCCACCATCACCCGGCCACTGGCGGCCACCCTGTCCGAGCGACGTGGGCTGCTGGTCGACGAGCCGAGCGACGCCACCCTGCAGCTCTGTCGGGCTGCGCTCAGGGCGGGACATGCGGCCGAGGCGATCGAGCTGGGGCAGGGGCAGCAGAAACGCGGGGCCTCCCCTGGAGTGTGGGACGAGCGCGCGAACCAGACACCTGGCCTCGCCGGCTACCTGGAGGGGGCCGCCACGCTGCTCGCGCCCCTGCCGGAGCTCGAACCCGCCGCACTCGACGCGCTGGGGCTGGCACACCTGGCCCGCAAGCCGCCGCGCCAGGCGATCGGATTGTTGCTCAAGGAGCGTGCGCCCAACCCGGCGGTGCTGGGCCACCTGTACGCCCTGGCCGAGAGGCCATTCTCGGCGCTGGTCTATCTGCTGGAGGCCAGGCGAAGGGGTCCGAGGTACGAGCCGCTCGCGCGGGTGCTGGCCAGTGTCTACTTCGACCGGGGGCGATTCGACGAGGCGCTCCGCCTGGTGCTGGGCGAGGCCTCCTCGAAGCCCTGAGGCTGGAAATGCGTGCTTTCTACTTGACTTATGACAACCCCGACGATACCTTGCGGCCGATTCGGTACCTATTGCCGCCTTTCTCCAAAACCTCTAGCAAGGGTTCTGGCGCATGTTGAGCACCTTCAGAGTCAAGATCAGTCTAATCGCTGCGGCGCTTGTCCTGGTCCTGATCGTCGCCGTCTACCTGGTGACAGTGCAACCCCTCGCCACATCCAGCACGGAGGGCGTGCGCAAGAGCGTCCAGCGGGCCGCCAGCCTGGTGCTCCGCAGCCAGAAGCTGCATAGCTACGACCTTGTCGCGCTGGCCCAGGAGGTAGCGGTCCGGGAGGACTTCATCAAGGGCGTCCAGATCGAGACCGAGAAGCAGAGACGGGTCGTCGTGTTCGACGCGATCGACCAGTTCGACAAGAAGTTGAAGAGCCAGGGGCGCAAGGCGCACTTCTTCGCCGTGGTCGACAAACAAGGCTCCATCGTCGCCCGCGACCTCGACATCAACAACCTCTACGGCGAGAAGCTGCCGTTCAAGAACATCCAGCAGGCGCTCAAGGGGGAGGCCCGCGAGGACCTCTGGCGCATGAAGAACGCGATGATGCGCGCTGCCGCCGCTCCCATACTGTCGAACGGCAAGGTCGCCGGCGCCGTGCTCATCGCCTACGAGCTCACCGCGGCCGAGGCCCGGGACGAGCGGGACCAGTTCGGCACGCAGGTGGCCTACTTCATGGAGAACAGCATCCGGGCCTCCAGCTTCTCCCTGCCGGGCGAAGACAATACCGAGGATTCCCAGCGAGTTGGCGCTCTCAACAAGGTCCTGTTCAGCGGTGCCGACCCGCTCGGCAAGAAGGCGCTGAGCCAGAACAAGCCGACCGAGATCGTCCCGGTCTCCCTCAACGGCGAGGAGTACATGGCCCTGACCGGGCCGTTGCCGGGCCGCCTGACCCACGAGAGCGTTGGATATGTGGTCCTGGCGTCGGTGAACGACGCGATGGCCTCGGTATCGCGCATCCGCTGGATGTTCCTGCTGCTCGGCCTCGCGACTCTGCTGCTGGTGCTCGGAGGGATGTGGGTCGTCTCGCACCACTACGTCAACGAGGAGGACAAGCTCGAGCTGGGCGTGAACGAGGTGATCAACGGCAACCTTGACTATACCTTCGAGCAGGTCCTCGAGTTCGAGGGGCTGGCGAACGCGATCAACGTGATGCTGGCGCGGCTGCTGGGTCGACCCGAGCCAGGAGACGAGGACGAGGTGGAGGCCTGGCGCCAGGACGTGCTGTTCGTCGATGAGGTCACCGGCGACGTGACAACCGAGGCGCAGAAGGCGGTGAGGCTGGCGGACGAGACGGAGGAGCAGTACTACGGCCGCCTCTACAACGAGTACGTCGCCGCGCGCCAGAAGTTCAATCTGCCGGTGGAGAACATCACCCTGGAGAACCTGACCCAGAAGCTCAAGGCCAACGAGGCGCTGCTCAAGGCCAAGCACAAGTGCAAGGCCGTGCGCTTCGAGGTGCGCGAGGAGATGGGGAAGGTCAGCCTCAAGCCGGTTCGCATCAACTGACCCCCTGCTCCGCCCGCCCGCCCCAGCCGAACCATAATTGCAGCGCATCCACACCACGTGGTAAACCACTGACGTGGTCAGGACCGGTCTTCAGCGAGTGATCGACGGCGACGCGGGCCTCGTCCTGCGCGGCGTGCGCTGCGGTCTGCTCTGCCACCCCGCCTCGGTGTCAGGCGACCTGCGCCACGCGGTCGATGCGGTCCGGGACAGCGGCGCGCAGCTGCGCTGCCTGTTCGGGCCCGAGCACGGCATCTTCGGCGAGGCCCAGGACATGGTGGGCGTCGAATCGGGCTGTCACCCGAGACATGGCACGCAGGTGCACAGCCTCTACGGTTCATCCGAGGAGAGTCTGCGGCCGCGACCGGAGTGGCTGGAGGATCTCGACCTGGTGCTGATCGACCTGCAGGACGTGGGCAGTCGCTACTACACCTACGTCTGGACCATGGTCCTGACGATTCAGGCCTGCGCCGATGCGGGTCGCCGGGTGGCTGTGCTGGACCGCCCCAACCCGATCGGGGGCAGCCAGATCGAGGGTCCGGGCATCGAGGAGGGCTGCAGGTCGTTCGTCGGCCTGCATTCCGTGCCGGTGCGGCACGGCCTGACCGCGGGAGAGCTCGCACGACTGGTGACGGCGGAGGCTGGGCTCGAGGGGAAGGTGGATCTGACGGTGGTCCCCATGCTGGGCTGGCAAAGGGAGCTGATGTTCGACGCCACCGGTCTCCACTGGGTCCTGCCCTCGCCCAACATGCCCGCCCCCTCGACCGCTCTGGTCTACCCGGGCGGGTGCCTGCTCGAGGGCACCAACCTCAGCGAGGGCAGGGGTACGACGCAGCCGTTCGAGATCGTGGGTGCTCCGTGGGTCGATGGCTGGACCCTGGCACAGGCCCTGGGACAGGAGGATCTGCCCGGGGTTCGTTTCCGCCCGACCACGTTCTGGCCGACCTTTCACAAGCACGGCGGCCAGAGCTGCGGCGGGGTCCAGGTGCATGTCGTGGACCGGCGCGCTTTCCGGCCGCTGCGCACCTTTGTGGCGCTGCTCGGGGCCGTCCATCGCCTGTGGCCGGGCCAGTTCCGCTGGCGAGCGCAGCCCTACGAGTTCGTCCACGACCGACCCGCCATCGACCTGCTGGCCGGCGGGTCCTGGTTGCGTGAAGGCGTGGAGCGGGATGTGCCGCTGGCGCAGCTGGCCGACGGGTGGGCCGTCGCCGAGAGCGAGTTCGAGGATCGCCGCCGTGGCTGGTTGCTCTACGACTGACACGACCATGAGCCGGATCGCGCTGTTGGGCGGCAGCTTCAACCCGCCCCACGTGGCCCACCAGATGGCGGTGCTGTGGCTGCTCGGCAGCGGCAGGGCGGATCGGATCTGGCTGGTCCCCTGCTTCCATCACCCCTTGGGCAAGGCGCTCGCACCGTTCGAGGACCGTTTCCGCATGTGCGAGCTGGCGCTGCTCCCGTTTGCCACGGGCAGGCTGGAAGTCTCAAGGGTGGAGCAGGAGCTGGGTGGGGACAGCCGCACCCTGTTCACCATCCAGCGCCTGATCGAGCAGCACCCTGATCTGCGCTTCAGCCTCGTGATCGGGGCCGACATTCTGGCGGAGAAGGAGTCCTGGTACCAGTTCGACGAGATCGAGCGGATGGTGGATCTGATCGTCGTGGGACGGGGCGGATACCCCGCGCCGCCGATTTGCGCTGCTTCATCCCGGAGCGCCCCGCAGGGGCGCGAGGAACGCAAATCGATCGTGCTGCCCGATGTCAGCTCCACCGAGATCCGCCGTCGTATCCGCGCTGGCCAGCCGGTGGATCACCTGGTGCCGGAGGCGGTGCGGGTCTACATCGAGGAGCTGGGGCTGTATCGTGGATCCTGACCGCCTGGGCCCGCTGTTCGTCGTCGGCGCCGGCCGAGTCGGCAGCGCCCTTGCGACCCTCTGGGTCGGGGGGGGCATCGAGCTGCTAGGGCTCTGGACCCGGAGCGAACAGGGCGCGCGGCAGGCCGGCCGGTTGACCGGCCTGCGGTGCCACCACGGCGCGTTCCCCGCCGACATCGGTCGCGCCCGCACCGTGATCATCGCCGTGCCCGACGGCGAGGTCGCGACGGTCGCCGGGGCGCTGCTGGACGGCGGGCTGCTGCGCTCGGCCGATGCCGTGCTGCACTGCGGCGGCGCAAATCCAGCGGACCAGGCACTGGCGCCGCTGGAGCACAGCCCATGCCGTCTCGGGACCCTGCATCCGCTGCTCGCCGTGGCCGACGCCGGGCAGGCGGCCGCGCGCCTGCCGGGAGCGTGCTTCGCGGTGGAGGGGGAGGCGCAGGGCACCGCCAGCGCGCTTGTGGCCGCCATCGGAGCCCGTGCTTTCGAGGTCGAGGGCGAAGCGATGGCCCTGTATCACACGGCTGCGGTGCTGGCCAGCAACCACACGGTGACGCTGTGGCACGCGGCCTGCCAGTTGCTGGAGCAGGCCGGCCTCGATGCCGCGCTCGCCGCCGAGGCACTCCTTCCGCTGGTGCAGAGCACGGTGGACAACGTCGCCACGCTCGGCCTGCCGCAAGCGCTCACCGGACCCGTGCGACGCGGCGACCTCGGCACCGTCGAGCGGCACCTCGCGGCGCTGGCGCGCGAGGCGCCGGCGCTGTTGCCGCTCTACCGCGCCTGCACGCTCCAGGCGGCCCGGATCGCCGAGGAGGCCGGAGCCGACGACGAAGAGCTGCGGCGGGCCCTGGAGAAGATCCGCCGACGTGTGCAGGAGTAGCCCGCGAAACCTCCGTGCTGGACACAACGCCGAGGCTACTCGAACAGTCTCGACGTTTCGTCCACCATGTGGACATGATGCGGAGGCTACTCGAATTGCCTCGACGTTTCGTCCGCCATGCGGACATATCGGGGAGGCTACTCGAACAGCCTCGATGTTTCGTCCGCCATGCGGACATGACGCGGAGGCAATTCGAATTGCCTCGACGTTTCGTCCGCCACGCGGACATGACGCGGAGGCTACCCGAACAGCCCCGACGTTTTGTCAGCCGCCTCTTCCTCTCTCGGCGGCGAGGAGCTCCAGGTCGATCCGGAGACGGACGGCATCGAGCACGGCCTCCGGCACGACCGCGGCGGCCAGCCTGTGGACGGTACGGGGCGGCCGACCAAGGGCCAGGGCGAGATCAGCCCACGAAAACCCTGCCGCACGTCCGATCTGCACCGCCGCCCGTCTGGCCATCACCTCCGGGACTGAATTCCCCGCAGCGTCGGGACCAACGCACAACGCAGCACACGCCGCGTCCCACAGCCGCACCACGCCGACACGTCGAATCTGCTCCACGGTCGCGGGTTGCGGCACCTCTGGCAGGCCGACCATCTGACACAGGTCCATCTTGCTCAGGCGCGGGAGGACGGTGTTCACGACGAGCTCCAGACCCTCGATAACGCGTGCTCCTATCAAATCGAGGAAGCAAGATCCCGTGTCGGTGGCAGGGTCTCCCGGGATGCGATGGTGGGGCCCCTGGGTCAAGACGTACCGCACGAGCCACAGCATGTGCGACCGGTCGCGCACAGGGCGGATGTCCGCGGGCTGGAGGTCCAACTTGAACCTCTTGCGCATGGCCTGCACCACTCGCTGCGATACTCGCCCGGCCTCGGTCCTGGAGCCGACGGGCACATCGTGCAGGTGGGTGTCGACCTGGGAGAACAGGGCGAGACGGCCGTGGAGAGCGACCAGGCGTCTGATCGCTCGACGACGAGTGCGCTCGTCCCGGAACATCGGGAAACGGCTGTCAGTAGGGAATGTCAAGTGCCAGACCGCCACTTCCGACCTCCTTGCAGCGTTGTCATGGAGAGTTGTCGACAGGTGGTGGCCTCGGGTTGCGTGGCTGGCTGGCCTGGTTCGGGGGGAGAAAACCATATATGCTGTGATCCGTGCACGTTATCCTGCTACTTTTTCCGGATCGGGGGATGAATTCGGGGCCCCAGCTTGTTTACCTGGTGGAGTCACCAACCCGTGAAGGGGTACGCCAATGACACCACACCACCAATTGCGTTCCTCGCGCCCCTGCGGGGCGCTCCGGGATAAGGCAGCGCAATTCAAGCTGGCCCTCGGGGCTGTCGCCCTGCTGCTGGCCGTTGCCTGCGGCCGGACTGTGATGTGGCCAGGGGAGGTGCCCCCGGGGCAGGAGAACTGCGTCAACGGTCTGGACGACGACGGTGACGGCCTGATCGACTGCCAGGATCCCGACTGCAGCTCGAACCCGGCCTGCCAGAGCAGGCCCGAGGTCTGCGACAACGGGCTGGATGACGACGGCGACGGCTTCGTCGACTGCCAGGATCCCGACTGCAAGAGCGACCCGAACTGCAGCTCGAGCCCCGAGATCTGCGACAACGGCTTCGATGACGACAACGACGGGCTGGTCGACTGCAACGACCCCGAGTGCTTCACCTTCCCCGGCTGCACATCCAACCCTGAGGTCTGCGACAACGGCATCGACGACGATGGCGACGGGCTGGTCGACTGCAACGACCCGCAGTGCTTCGGCCACCCTGCGTGCCAGACCAACCCGGAGATCTGCGACAACGGGATCGACGACGACGGCGACGAGCTGACCGACTGCAACGACCCCGAGTGCTTCAGCCACCCTGCATGCCAGACCAACCCGGAGATCTGCGACAACGGCGTCGACGACGACAACGACGGACTGGTCGACTGCAACGACCCGCAGTGCTTCGGCCACCCGAGCTGCACGGCCAACCCGGAGATCTGCGACAACGGCAAGGACGACGACGGTGACGGGCTGGTCGACTGCAAGGACCCACAGTGCTTCACCTACCCCAGCTGCAAGACCGGCCCCGAGATCTGCAACAACGGCCAGGACGACGACAATGACCTGGCGATCGACTGCGACGACCCCGACTGCGCCCTGGACCCCTGGTGCCAGGTCAAGCAGGAGAACTGCACCAACAAGAAGGACGACGACGGCGACTTGCTGGTCGACTGCGACGATCCCGACTGTTTCAAGCACCCCGACTGCAAGATCCCCGGCAAGGAAGTATGCAACAACGGCGTGGATGACGACGAGGATCTGCTGGTCGACTGCGACGACCCGGACTGCAAGAACCTGCCCATCTGCCAGCCGGGCCAGGAGATCTGCGACAACGGCAAGGACGACGACGGCGACGGCGCCGCCGACTGCGACGACCCGGACTGCAAGAACTTCCCGGCCTGCATCAGCCTGGTCTGCAACCCCGGCGTCGATTTCGGCACGATCAACCCCAAGGGATCGACCTCGACCCGCACGGTGACCACCACCGGCAAGAAGGATATCTACAACTCGAGCTGCGTGATCCCCGGCGGCGGCGAGGTTGTGACCAAGTTCACGTTGACCGGCAAGACCGACCTCAAGCTGGAGTACGAGCAGCAGGACGGGGACCACGTGTTCGCGCTGTTCAGGGCCGGGCTGGCCGAGCCCTGCAACGCCAACCCCCGCGGCTGCTTCGATCCGCAGTCGGCCCAGAAGGGTGTGTTCAGCATCAAGTCGCTCGAGGCCGGTGTGTACTACCTGATCGTCGAGGCCTTCGCCGCGACCCTTGAGGGCACGGCAAAGATCACGCTCAGCACCGGTCCGGCGACGGGCCAGGAGATCTGCGACAACGGCAAGGACGACGACGGCGACCTGGCCATCGACTGCGCCGACCTGGACTGCGTCTTCCACCCCTTCTGCGTCAACCAGGTCTGCAAGTACGACGTCAACCTGGGCTCGCTGGTGGTCAACGGCCCCTCCAAGACCACCACGATCGACACCTCCACGGCGCCCAACACCTACGATCTGACCTGCTCGGCCGGCGGAGGAGGCGACCGCGTCATCCGCTTTGTCATGCCCACGGCGGCGATCCTGGGCGTCACCACCCAGCAGCAGGGATGGCACTCCTTCGGCCTGCACAAGGACATGGGGCCGGGCACAAAATGCGACGCCGACAAGGGGGAGTGCGGCCAGAAGAAGTGGCCGGCCTTCATCACCGAGTGGGGCACGCTGGAGAAGGGCGTCTACTACTATATCGTCGACGCGATGCAGCCGGGGACCGGCGGGAAGGTGACCCTGTCATTCAAGGCCTACGCCAACCGCGGGCCCGAGCTGTGCAAGAACGGCATCGATGACGACGGCGACGGACTGATCGACTGCATGGACCCCGACTGCACCGGCGTGCTGGGCTGCCCCGGCCCGGTCTGCGTTCCGGACTACAAGACCGGCGCCCTGATGCCGGGCGGATCATCCGCCTCGGTCACGATCAACACCACGACCCACAACAACGACCAGACGCTGTCCTGCGGCCTGGGCGGCGGCAAGGACGCGGTGATCGAGATCGACCTGCCCAAGGTCTCGGCCCTCGAGGTGGACTGCAACCAGACCGGCGATCACCTGCTGGGCCTCTTCTCCCAGGGGGCGCCGCGCGATCCCTGCGACAAGAACGAGCTCTCCTGCGCCGACCCCAAGGTCGGACCGATCGGCTGCCACTTCTACTGGACCAACATGCAGCCGGGCAAGTACTACCTGATCATCGAGGCCTTCAAGCCGGGCGCCGAGGGCTCGTTCTCCGTCAAGCTGCAGGCGGTCCAGGACTTCGTGCAGGAGATCTGCAACAACGGCATCGACGACGACGGCGACGGCAAGATCGACTGTCAGGACTACAACTGCGCCACCAAGCCGATCTGCCAGGGCAAGACCTGCACGCCCGACAAGAAGCTGGGCATCCTGCCCGCCGCCGGCACGCCGGTCTACGTGGCGGCCAACACCGTCGGCGCGGGGGACGAGAACAGCCCGGGCTGCGCCTCCGGCGGCGGCGAGGACTATGTGGCGGGCTTCACGCTGGTCAATCCGGCCAACATCCAGATCGACTTCGCCCAGTTCGGCAACCACGTGTTCGCGCTGTACAGCAACAAGGGCACGGGCTACGCCTGCGACGCCGCTCCGCTGGCGTGCCAGGTGAGCAACAACCAGCCGTCGGGCAAGGTGCAGTTCGCCGGGCTGCAGGCCGGCGAGTACTACCTGGTGGTGGAGGCGGCATCGGCCGGCAGCGAGGGATCGGTCGTGATGCAGGTCTCGGCCAAGTAGTCGCATGATCCGTCGTCTCTGGCCCCTCGCGTTTCTGGTGCTCGCCTGCGCCGACGACGGCTCCGGCACGGGCAGCGAGGGCGGCCCCTGCAGGCCCGACAACACCTGCGAGCCGGGGCTGGCCTGCCTCGCCGGCACCTGCGTCAAGGATCCCGACAGCGGACAGCAGGACCTGCCCCCGCCCTGGCCCGACGGCTGGAAGCCGACGGACACCGTGTCACCTGATTCGCCGCCACCGGTCGACGGCCCTCAGCCCAAGCCGGACACGGGCCCAAAGCCGGACAAGGGTCCGAAGCCCGACCTCGGCCCCAAGCCGGACAAGGGGCCAACGAGCTGCCTGCAGTGGTCGAGCTGGAGCTGCACCAAGAACCCGCGCTACGGCGTGCTGTGCTGGGCCACCTGCTCCGGCGCCAAGGGGGCCATCTGGTGCGACGGCGGCGGCAACTGCTACTGCAGCGGCGCCGGGCCGGGCAACTGCGCCAGCGGGGTGCCGATCAACCTGAGCCAGCCCTGCGACGGGTGCAAGACCGC
>Ga0180009_10001870_pt1 | contig 25125 bp, 19 predicted proteins | sample OS_PC_MetaG_FD_123537 | JGI IMG/M metagenome (GOLD analysis project Ga0180009, IMG submission 123537) | Groundwater microbial communities from the Aspo Hard Rock Laboratory (HRL) deep subsurface site, Sweden - OS_PC_MetaG | ecosystem: Environmental > Aquatic > Deep subsurface > Groundwater...
GGCGGGTAGCGGTTTCGGTTCCTTCTAACATCGTTTGGAACGTGACAGTCAGGCAGATTACCTTGGTTTTCTTGATATATTTCAGCCTTCAGTCTTCAACCTAAATACCTGAGTAGTTACTAAGAGGCAATGACAGATGTCTGATTATTGTCATGGGGATACCCAGAGTGGCTTGAATAGGGATCTCAATCTCGCCATGACGGTTCGGAAATGGGGGTTTTTTTCAAGATATTGGGATCTTCAGAAAGCTTTTCCAATGAGATATGCAAAAGAAGAAAGGAGATGAGCCCAAATAAGATGGTGGGAAAAAAGAAGGCAGCATGCCATATGATGGCTGCTGAAAGAGCTTCTTCCCTGGCAATTCCATGGAACAGGAATCCATATTGAACAGCCAGGTGGAAGGTCCCGATAAACCCAGGGGCTGAAGGAATGACAACGCCGAATTGGGCCACTGCCAGAATCAGAAATGTTGCAATGAAAGGAAGCTTTATTCCAATGGCATTTTCCACGAGTTGAATCTGACAGAGTGATAAAAACCATAAAATCAGGGAGCAAAATATAGCTAGAGCCAATCTGTAGGGATTTTTGGTAAGGACGAGTCCCAGACTGAAATTCCAGCTTATATCTATAATCTTTGAGCGAAGATTTTGGGGAAGGAAAAAGAGAATTCTGTCAAAAAGGGTAAGAAATAGCCTGGCCTTATACTTGAATCCAACCAGAAAGATAATGAGGAAAACGTAAAATAGGAGCATCAGATATCCAGCACCCCGCAGGCTACTGGACATGGATTGCCATTTTTCTGGAAAAGTGGTGCTGATAAGGCCGATCAACATGATCAGGAGTAGGGTGAAGCCATCAAAGAGTCTTTCAACCACAACGGTGCCGAAAGTTGAACTGCCACTGATATTCTCCCTGTTTCCCAGGTAATTGGCCCTAATGAATTCTCCTAACCTGGCAGGTAGTAGACAATTGGCTGCAAAACCGATGAAGGTTGATGATAGTCGATTAAAATATCCCGTTTTTTTTATGGGTTCAAGAAGTATCCCCCACCGCCAGGCCCTGATGACGAAATGAAAAAATGTTATGGCCACAACCAATGAGAGGTGAAAGAGGTCTGCTGATCGAATCACCGTCCATGTCCGGACAAGATCCACTTTTCGAAAGGCCAGAAATAGAAAAAGGGCGCTTATGAGCAGCCCTAACCAGAGTTTCCAGTTTATGGATTTAGTCAAATAATTAATCTTCTTCACGTAGTTTGAATATTTCTCTTGCCCTCTGGATGTCTTTGTTTATCTGTTCCGTTAATTCATTGACAGAACCGAAGGTCTTTTCGTCCCTGAGGCGCTGGATAAAGTTGATCCTGATGTTTTTTCCCACGATATCTTTGGAGAAATCAAGCAGATGGGTCTCAACTGAAAGGACATTGTCACCGAAGGTAGGGTTATATCCAATATTGGTTACCCCATTATAGGTCTGATCATCCATAAGCACTGTGACAGCATACACGCCCCTTTTTGGAATTAATTCGTCCATTGGATCTAGGTTTGCAGTAGGAAACCCCAGGAGTCTTCCTCCCCTGTTCGCCCCTGTAATGACCGATCCGGATATCTGATAATCGCGGCCCAGAAACGTTTTTGCCTCAGAGATACGGCCTTCCTGGATAAGTTTTCTAATGGAAGTGCTGGATACCAGCGTATGATCAATATGAATGGGTTCCAACACATGGACCTTGAAGCCGAGTTTATCACCCATCTCTTTGAGAAGGGTGATATCCCCCTTGCGTTCATGCCCAAAGGTGTAATCGTAGCCCACCACAATCTCCTTGATCCCGATCTTATCTACAAGGAGATCCTGAACGAAATCCTGTGCCGAAATCGATGCAAATTCACGGGTAAATGGGATGCAAAATATGACACCAATACCCGCATTGGATATCAGGTTTAATTTCTGTTTGATTAGAGTGATCATAGGAGGGCCGTTTCCGGGTTTCATGATCTTGATAGGATGAGGCTCAAAAGTCATGACAGCGGATACGCCACCTATGGCCTTAGCCCTCTCTTTAACTTTTTCAAATAAGGCCAGATGACCCCTGTGGACACCATCAAAATTGCCAATGGTTAAAACAGGATTTTTTAATGGTTCCTCAAGTTCCTTTAAATCATAGATAATATTCATTGAAAAATAGTATTCCCAAAAAAGAGATAGGTAACATCTCAGTAGATTAGCATAAAGAGACAGTTACCGAAATCTATATTATTCGTTTATTAAAAGGAAGATGGGCTATTGATATGGTCAGGCGTTTATATGCCAAATTATAGTATTGACACAAATTGTTGGATAATATAAGTATTTATTGAGAAATATCAACCCAATTTTCAAGCCGAAGTGGCGGAACTGGTAGACGCGCTAGGTTCAGGGTCTAGTGGGTGTATGCCTGTAGGGGTTCGAGTCCCCTCTTCGGCACCAAGTATTATCAAGTGTTTCGGCATCCCTAATGCCCTTAACACTCTTTCCATATGGCTTTTAGCGGTTAATACTGTTAAAAGCCTTTTTATTCTGGCCTTTTGTTCTTGTCTAACGTTTTGTCTAACATCTTCCAGAAAATCCCCATATTGTCTAACAGCTTTGTTGAACCCTCAGAGTCAATAGTGTTGTACCTGTCAAACATTTCCCATGAATTTTAAAGAAATATCCCATTAGCTGCACCGTCATTCCCGCGAAGGCGGGAATCCAGGAAAATCAATGACTTATGGATTCCTGCTTTCGCAGGAATGACAGAACTTTTGACTGTGCACTTTGGTAATATATCCTGAAATTCTTAGCCAGGTCAGAAATGTAAGATTGGATAGCCGAATCATTGACTTAGAGGGATGATTTTGGGCACAAGATATGGGGATAAACAATTAGATTCTATAACTTCTCTATATTAAACCTGCCGCTGACATGATATCTGGTACCAGTTCTTCCCTACCAATGGCCATGATATGTACACCGTTACACATCTTCTCATCACGGATTCTCTTTATCATCCGGCCTGCTATCTCTATACCTTTATCCAGTTTCCTTCCTTTGGGAGCATTATCCATCTCATCTATCAGATCTTGAGGGACAAAGACACCGGCCACATTCTTGTTCATAAATCTGGCCATCGGAGCTGAGGTGAGAAGAATGATACCGGCTAATATTTTCACGGGAAACTGTCCGGCATAATCCATAAATTTTTTGAAATTGTCCAGGTCGTAGACTGCCTGAGTCTGGATAAATTCTGCCCCAGCCTCGATCTTTTTTTCAAATTTAATGAGTTGTGGTTCAATGGGTTTAGCCTCAGGTGTGACAATTGCACCGGCACAAAAAGAGACACTCCCATCAAGATCATTACCTCCCAGGTCTTTTCCTTTTCCTAACCTCTTTACGGTTTCCAGCAGTTGACTGGATTCCAGATCAAAAACGGATTTAGCCTCTTTATGATCACCTAGAATGACTGAATCACCTGTAAGACAAAGTACGTTGTTAATCCCCCTACTGGAAGCAAATAGAAGGTCTGCCTGGAGGGCCAACCGATTTCTATCCCGACAGGTCATCTGTAAAATGGGTTCACCCCCCATCTCTTTTACCAAAAGTGCACCGCCCAGAGATGGAAATCTCATGACAGAGCTCTGGTGGTCGGTAACATTCATAGCATCCACCTTATCCTTTAAAAGCTCAATATGGTGGACCATTTTATCCAGATTAGTCCCTTTGGGGGGAGCCACCTCCGAAGTAACTAAAAATCTACCTGATTCGAGAGCATTTTTAAATGAGGAAACCATATGTGACCTCTCCTGTTTTGAGTTACAAATTGTGGGTCAGTCTAAAGATTGTAAATTCCATTTCCCTGGTGATGGTTCTCCTTGGTGATTTCTTGGTCTTTGGTATTTTCTCATGGCATCCAGATGGCCTAGATCTTTCAATCGATTATAGATAAGGGTCCAAGCACAGTCTTTTTTGGAATCGATCTCACATTTACCGTCGTTTGTGCCTCCACATGGGCCATTTACCAGGCCCTTGTGACAGGATGTAACCGGACAGATCCCCCCTGTCTCACCCAAGATACATGTCCCGCACTGAGTACATATCTCATCAAACTGGCTGATCGAGGTTTCTTTTCCAATGAAAAGGGTGTCGAGGGCAGGGACAACCATCTTTTTTAACTGTCTAGCGATGGTTTGTACTCCAAAGGCACAGGTCATGATCAACAAGACATCTGCCTGATCAATCTGGCCCTCATATTCTTTCAAGGCCTCATGGGTCAGGTTGTCGCATGCTACAGGTAAAATCGCATCACCCGTGACTAGCTTTCCTTTGGCAGACAGTTGTTCCTTCATAGCATCCACTTCAGGCCTGCCGCCTGTGTGTGTCATGGTAACACAGGTCCCGCAACCGAAGATAAAGACTCTTCCAAAACCATCAAGAAGCTGATCAATTTCTTCTTCCGGCTTTTGTCGTGTAATGGATCTGATCATATCTATCTCCTATCACTTTCCAGATCACATCTGAGGCACCTCATGGCTTCATAGAATGCCTGATCTTCATTGAAGCCTCTCTCCACTTCCCGAAAGTCCCTCACCCTCTCCCCTGCGTTCTCCATTTCAAGTCTGGCCCGCGGTTTCTCACCTTTCTCTTCATCCTCATCCAGTGCCAGACCGATATCCTCATGTAATGAAGATTTTTCATCAATGATCCTCAATCGTCCTTTTTCCCCTTTTAGATATTTATCCAAAGAGAGGGCGGCCCTCCTGCCAGAGGCAATTGCTTGTATTACCGTACTTGGGCCGGTGGTAAAATCACCTCCTGCAAAGATGCCGGGAATGTTCGTAACAAGACTGTTTTCATCCACAACGAGGCTACCCCACAGGGCTCTTTCGAGCTGACTGTCCTTAGACAAAAAGGAGATATCAGGGGCCTGCCCGACAGAGATAATGATTGTTCCTGTCTCCACGAATTGTGTTGTTTCCTCGTCAACACTTAGATATGAACGACCCTCCTCATCAAAAACGGTCCTGCTACGTACAAACTCAATACCTATAACTTTCCCATCCTTATGCATAATCTGCTTTGGAGCCCACAAAGGATTTATAACGACTCCTTCCTCAACGGCTTCCTGAATATCTTTTTCCCATGCAGGCATCTCCTCTATGGTCCTTCGATAGAATATCTGAACATCGTGAGTTCCTAATCTTAAGGCAGTTCTGGCCACATCAAAAGCCACATTACCTCCTCCTAGGACCAGCACCTTTCCTTTCATTTCTATCTCCTTCCCAGTCCGGATCTCGGCTAAAAATTGAAGGCCATAGAAGAGGCCTTCCAGACCCTCTTCTTCGCCTGGAATCCCGATTCTTCTACTGGATTGTGCTCCAGCAGCAATATAGACTGCACTGTATCCTTCCTTTATTAGGTCATCGACCGTATGTGTGGCGTCAATGGGAGAGTTATAAAGGATCTCCACCCCACAGCTTTCGATATATTCGACTTCTTCCTGAATCACCTTACGGGGAAGACGAAACTCGGGAATGGCAAGCCCCAACATGCCTCCTGGAACTGACTGAGATTCAAAGACGTTAACTCCATATCCCATCTTGGCCAAAAAGAAAGCACATGTTAGACCAGCTGGACCGGCACCCACCACAGCCACCTTCTGATCCTTTGTCATAGGGAAGGGATCTTTTGCCTTTCCGATGTTTTCAAAGTACCAGTCTGCGGCATAACGCTTAAGGGCCCGTATGGCCACTGCTTCGTCCAGCTCACCGCGTCGGCATTTAATTTCACAGGGATGGATGCATATGCGACCACAAACAGCCGGGAAGGGATTCCTCTCTCTGATGATGTCTACAGCCTGCTCAAATTTCCCCCTTGCTATGGAAGCCACGTAGTTAGGAATATCAATACCCGCAGGACAGGCGTGCTGACAGGCAGAGATAGCCATGGAATCGCAGGTGGCCCCATCGCATCTATTCTCCAGAATATGGTCCTCATACTCCTTCAGGAAATATTTGAGAGTTGAAAGGGCAGGCTTAGGAGCAGTCTGTCCAAGACCGCAGAGTGACGTATTTATCATGGTCTCTCCTAACTCCCTTATGGTCTGAAGATCTTCGAGCCTACCCATCCCCTGGGTAATGCGAGTCAAGATCTCCAGCAGTTGAGATGTCCCTAGCCGACAGGGAGCACATTTCCCACAGGATTCTGTCTGGGTAAAGCTTAAGAAGAAGCGAGCGATTTCCACCATGCAGTTATTTTCGTCCATGACCACCATGCCGCCGGAGCCCATGATGGCGCCTATACGCTGTAAGGTGCCATAATCCATAGGCAAACTCAGATACTGGGAGGGGACACAACCGCCTGATGGTCCACCCATTTGTACTGCCTTGAATTTTCTATTCTTGGGAATACCCCCCCCAATATCAAAAACAACCTCTTTAATTGATGTACCTATTGGAACCTCTACTAAGCCTGTGTTATTAACCTTTCCAGCCAATGAAAAGATTTTAGTACCTTTGCTTTCCTCGGTACCTACCTCGGAATACCATGAGGCACCCCGATTAATAATCAATGGTACATTGGCCCAGGTCTCTACATTATTGATGTTGGTGGGTTTCCCATCAAGTCCTGCTTGGGCAGGAAAGGGAGGCCGAGCCCTCGGCATTCCTCGTTTCCCCTCAATGGAGGCCATAAGTGCTGTCTCTTCACCACAAACAAAGGCACCTGCACCCTTCTTCAAGAAAATATCAAAATCAAATCCTGTACCAAAGATATTATCTCCCAGAAAACCTAGCTCCTTCATCTGTTCGATGGCGATGGCCAGGTGTTCAACAGCAATGGGGTATTCTTCTCTAACATAAATATATCCCACTTCTGCTCCAATGGCATAGGCACCAATAAGCATACCCTCCAGGACAGCATGTGGATCACCTTCTAGAACCGCACGATCCATAAAGGCGCCAGGGTCTCCTTCGTCTGCATTGCAAATAATATATTTGGGCCGTCCCTCTGCCTGGCGGGCGAATTGCCATTTCAGCCCCGTTGGAAAACCGGCGCCACCCCTTCCCCTCAGTTTGGCTAACGTTACTTCATCGATCACATCTTCAGGCGTCATTCCTGTGAGGGCCTTGACAATAGCTTGATATCCATCAACTGCAATATAATGCTCAATCCTCGTAGGATCGATTCGCCCGCAGTTGGTAAGGACTCTTTTTACTTGTTTCTGATAGAAGGGGATTTGACTTCGATAAAATATGGGGCTTCCCGTATCGGGGTCCCTGAAAGCCAGGTGATCAATGAATCGGCCTTGTTTTATTGTGAGATCCACAATTTCCGCCGTATCATTTGGATTGACCTCCTGGTACTGAATTCCCAATGGCTCAATGGACATGACAGGCGCTTTGGCACAGAAGCCGTGGCATCCGGTGGAACGGACCTCCACCTCATCGGAAAGATTATTCTTTTTGATCTCCTCCTCAAGAGCGGTCTTAACTTCAGCTGCCCCATAGGCACGACAACCAGTCATGCAGACATTAAGACGTGTTTTTCTCTTATCTTTCTGTGCAAGAATTTTATTGCGATACCACTCCAAATCCCCAATGGATAATAGTTTTTCCATGTCTTCTAATCTTCCCTTCGCTGCTTATCATATTGGCCTAGAATGGTGTTTACCTTGGTTGGGGATAGCTTGCCAAAATAGGTTCTATTAACCATCATTGCAGGGGCAAGAAAACAGGCCCCCAGACAAGCGACGGTATCGAGGGTGAACTGATAATCAGGACTGGTCTCACCTTCATTCAATCCCAGCTCCCTTTTCATTAACCTCAGTACGCTTCGACCACCTTTAACATGACAGGCCGTGCCGCGACATACCTTGAGTACATACTTTCCTTTAGGCTGCAATGAGAATCCGGCGTAAAAGGAGATCACTCCTTGTACCTGGCTAGAAAAAATTTTAAGGGCCTCCGCAACAGGTTCAATGGATTCCGGGGGGATGTAACCGAATACGTCCTGGATATCCTGAAGGAGAGGGATAAGGGACCAGGACTCATACCTGTGCTTATCAATGATGGCCTCCAGCTTTTCCCAATTTATCTCTTCTGGTTTCATCATTCCTGATTCCTATCTTTCAATCTTCACATTACACATCTTCCATCCTGGGGATCCTGATTCACCTAACTGAGTAAGTCCGATCAAATTCTTCGCATCATTACCATTGAAAGCCATTGGGATGAAAATAAGCCCCTGTCTCATACCCTCGTTAATAGTTACTTTTCTGGATATGGACCCGTATGGAGAAGATATCTGAATATTATCTCCATCGTTTAGTTTTAGTCTGACTCCGTCCTCTGGAGATATCTCCGCTTCACCCTTAAGCCCAAAATCCTTCATTCTTACCGAATGACCAGTCCTGGTACCGCTTCCCAGATGGTATCTTAGGGAACCAAAAATGGCTCTAAAAGGATAGTCTTTATCGGGTTGCTCGTCTTCAATTGAGATCAACGGAGAAAAACGGATCAGTTTTCCCTCCCCATCGGGATGAAAAAGCTTCAATTGGTTTGTCTCTCTGATCCATGATTCTCCGGCACCTCTCTCCAATTCCGAGTACGTGGGGACCAGATGAATGATCTCCCCCCTTATCTTCTCTAACGAGGAATATCTCCTGGACTGGCCCATTCTATTAGAAAGCAGGTCAAGAATCTCCCAGTCTGGTTTCGCCTCACCAGGTGGTTTAACTACCGGATCAAAGGATTGGATTCTGCCTTCCAGGTTTGTGAAAGAACCTCCCTTTTCACTGAACGCGGCTCCGGGTAAAACAATATCAGCAAGGCGGGTGGTCTCGTTTTCAAGGATGTCCTGAACAACTAATAATTCCATATTTATTAAGGTTTTCCTGACCCGTTCAGGCTGTGGCAGACTACGAAGGGGATTTTCACCCATGATGTACAGGGCTTTGAGGTTGCCCTTTTCCGCCTCTTCAATCATGCGAATAAAATTGAGTCCGGGATCAGGTGAAAGCTTGACTTCCCAGTTCTGCTCCCATTGTTTTCGCATCGTATCATTGTGGATTGGATAGTGGCCGGGAAAATAATCCGGCACCGAACCCATATCCCATGCCCCTAACTGGTTATTCTCCCTTGCAAGGAAATAGAAACCCTTCCCCTCACCACCTAGACTTCCGGTCATCAGGGCAAGATTGATCAGGGCATCCAGGGTCTGAATCCCATATCTCTGCTGTAAAACACCGTGTCCAACTACAAAGGTTATTTTTCTTCCCTCAATCAGATTCACCGCCCTTTCCAGGATTTCCAAATCGAGCCCGGTGACTTGAGAACTCTTTTCGAGGTCAAGGGAAGCGAAACCTTCACAATATTGATCAAAACCTTCTGTATATAGGTTAATGAAATCGAGATCATATGATTTCCTTTTATAAAGAATGGCTGAAAGGCTATTGATCAATTCGCAATCGCTATGGGGAACAAGGGATAGCCAGAGAGAGGAGAAGGGAACTAACCCTGTCTTTCTCGGATCAGCCACAATAAGAGGGATTCTATTCATCCTTGAAGCCCGTTTGAGGGAATAGCCGACCACAGGGAGCGATTGAGTGGGGTCGGCCCCCACAATAAAAATCACTTCAGCCTGTTCAAGATAGGATAAGGGTTTAATACGACCACCCCCATTCAACCTTTCATCCATCCGCTTCCATATGGATCGACCTGAAAGATAACCGCCATTGTCCACATTATTTGTTCCCAAGATAACACGGGCCATTTTTTGGAAGAGATAATTCTCCTCATTAGTGCATTTTGATGAACCCAGGAATCCGATGCTTTGGGGCCCGTTCTCCTTTTTGAGGGAGATAAGCCGTTCAGCAACAACACTTAAAGCCTCATCCCAGGTGGCAGGCGACAATTCTCCATTCTTTCGAATTAAAGGGACACTCAACCTCTCGGGGAGATTTAAAAAATCATGGGTGAAATGGCCCCTTACGCATAGTGTAGAACGATTAACCTTTTCATCCTGGTGAGAAGGATTTACCTCCACGATCTTGTCATCTACCGAGCCCATGACTAGTGAACAGCCAACACCACAGAAACCACAAATAGTTGATGATTCCTTCTGAGGAGTGCCCACATACTGGATATTCTTGGCAACTAGTGCCCCAGTGGGGCATATGGATACGCAAGTACCGCAAAAGGTACAACTGGATTGTTCTAAAGGCTTTCCGTGTGCTGTTGCCGGAAGAGATTTGATCCCCCTGAGGTTGTAATCAATAGCACCGACCGCGACCAGTTCATGGTCGGCACGGATACACTTACCACAAAGGATACACTTGCTTAGGTCTCTTATTATGAAAGGATTTGCCTCTTCTAGGCCAGTATAATGGGGCATAGGGTAAAGATCTATAAGCCCAACTGCCAGCTCGGCTGCGATTTGTCTCAGTTCGCATCTATTCCCTTGGTTGCAAACGATGCAGGATTCGGGATGATTGGCTATCATAAGGTTGATAATGTTTTTCCGGTGCTTTTTGACGGTGGGGGAGTCTGTCAGTAGGGTCAAATCCGGAGATACGGGTGTGACACAGGATGCGAATATACGGCCGCTTTTTTCATCTTCAACCAGGCAGAGCCGGCAGGCACCAGCCGGTTCCAGATGGGGATGATGGCATAGGGTGGGAATCTTAATACTATTTTGCAATGCCGCATTAAGGATACTGGTACCTGGTAGGCAACTGATCCTTTTTCCATTAATGGTGAGACTTACCTCGGTCTCATTTTTTTTCGCACTTTTTTCTGCCATACTACCTTACAGTCTCTTTAGTCTCGCGGCATCCAGATAATATCTCAACTTTTCCTCAGCACCTATAGTAATGATGTGAATTCCCTGACATAGATCCTTTAGTCCTGAAACGATCTCCGTGAAAATCTCAATGCTTGCCTTTTGCCTGTCAGGCGCCTTGGCCATCTTTTTAATCATCCAGTCCGGTACCAGCCCTGATTGAAAATGACGGTTAATAAATTGGCCCATGCCGGCTGTCCTCAGTATCATGACCTCCGCGATAACAGGCACCCCAAAGGTATTGACCTGCTTCATGAACTTTTCAAACAATCCCACATCAAAGACGGGCGTGGTCAGGAAGTACTTAGTACCTTTCTTTGTTATCTCCTCCATCTCCTTCAGTTCCATTTCCGGAACATTTTTCCCCCACTTGGATTCAACTCCGGAACCAAAGGTGAATTCAGCCTTGAAAGGAAGCTCTTTGCCATCCACCGTGCTACCCTCTCGAAGATGCTCTAGCACAGAGGCCAATTTCCCCAAATCTACGTGAAAGAACATCATCTCTTGAAGGCTGTCTCCTGTGATACGGTAATCTTCAGTAAAAACAAGGAGATTCTCCACTCCTGACTCGTGAGCCCGTATCAGTTCTTTCTGTATCTGGAGGCGGTTCTTTTCACGAGTTGCGGTCTGATAGATCGCATCAAACCTATTCTGCTTAAGCAGTTCGCAAGTTTTGATAGTATCAGCTACAATTCCTTCAATATCCAACTCGGGTACTGTAACGCCATCCACACGACCCCGCACTAACTCCAATGTCTTTATGATATTTTCCGGCTTCTCATCAACGGGAGGTTGTATTTCAGATGTAACAATAAACATCTTTTTCTTTAGGGCTTCTTCCAGTTTCATTTATACCTCCTGATTTTTTAATGACTGATCATTAGACATTGGCCATTCAGGTTTTAGTTTAACCAGTAAATGATAAGCGATAATCGACCTATGCCCCTCGTTCTAAAGAAGACCTAACAATTTGGCTACTTCCTCCTTTAGTTGGGGTAAGGGTAGTGGTTTTGAAAAACAGAGATCCGCACCATATTCCTTCATCTTTTTGAATTTTTCATCATCCAGATAGGCTGACAATACGATAATCTTGGTATCTTTTGTCTCTTCCGATTCTTTAATTTTTTTACAGACATCATAACCTTTGATATCCGGCATCATGATATCCAGTATTAAGAGATTTGGCTTAAAATGGTTGACCTGGAGCCCAGCCTCAAATCCGTCCGAAGCAGAGATAATCTCATAATTATATTCCTCTTCTTCCAGAGCTTGAACAATTGTTTCCACAATGATCGGATCATCATCAACAATAAGGATCCTTTTTCTATCACTTATTATCTCTTCTTCGGGAACGGGTATCCCTTGTTTCCTCATAAAATTTTCCATATTCGACCTCTTGATCCGTCGATGCCCCCCCACCGTTTTATAGGCTTCAATGTGCCCAGCCTCGATCCAGTTGATAATCGTCTTGGGGGATACATTGCAGTATTTGCTCGCTTGGAAAACAGTTAAAATATTTTCCATTTAAAAACCTCCATCAATCTAATTATTATAATAATTATTATATTTTCTATAAAAGTCAAGCATTATTTCTAAAATAATTATTATAATAATTAAAAATATTATATTAAATAAAGTGAAAAGAGATACTGACCATTGGTTTAATTTTAAAAAACAAGAGAGTTCAATGAGAGTTTTAATGTCCCTCAATTCCCCGATTCATTGATTTAAAAATAGAGGGAAATGCGAGGATTTGCTATGGGAGGATAATATTTCGACTAATTTTAATGTTGTTTCATATTTTTCTCCCCATCTTCTTTCCAAATTGGGAGATTAATGATAAAGGTTGTTCCTGAACCCAATTTGCTTTCCACCCTTATGTCACCTCCATGTTCATTTATAAATCCAAAACATACGGATAGGCCCAGACCCACGTCTTTAACGCTGTCTTTGGTTGTAAAAAAGGCATCAAATATCTTTGGAATATTCTCCTCTCTTATTCCGGTCCCTGTATCAGTTATCTCAATACAGACATTATCTCCCTTAGTTATGGTGTTTACCGTCAAAGTGCCTCCTTCCGGCATGGCATCTTTAGCATTGGAGATCATATTTAGAAAAACCTGACGGAGCTGATTTCTGGAGGCATTAACTTTTCCTAGATCATCTGCAAAAGACGATGAGATGCGTATGCTATTCTCATAAAGTTGTTTTCTAACCAGCAGTAAGATCTCATCTAGTATGGTATTAATATCAGTAGGTTGTTTCTTCTCTTCATCGGGCTTTGAGAAACTCAGCATCTTACGGAGGAGATCTGTCAAACGTACGGTTTCGGAGAGTGCCATGTCAAGAATCTTCCTTCTTTTGCTTTGTGGTGAAACCTCTGTTTTCAAAAGTTCCAGAGTATTCATGATACCGTACAGAGGATTGTTTAATTCATGGGCAATCTGAGATGTCAATCGCCCCATAGCGGCTAGCTTTTCTGATTGTAAGAGTTTCTCCTGGGTATCAACTAGTTGACGTTCCATCTCCAGTCTCTCCCTAAGATCCACAAATATTCCCACTGAGGCGATCTCTTTTCCCTGAGCATCATAAATTATCGCAGCAGAGAGGTTGCCTTCGATGACTTCGCCGTCTCGTCTCACATATACCATTGGGTATGACTTTAACCTGCCAACACCCCCATATTCATCGCTCCGCATCCTTTTCATAACCTCTCTTGCCATCCCCTCTGGATAGATCTTTTCGATGTTCATTTTCCCGATCAGTTCTTCAGCCTTATATCCCAGGATCTCCTCGGCAGCCCTGTTCCAGAAGATAATATTCCCCTCCATGTCGGTCGCCATGATGGCATTGGGTGAACTCTTCATGATTTTATTTAGAAAATCATTGGCCTCTCGGATTTCTCTCTCCATCTGTTTTCTTTGGGACAGATCCACGTTAAGGCCTTCATATCCTAACACATTCCCGTCCTGATCATACCGTACATGGCCCGTTAGTGATATAGGAATGGTCCTCCTATCCTTTCGTTTGAAATCAACTTCGTAATCAATCACATGGCCGTCCCGCTCGATCATTTCCTGGAATTTTCTCCGGTCTTCAGGCCTTAGATAGAGATCTCTATTTATGTCGACCTTAAGAAATTCCTCCTTACTTTCATAACCCAACATATCCAAAAGAGCCTGGTTTGCATTCAGAAATTTTCCTTCTTTACTACTGATGAACACACCACATCCTACATTTTCAAATAATCGCCTATAGTCCTCTTCCATCTGTTTTCTTTGGGTTTGATCTACAATGATCCCTTCATAGCCCAGTATATGACCCTGTTTATCATAACGTACATGACTGGTGAGTAGAACGGGGATCTTCTTTCCATCCTTTTTCTTGAAATCAACCTCGTAATCAATCACATAACCATCCCGCTCGATCATTTCCTGGAATTTTCTCCGGTCTTCAGGCCTTAGATAGAGATCTCTAATTATGTCGATCTTAAGAAATTCCTCCTTGCTTTCATAACCCAACATATCCAAAAGAGCCTGGTTTGCATTCAGAAATTTTCCTTCTTTACTGCTGACGTATAAACCGGAGCGAACATTTTCGAATAATCTCTTATAGTCTTCCTCAGAAGCGCTAATCACTTCCTCTCTTTTTTTTCTCTGGGTAATATCTCGCAATATGCTTACCTTAGACATCGTACCATCTGAATTTTTCAAAAGAAATTCAACAAGATCAAAAGTTTGATCTAAATGCTCAATGTAATGTTCCCACCGAACGCTTTTCCCTTCAAAGACCTCTTTTGCCCTGCACCATGCGCAGGCTTCATTCTTCTCCTGTATCACCTGATAGCACTTTCTGCCGATACCCTGTCCAAAATTATCGATCATGACTTCATTCATGTATTCAACATTGAAGTCACTATCAATTATATAAACCCCGTCCACCATATTTTCAAATATAGTGGTGAGTTTTTGTTTTTCGCTATTGATCATCATTTCTCTCCACTAAAACTGTATATGGAATGTGTCACACTTAATCATTCATGTGAATAGCTTGAAGCAATACTTATCGAATGATGAATATTTTATCAGGTTATAATAATACGGATGAATCTTCCTTTTTTATATAATTATATCAAATTTTTTGGTGAAGAATAGATCTTTTAAGTAAATAATTTTTTTGCTATAAGGGTAGGATGGCGCCAATCCTTGCGGATACGAGAGAAGGAACCAGGAAATATCGAATCGCTACTTCGATCTCTGTTCTTTTTCTAATTGTTGCTATAATATCCATCCTGTTGTCAATATTTTTCTAAGGCATTGTATCCAACTCGATCAGCTTGGTGGTTAGGCGGTTGTTAAATGAAATAATTAAGGGAGTTCAGATGAAAAAGTATGTTATAAAACCTGGTGAAAAAGGGATAGGTGCCCTTCATCTTGAGGAGATGACTGCGAAAGAACTTAAGCCAAATGAGGTCTGTGTGCGTGTACATGCAGCTTCCTTAAACTATAGAGATTTAATCAATGTCAACATGGGAGTGCGCCGGGAACTGATCCCCCTATCAGACGGAGCCGGGTCGGTTGAAGAGGTGGGAGAAGCGGTATCCAGTTTGAAAAAAGGAGACAGGGTCGTGGGGCTCTTTTTTCCTCTCTGGCAGAGTGGGAACATTGATGCCTATAGGTTTTCGTCAGCCAGGGGTGGCGCCCCTACAGACGGCATGCTTGCTCAATATGTATACGGTCATGAAAATAGTTTTTTGAAATTCCCCCAATACCTTTCCATCCAAGAGGCTTCCACGCTCCCATGTGCCGGTTTAACTGCATGGAATGCACTGGTTGTCCAGGGTAAGCTGAAAGCAGGTGAAACCATAGTCATTCTGGGCACAGGCGGGGTGGCTTTATTTGCGCTTCAATTGGCTAAAAGTATTGGTGCCCGGGTGATTCTTCTTTCAAGCAAAGATGAGAAGCTTGAAAAGGCTGGGGAGATGGGCGCGGATGAGTTGATTAACTACACGAAGAACCCGAACTGGGAGGAATTGGTCATGGAGAGGACCTCTCAAGTAGGGGCCGATCTCGTTCTGGAACTGGGGGGTGGCAGAACTCTTTCCAGGTCAATGGCGTCTGTTAAAGTCAACGGGCGAATCAGTCTGGTTGGCGTATTGACCGGCTTTGAAGGGCAGATAAACCCTTTGCCGATACTAACCAAAAGCCTCTCGGTGAATGGCATCTACGTGGGAAGCCGCGACATGCAGAAGCAATTTCATAGGGCACTTGAAGTCAATGAGATTCACCCTGTCATTGATCGCGTATTTGAGTTTGAGCAGGTGAAAGAGGCGTATGAGTACATGCAGAGGGCCCAGCATTTCGGTAAGATTGTTATCCAAGTGGGGGGGGTGAGGGCTCGTTAAAATGACCAACAACCTTGATTGCTTCAACGATCCCAATACATTGTTCGGGAGACTTCGTTCGGCTTGTGCTAAAGAATGGGGCGCTTACTGTAACCATGAGTTCGTACGCCGTATTGGCGATGCGACTTTACCTCAACAAAATTTTCGCCACTATCTTGAGCAAGATTACCTTTTTCTCATGCACTTTTGCCGGGCTTGGGCCCTTGCGGTTTATAAAGCCGAGACACTGACTGACATGCGAGCAGCTGCTACATCCCTTAATAATATGCTCAACTATGAGATGGAACTCCATGTGAAATATTGTGCAGGTTGGGGAATTGGGGAGCAAGATATGCAGCAGATGGAAGAAGCCAGGGCGAATATGGCTTACACTCGCTACGTCTTGGATCGTGGACTTGCCGGAGACATATTGGATTTGCATGTAGCGCTTGCTCCCTGCATCATTGGTTATGCGGTGATTGGCAAGAGGTTGGCCACTGATCCCGCAACTAAATTGGAAGGCAATCCCTATAAGGATTGGATAGAGATATATGCAGCAGAAGAATATCAGAATGTAGGTCGGGCTGCGGTAAGACATATTGATGAATTAGCTGCTTCGCGTATGGGATCAGGGAGATTTCAGAGCCTGGTTAAGACTTTCCGCCAAGCTGTTTCTTTAGAGATAGGCTTCTGGGACATGGGATTAAATCTCCAAATTTAATTGGCCGGAACGAACTTCAAAAACCAGCAACTTAACCCAGCCGTTATCCCGTCTTGAATAGCCACCCTTCAGTCTCATTACTCCCCAAAACCACAACCATTTTTTTCTCTTGACATCAATTGTGTTTTTTAATTATAGTTACTTTGTAGCTAAAATGTAGTTAAATCGCTTTAGGCAAAAAATAGGCATAAATTGAAGTATTAATCAATAAAATCATAAAGTTAGATTTGAATGAAGGACGTTTAAAAATAGGAAACCTTATTTTTTAACCACTGTGTTTCATGGAGGCAAGAATCCGTAAATTTTTTAGGCTAAAATAAAGGTTTTTCAAAGTGGGCAACGAAAAGAGAGATAAAAGAGAAAAGGATCCTTCCGTTGAGATACCTCAAGGGAACGTGAAATTCGAAGTTTACGGTGAGGAGATGATCGAGAAAGAGGTCAAATTGAGCGGTAACAGCGGAAGGGTCTATCTTCCCCCTGACTGGGTTGGTCATCTCGTAAAAATAATCAGAATCGATTAACCATTTCATCTTTCTTGGTAAAGGAATAGCGAGAAGGAACAAGTTTGTGGACAATGTGCTCATAAGAAGATTAAGGGTAGAAGATGCAGATGATATCAGCGGGATTCAAGAGAGCATCACTAAAACACCTGTTACGGACGATTTTAAACGAGACATTGAGGGTCATGCCCGAAAGGTTGAGGAAGCCAGTTTCGTGGCCGAACTTCAAGGAAGCGTTGTTGGTTATATGATTAGCTATATCCTCACCGGCGGTTTCGGCATGGAGAAGAGTGCCTGGATCGCCTTGCTTGGGGTGGACCCTAAGTTTATGGGTCAGGGTATCGGGAAAAGACTGGCGGAAGAGATATTTAAGTTTTACGTGGAGAAAGGCATTAATAATATCTATACCTCCGTGAGATGGGATTCCACGGATCTCCTGTCATTTTTTAAGACCCTTGGCTTTGACAGAAGCAATTTTATCAACCTTCGAAAGGCCCTTTAATCATCTCCACCTGTTCACTGCCTGCCTGTTCGCAGGCCTGCTAATTTTTTGATTCAGTATTAAAGGCTTACTATCCCCTGAACTCATGGCATAGGTTTTGATAGAAAAATAACTTAAGCAATTTCAACCTTCACCCGTCGGGTGAAGGTTGTTTTGAGTTAAGTGCCTGCAACCCATGATTAATCAAAAAGCATGCCACGGATTCAGGTAATCTAGAAGGGGGAAAAAAATGAGGTACGCAGAGACAGGGTTTAATTTAGAAATTGATCTAACCCGAGGAAACATTGAGAGGGTAGAAACTGACCCAAGATTAACCGAACTTCATCTGGGGGGTCAGGGTACTGCCGGGAAGATACTATGGGATAGGGTTCCTCCTGAAGTTGAACCCTTTTCTCCCAATAATCTGCTCATATTCAGCACCGGTCTTTTACTTTCCACGCCTGTTCCCGGTGCCAATCGATCCGTTGTTGATACCTTTTCTCCCCAGACAAACTTTTATTCACATTCATTATTTGGAGGATTTTTTGGACCGGAACTGAAACATGCTGGTTACGACAAAATAGTCATTCGCGGCAAGTCCCCCAGTCTGGTTTATTTGTGGATAAACAATGACAAAGTAGAAATACGTGATGCCGGCCATCTCCAAGGGAAAGGCGCTCTAGAAACTGGAGCACTCATTCAAGAGGAGTTGAAGGAAGAAAAAGCCCAGGTGGCCGCTATCGGCCTGGCCGGTGAAAACAGGGTCTATATGGCTACCATCGAACACTCTAACTCCAGCGCCTCTCGAGGGGTAGGCGTGATCATGGGAGATAAAAGGTTAAAGGCGATAGCTGTTCGTGGAACAAAGGACATCAATATTGCCCGACCGGCTGAACTTTTTGAGATATGCAACCGCCAGTATCAGGAAATTTATGATAACCCGTATTGTGGGGATATTTTTTTGCACGAGGATGACGAATCTTGGCACGTCGATAATTTCGCCTGGGGCAATGCGCGTGGGCGGGTAAAAGGTTATTGGAACAAAGAACGTGAAGATAAGTGGGCGGGGATAACTCGCAAGGTAGGGGTTCGATGGACGAGTTGCTATAACTGTCCGAAGGATTGCCATTTAGGGATTTCCTACCCGAAACGGCATAAATATTTCATGAAATGCTACAGCAAACTTACCTATGCGATGGCGGCCTATCAAGAGCTGGATTTTAATTACGACATACTTGGCGTTACTCAGGAGTACGGACTGGACGGATTCTCAACGCCGCAAGTTCTAGCCTTCGCCATTGAGCTTTACGAAGCTGGCATTTTAACTGACAAGGACCTGCCAGGATTTCCGTCCGACACCGCGGAGAGATTTTTCTGGCTAGTTGAAAGAATTGTTCGGCGGGAAGGGATTGGAGATGCTTTAGCCAATGGTGTTTATTGGGCAGCCCGTCAGATTGGTAAGGGCGCAGAAGAATTTGATCATAATACCATGAAAAAATTTGAGCAGGTGCCTCTCAAGCTGGGAATGATAAATTACCCTTATTTCCTTATGTATGCCACCGGCGAGAAGATGAATATCACCCAAATTGAAGGGTCCTACCCCCAGGTACCCATTGCTGATAAGGAAGAGAGAGAGGAGTTTGTAAAGAATTGGGACGCAGCTCCTGATAGGTTTAAAAAATGGTTTTTGGAATGGGAGCCACGTCAACATCAATCTATTGAAGCGGCTGTCAACATTTGTGATTGGAATGAGACCATGCATTACATTGATGACGCCATCGGGACCTGCGCCTTTTTGTCGTCATTTAGAGGCCAATTTGGCGGGAGGCCTCCGTATCACATTTATAATTTACCAAATTTCGTCTCACTTGCGACCGGGATGGATCTTGATACAGACGGACTATGGGAAATAGCTAGAAGGAACCGAAATCTGATTAGAGCCCTTAATGTAAGAAGAGGCTTAAGAAGAAGTGACGAGAAGCCTCCTGCCGACCATTGGAAGAAAAGAGACCCTGAGATGGAAACCAAGCTGCTTGACGCGTATTATGAATTCAGGGGATGGAATAATGAAGGTATTCCTACCAAAGAGACGTTGGACAAACTGGGCTTGGATTACGTGAGCAAAGACTTCGTACAGAGGGGGATCTTGACAGATAATGAAGGTACTCCTTCCAAAGAGACTTCGGCGGAAAAAGGGAAGAACTAAAGTCAAGGGGGTGGTAACCGTGAAGGGTGGGTTAAAAAAGAAAATAGTTAAAGAAATAAAAGTTGATCTTGATAAATGCAGTGGTTGCCGTGCATGCGAGATAGCCTGCTCCGCATTTCACGCCAGGCCGAAATATAGCAGCATTAATCCGGCCAGGGCTCGGATTCGAGTGATTAAAGATGAACTGAACGATGTGTATGTTCCGATACGCGCCGGTGATTATACTCCAGCCGAATGTAATGGCAGACACGTTTATACGATTAACGAAAAGGAATACACCGAGTGTAGCTTCTGCGGGGTTTCCTGCCCGGCCAGGGATTATTTCAAAGAACCCGATTCCGGTCTCCCTCTAAAATGCGATATGTGTGAAGACGATCCGCCGTTATCAGAGCCCTTGTGTGTTCAGGTGTGCCGACCTGACGCCCTGACTTACGTAGAAAGGGAAGAGGAAGTCGGAGAAGAAGAAGTGAAGCGGGGGGAGATGGAGATAGGATTGGAATCATTGGCAAACAAATATGGATTGCAGAAGATAATGGATACCGTTGCCCGAATGTCAATGTCAAAGAAGGGCTAAAACATTAAGGCGAAAGAAGAGGATTAAAAAAGACAGTGGAGACTGTAGCCCCCTTCAAAGAGATCATAGATGTCATAAAAGAGAGCGGTGGAGAAGCCTTCAAATTATGCTATCAATGCGGATTATGCGATACGGTTTGTCCGTGGAATAGGGTTAGAACTTTTAGTATGCGCAAGATAATCCGAGAGGCTACGTTCGGTTTGACTGAGATAGAAAGTGAAGATATATGGCGTTGTACTACCTGCGGAAAATGCCCTCAGCGGTGCCCCAGGGGAGTGAAAATAATAGAATCCGGGGTATCCTTACGCAGGATTGCCACGGAATATGGGGTTTTCCCTACTCCTGTCCGTCCTGTCCGCACCGTGAGCGCAAGCCTCATTGGCGAAGGGAACCCCTTGAATGAAGAGCGAAAAAAGAGGGCAAATTGGACAGAAGGTCTTTCTGTAAAAACGTTCACCGAGGGGATGGAAATTTTATATTTCCCCGGCTGCTACCTCAGCTATGACCCAAGATTAAAAAAGGCAGCTAGAGCCACAGCCAATATCCTCAACTTGGCAAGGGTAGATTTCGGGATACTGGGCTCCAAGGAGAATTGCTGTGGAGAAAGCATCCGCAAGACGGGCGATGAGGAATTATTCAAACGCTTAGCCAGGGAAAACATCAAAACTTTTATCGATAATGGGGTGAAGAAAATCCTTGTTTCTTCCCCTCATTGCTACCATACCTTCAAAAACGAGTATCCCGAATTTATGGTGAACTTTGAGGTGGTTCATGTCTCCCAATATTTATTCGAGCTTATTAATGAGGGAAGGCTTGAGCTTAACAAGGAGTATGGGAAGAAAGTGACTTATCATGACCCATGTTACCTGGGTCGACATAATGGCATATATGACGAACCCCGGGAGGTTTTAAAGAAGATACCTGGTTTAGAACTGATTGAGATGCCTGATTCGCTGGAAGATAGTCTCTGTTGCGGAGGGGGAGGAGGCAGGATCTGGATGGAAACGCCGAAGGGTGAAAGATTCTCCGACCTCAGATTAGAACAAGCTATCGGGGTCGGGGCTGAGGTGCTGGTTACTTCCTGCCCATATTGCATCACCAATTTTGAGGACAGCAGGTTGAACCGGGAGGATAGTGAAGCACCAGAGATTAAGGACATCACAGAAATGATCCAAGAATCGATTTAGGAAACCGAAGAAACCTGAATAAGGAAATAGAAAAGTGGAAAAAGAACAAATTGAACAGCTTTGTAAAAGTTTCGCGGACAGTAATTTTGGAGACGTAATGGTTGTCGGTGGAGGGATCAGCGGTATTCAAGCCTCTCTTGATCTTGCCACTGCTGGTTTTAAGGTTTACCTTGTTGAGAAATCACCTGCCATTGGCGGCCATATGGCCCAGCTTGACAAGACCTATCCCACCAATGACTGCTCCATGTGAATACTATCGCCCAAACTGGTCGAGGTCGGCCGGCATCCCAATATAGAGGTCCTGACCTGTACTGAAGTTGATGGTGTAGAAGGGGAAGCAGGAGACTTTAAGGTAACCCTGATCAAGAAACCCAGATACATTATAGAGGACAAATGCACGGGTTGTACGACCTGTGTAGAATACTGCCCGGTCATGGTCTCTGACCCATATAATCAAGACTTATCGTCGAATAAGGCCATTCATATATACTTTTCTCAAGCAGTTCCACTTGTCACTTATATAGACCCTGAAACCTGCCTTTACCTTCAAGACGAAAAATGTACAATTTGTGAAGGAGTCTGTAAGAATGACGCCATAGATCTTCATCAAACGCCGGAGAAGGTAGAAGTAAAAGTAGGGGCGATGGTTCTGTCTCCAGGCTATGAGGTATTTGACCCTAAGGTAAAGGGCGAATATGGCTACGGAAAGTTTGGGAACGTAGTAACCAGTCTTGACTTTGAACGACTGTTATGTGCCACCGGGCCATACGAAGGTGAGATACTGCGTGCTTCCGACAAAAAGCATCCCCATAAAATAGCCTGGATTCAATGCGTCGGTTCCAGACGGGTTACCCCGGGCGATAACAGCTATTGTTCCGCGGTATGCTGCACCTATACCCAGAAACAGGTGATTTTGACAAAAGACCATGACGCAGAGGCAGAGTGTACGATATTCCATAACGATATTCGTTCCTATGGCAAGGATTTTGAACCATACTACCAAAGAACTGAGCAACTTCCCGGGATTCGGTTTATAAGAAGCTACGCATCAATAGTAAGAGAGATCCCGGAAAGCAAGAATGTAATTGTAAGATATGCTACCCCCGACGATGGAGTAAAAGAGGAAGAATTCGATATGGTGGTATTATCCGTTGGATTGAATCCTCCTGCTGATGTGCAGAACCTGGCTAATAAGTTCGGCATCGAGCTCAATTCTCACGGATTCTGTAAAGCAATTCCTTCCAATCCTATGGAGACCACCAGGCCTGGGATCTTTATAAGCGGCGCCTTCCAGGGTCCTATGGATATCCCCGAGTCGGTTTTTACCGCCAGCGGAGCTGGCTCCCAATGTGGTGAACTCCTTGACTACAGGCGAGGGAAGCTGACCAAAGAAAGGATATATCCGCCGGAAAGGGATGTCTCCAAAGAGGAGCCAAGGATAGGAGTCTTTGTGTGTCATTGTGGGGCTAATATCGGAAGAGTGGTGGATGTTCCTTCCACAGTTGACTATGCCTTAACCTTACCCAATGTTGTCTACGCTCAGGAACAGCTATTTTCATGTGCTACTAATTGTGCCAAAGAAATAACAGACATGATAGAGGAAAAAGGGCTCAATCGAGTGGTTGTCGCTGCCTGCTCCCCCAGGACCCTTGAACCGTTATTCCGAGACACCCTTCGGGAGGCGGGGATTAATCAATATTACTACGAAATGGCGAATATTAGGGAGCATGACTCCTGGGTCCACTCTAAAGAAAAGGAAGACGCCACCCAAAAGGCAAAGGATATAACCCGGATGTCGGTAGCACGAGCTTGCCATTTGGAGCCATTACAGGAAATTGATCTGCCCGTCAACAAGACGGCGTTAGTGGTGGGTGGAGGTATAGCCGGCATGACTTGTGCTCTCTCCATAGCCAACCAGGGACATGAGGTTTACCTGGTGGAAAAGGATACAGACCTGGGGGGAACGGCAAGAAGAATCCATTACACCCTGGAAGGGCTGGATGTTCAGGCCTATTTGCGTGATCTTGTGCGCAAGGTTTATCAGCACCCCTTAATACATGTATATACTGATGCCATCATCACAGAGGCTACCGGTTATGTGGGGAATTTCGTAACCAAGGTGACCTCTGAAAGAGGGGTCACAGAGATAAAACATGGAGCAGCCGTGATCGCTATTGGTGCTGATGAATATAAACCCACCGAATACCTTTATGGACAAGATGATAGGGTAATGACCAATCTGGAGTTGGAGGAGCAGATCGCCAAGGGAGAAGAAAAGGTAATTAACGCAGGAAGTCTCGTGATGATCCAATGTGTAGGCTGCAGACAGGAAGACAGAAATTACTGCGCCCGGATATGTTGCAGCCATGCTATAAAGAACGCCTTGAAACTGAAAGAGATAAACCCCGAGATGGATATATACATCCTCTTTAGGGATATAAGAACATATGGATTCAAAGAGGATTATTACAGGGAAGCGTCAGAGAAAGATGTAAAGTTCATCCGCTATGAGCCGGATGATAAACCTCAGGTGGAAGCTGTTGAGGAGGAGGGTCGGCCTGTTTTAAGGGTTACCGTGACCGATCCCATTTTAGGTAAGAGGCTTGCTATAGATGCCGATTACCTTGCTTTGGCTGCCGCCGTTATTCCCCCCGCAGGAAACAGGGAAATATCTCAATTATTCAAGGTCTCTTTGGGACCGGATGATTTTTTCAAAGAAGCCCATGTCAAATTAAGACCTGTTGACTTTGCCGCGGATGGCGTTTTCTTGTGTGGGACAGCTCACTATCCCAAGCATATACCGGAAGCGATTAACCAGGCTTATGGAGCTGCAGGTCGGGCTTTAACCCTTCTCTCACATGATATAGTCACAGTCTCAGGTTCTGTTTGCGAGGTAAAAGAGAACGATTGTATCTCGTGTGGGGCATGTATTACAGCTTGTACGTATGGTGCTATAGAGTTTCGTGATACACCACAAGGCAAAAAGGCCTGGGTTAACCCTGTTATCTGTAAAGGGGATGGTCTCTGTAATGCAAAGTGTCCAACAGGGGCTATTTCACTAAAGCACTTTACCGATGAAGAGCTCTTGAGCCAAATTGATGCGGCGGTTCCAGAGGAAGAGATCATACAACAAATGGATGCGGCGGTTGGAGATGTGTAGAAGTATACGAATGAATAAAGCCGGGATTACTAACAAAGGAGTTGAGAACGGATGAGTAC
>Ga0180009_10001871_pt1 | contig 25119 bp, 31 predicted proteins | sample OS_PC_MetaG_FD_123537 | JGI IMG/M metagenome (GOLD analysis project Ga0180009, IMG submission 123537) | Groundwater microbial communities from the Aspo Hard Rock Laboratory (HRL) deep subsurface site, Sweden - OS_PC_MetaG | ecosystem: Environmental > Aquatic > Deep subsurface > Groundwater...
CGAGATCGGCGTCATGGAGCGCGAATTGACCAGCATGGAGACCGACCTGTTCGCCATGCTCCGCCAGCGCCGGCACCTGGCCGATCTCGGCCTCGGCGTCGCCAAGATCAACCACGACCTGAGGAACATCCTGACCTCGGCGCAGCTCCTGTCCGACCAGGTGGCGACGCTTGACGACCCCAAGGTGCAACGGCTTGCCCCGCGCCTCGTGCAAACGCTCGACAGGGCGACGAGCTTTGCGCAATCGGTGATCGACTACGGCCGCGAGAGCGCCACGCCGCCCAAGCCGCAGCCGGTCGATCTGCATGCATTGGTCGAAGAGGCGGCGATAGATGCCGGGTTGACGGGGCATCCGGACATCCATTTCGTCAACGCTGTGCCCGACGGCGTCGGTTTGTTCGTCGATCCCGACCAGATGGCACGGGTGTTGATCAACCTGATCCGAAACGCCCGCGAGGCGCTCGAATCGAGCGGCATCGGCACGACCAGCAAACGAATCGCCTGCACCTTCGCCGCCAGCGCTTCGGGCCCGACGATTTCGGTTTCCGACAATGGACCCGGCCTGCCGCCGCGCGCGCGCCAGAACCTGTTTGTCGCTTTCGAGGGCTCGGCCAGGGCCGGCGGCACCGGGCTCGGCCTCGCCATCGCCCGCGAACTGACCGAGGCGCATGGCGGACATCTCAGCTACGAGCCTCTCGATCCGGGCACCCGTTTCGTCATCGGCCTGCCGCCGAGCGCGCTTCTCGGCCAGAAATAGGCGAAGCCGCATGACGTCCGCCTATTTATCCGGCTCCGGCCGGCAGTGCCAGGGCAAGGCCGCCATGCGCCAAAAGGCGGCGCGCGATGCCTTGCAAAGCCGATCCGCGCGGTATAAGTGTTCGCCCCTGTCGGCGGGCAAGCACCCGCCCCGATGCGCCCGTAGCTCAGCTGGATAGAGCACCAGACTACGAATCTGGGGGTCGGGAGTTCGAATCTCTCCGGGCGCGCCATCTCGCAATTACCCATTTGAAACCCCTCTAACACCTTGAAGGGTATCGCTATTTCAGGGGTTCGAAGTCCCTGATTCCGGCTGTAGGGAAGACGCTCCGAAAACGCCAACCGCAGCACGGTTCTCTTCCATTCCATTCCGCAATTATGCCAGATCGTCCAAGGGCTTGAGAGGAACCGCAACGCGAGTTCGAACGACTCCTCCAGGGTGTGGAGCGGTTTGGCCCCGCTGGCGATGCGTTCTTCAGCTAAAGCCTTGTCGCGTTCGAGCTTGGCAATCTTCTTCTCATAGGCGGCGATCACCGACGCGTTGTTGGCATCGACGATGCGATCGAGCAATTGATCGATCTGGCGTTCGATCTGCTTGACGCTGGCCTGCAACGCCTTGGCCGTGTCTGCCGTCTGCGCCAGCTTCATGTCCCAGGCATCCTTGAACATCGCCTTGGCGACATTGAAAAGGCTTTGCGACGGTTGCAGGCGTTGGAGCAGTTCCTCGAATTCTCCTTCGAGCTTTTCGCGCTGAATGGACTTGCGATAGCTCTCACAGCCCTTGGTGAAACACATATAATAGGGGTGTTTCTTGCCAGTCTTGCTCGTCGCCCAGCAGGAGGTCAGCGGTTTGCCGCAGTCATCGCAAACGATGAAGCCGCGCAGCGGAAAATCTTCACTGATATCCTTGCGCGCGGGAGCTTTGGCCGTTCCCTTCAAGCGCACCTGAATGGTCTCAAAGGTTTCAAAACTGATCAGCCCGTCATGCTTGCCCTTGCGCAAGGAGACGTTCCAGTTGGGCGCTTCAACATATCCGGCATAGACCGCGCGGGTCAGTATGTCGGTGATACGCTGATTGCGGATTTCTCCGTTCGGCAAGTCCTTCGGAAATTCCGGCTGGCGTTCAAGGAAACGCTTCACCTCGACCTGCGTCTGGAAGCGTCCCGAGGCATAGCCTTCGAGAGCTTCCTGAAGGATTGAGGCGCGGGGTTCGTCTCGAACCAGGAGTTTTCCGTGACCACTTACGCGCTCGTATTTCATCCCGACCGGCGCTTGGAATACCCAATAGCCATTCAGTGTGCGGGCGCGCATGCGGTTGACGGTTTGCTCGCCGTTCTTCTGACGCTGATGCTGAGACACGGAGGCGAGCAGATTTTCAACGAGGATGGAATCCGAATCCTCGCCGAACTCAATCGACGGGCTTTCAAGCACGCCACCAGCGCCACCGATATCGGCGCGCAATTTCAAGTGCGCATCGAGCCCACGGGCCAGGCGCGAGATATCGTCGATGATCACAACGTGTCGTGTTTTACGATTCTGGCGCATGAAGCTCAGCATCGCCTGCATGCCGGGACGCGCAGTCAAGGAACCGGACATATCGTCCGTGAAGACCTTGACCACTTCATAGCCCTTGTAGCGTGCATACTCCCGGCAGCGCGTTTCTTGCGAGCCGAGACCATCGCCCCGGCTTGTTTGTTTCGTCGAAGAGACGCGGCAATAGATGACGGCGACGCCATCACCCGCCAGGGTTTTCTTGTGATCGATCATCGCGTCTCCTTTCCCCATCACTCTGCGTCGAGAGCAGAATAATCGCTCGTACCATTACCGTTGAATTGATCCTTGCACTCTAGCATATCCGGGTCTTCCGCCCCATCGTTTTTTGCCAATACATTAAAACTATCAGTGACTTCCTGCATAGGGTGCACGCCAAAACCCAGATCGACGAAGTCGATCACGATGGACCACAGCGCTTCGAGGAAGGCCCGCTTCTGCTCGTCGGTCAGGTCGGGATCGTCGAGCAGGTGCTGGTAGCGCATCACATCGATTTCGACGACGCGTGTTGGTTTGTGTGCCGCCCTATCGGCGAACGTCGGTGCGAGCGACGCATCGATCTTCTTGTCCATCACATCTGCCTGCTCTGTTGTGCCACAACCCGGTGCTCTTCATGCCTGCCAGCGGCTGCATGGGCTTTTTCTTGTCGATTTCGGATTCTACCGAACCGGCCCGGCTCCACTTGCCGGGCAAAACCTATGGTTGTGGTCTGTTTCCATATTATCATATTGGAAATCGCGAATGCGATATTTTTCGACGATGCAGCGCACAATGCATTGTTTCTCATGGTGTTTCTCCAACCAGCTCGTTTGGAAGTGAAGTTGCGTTTCATCATCTTTGCCTCCGCAAGCGCCGCGTCTGGCCTTCCGGCGGTTCGGCGTTCTTGTTGAACTCCAGTTTGGCGCGGCCCTGGATTTGGTTTTCACGGCCCGCACGCTCCAGCAGGTCTTCAAGGGCGCTTTCTTCGCTCTGGTCGATCGCGTTGAGGCGTGCCTGATGGCTTGCTTCGACATTGCTCTTCGCTTGGCGCTGTAGCGTCCCCTGATCGAAACAGTCGATACTCGCCCAGCGCGGTTTGAACTCGCGCCCCGTGCTTGCGGCTTTGTCGATCAGCCTTTTGTTTTCCTGTTCGATCAGGGAAGGGCGATGCGACTGGTGTTCGCGTTCTTCGCGTTGCCGATCCTTTTCATGCTGCTCCCTGATCTTTCCGTACTCCTGCCAGTGCCGCCCCTTCAGGCCGAGTTCGGCCTCGCGGCGCAAGGAAGTGAGAAGAAAGGTTCGCCGAAGCTCTTCGCCCAGGTCTTCGCTCATAACCGGCCTGCCCGTCCGAGCAGCGTTTGCATTGCAGCCGCCCGGTTTGCTATCTTCAAAACATGAGACAATTCAAAGATGTGCAGGATTTGGAGGAGTGGCTTGACCCCTTGAGTTATGAAGAGTTCTGGGCTCTGACCGATCCGTTTGAGGCCAACAAAGACTCCCGCGATCATTGCGCCCGCGAAATCGCGCGCGGCATCGATCCCGAGACGATCCTGATCTGCCTTAAGGGCATGACCCGGCTTGCCGTCATCCGCGAGCAGGAGCTCAAATACCGCTACGACTTCCCGGACATCCTTTTGCATTAGGACTTTCCCCGGCTGGCGATCGGGTGAAACTTGATCAGCGGGCAATCGCCATCACTGGGCTCGAATACGAAATGGCCCCACGGCGCGATGTAGGTGCACTTGAGGTAATAGCGCTCGACATAGGGGTTATAGGGATCGCCGTTATCGAGGATGGTGTAGGACCAGCGCAGGTGCGGCAGGCCGACGGCCAGATAGGCCATGAACACAATCGGTGGCACCAAGACCCAGAGGAAGAAGGCTGGCTTGATCATGACGCTTTGCGTCCCTGGCGCGGCGAGAGATCGATTTTGGGATCGGGAGTGAGCTTGCCGCCTTCGAGCGGGTTGCCCGCCAGTTCAAAGCAATAGGGCGCAATCTGATTCTGGCGGATTTTGCGGCAGTGAATCCAGCCGATCCCGGCGATGTGGAGGATTTGCTCATCCTCGGATAGTCGCATGAGCTCTTCGGCGGTGAAGGTTCGCTCCCGGCCCATCTGATAGCCCAGGGACATGCCAAGGCTGACCGGGTTGGAACTCATCGAGAGCGAATCCGTGATCGAGATCACCTCACCCATGGCCTTCGAAACACGCTCGGATTCTTCGAAGCTACTGAACTTGAGGTACTGTTTTGTCGTGCAGTTCTCCGCCAGCATGGCAGCCTCCTTAAGGCCGTAGCGGCGCTCGACATCGGCGAACGACTGCCCGATGAAATGGAAGCGCCCGCCATAGCCGCGCATGACGGTGACGCGGTTGAGCGCTTCGCGCAGCGGCGCGTTGCAGAACTCATCGAGAATGTAGTCGGCCGCTCCGGCCGCTCCGTTCATCTGCGCGGCCATGAATGAGAGAATGTGCAGCCCGAAATATGTCCCCAGACGCGCCGCGACATTCTGGTTCTGCACGATGCACACGACCCAATGATCGCGGATCACCTCTTCGTGGGTGAGCTCGGCATTGCGACCGGCTTCATGGAGAGGCGAGCCGATCTGGAAGCTCCCGAGCGCGCTTAAGGCCGCCAGCATGTGCTGGGAATAATGCTCCGGGTCCTTGTCCCGTAATTCGCGGATTTGCCCGGCACGCTGGCGCAGGACCGGATCATCGCCTTCGGCGGCCCGGTCGATGAAGCCGCGCCAGCTCCTCGTGTCGGCGAGGAAGGCGGACAGGCCCCCCGGCGTGGCCAGCGACTTGGAGTGCCTGAGCAGGGCAAGGAGTGCACATTCGATGATCTGGCGCGGCACTTGCCGGAAATAGAAATTCTTCGGATCGTCATTCGGTTCGTCGATCAGCGTGTGAGCAACGTTCTCGATCTCGAAGACGAGATTGGGACTGCCACTTTCATAGGCGGCAATGACGTTGCCGAAGGGATTGACCCGGATGCGGTAGGGGTAGTCGGGGCCAAGCTCACGAGTGTCATCGAGCACCGCGAACCGGCGGCCTGATTTGATAATCGTGGGTCCAATCTGCGAAGCGATCTCTCCGTTCTTGGCGTCGATGATCATCATGGCGCGCGTCCGATCTTCGATCAGCGAAAGGATCGTCGGAATGGCGACGCAGGTGGTCTTGCCGCCGCCGGTGGCCGCCAGCACAAGCCTTGAGCCGCCGCTGGTCGGGGACCAGACCGGCGTATTTCCCTTGGAGGCCAGTCCGAGAATGACGCGGAACTTATTCATCATCGATCATCCCTGCGCGCTTGAGATCATCGAGGGTGGCGAGCCTGGCCGATTTGGGCGGCACGCCCCGACCCATGTAGGCCTTGATGGTCTTCTCGCGGTTGTGCACCGCCCGCATCAGCCTGAAGGCGGCAGAGATCGCGGCGAGCGAGGTCATGCCCGAGAGCCCACTGGCGAACTTCAATGGCCACCAGAACGGATGGCTCGGCCATATCCACCAGGCCAGGAGGGCGCTGATCAGCGCCAGCAGGAAATAGCCGTTTATCTGCATGACGTGCGCAAACGAAGTCTTGGGCGGGTTCATCCTTTGCCTCCACTGGCCTTGGTATCGAGCGCCGCGTCGATGCGAGCGCGGATGGTGTTGAGGGTGCTAAAATCGCCCCACAGGACATTACCGAGCTCGCTGCCGCGCAGATCGCGCGAGAGCAGCTTCAACTGTGCAGTAATGAGCCCGAAGGCGAGCACCAGTCCTGCCGCAAGGAGTGTCAGGGCGATTTCATGCGGATAGAGCAGGTCGAAAAAGACCAGCGTCCCGGTGCCAAGAGCGGAAGCGATCAGCCCTGCCGAGGCAAGAAACGGTCTGCGTACCGAGACGACGGAAATGTTATCCAGCAGGTAGGAATCCTTGTGCGTGGTGACGGCATTGCGCTCGACCCTGATCGACCCGAGGATCATTTTGTGCCCTCCCCGGAACAGAGCGGGGAGCGCAGCGCCGCGAAAAGTTCGGCATCGAGATTGCGCACACTGGCCGGTGTCATCAGGCGCAGCGATCCGGCGTAGATCGCCCAGTCAGTCCTCTTGTCGAGCACGACATTGGCGGCACAGGCGCAGCGCGAGGTGGCACCAGAACGAAGGGCATCGGCGCGCAGCAGGTCCAGATCGGCGAGGCGGCGCTTTTCTTCGAGCAGCGGCCCGGCCATCGGTTCGATGAACGCACCGAAGGCGGTGCAGAGCTTGTCGCCATCCGGCCCGAACATCCCGGCCAGCATGCCGCAGCTCAGTTCGGGGACATCGGCGGGGGAAGACACTTTCGCCGATTGCCGGATGGTGGCCTCGCAGCGCGGCAGCCAAGCTGACTTCTCTATCATTCGTCCGCCGATCAGGTCGCCGCCGCCGATCGCAAGGGCGACATAGATCAGACCACCGGCGACGACTCCGCCGCCGGAGGGAATGCTGGAGAGGTCGAACATCAGTTCAGCCTCCCGGAATGATCCGGCGACCGGCCGCGACGCCCGCGCGGGGAATGGCCGTTCGGCGGAGTAGTGTTCCACGGCGGTGTCGGGTCCTCGCCATCGGCGGCGCGCGCCTGCTCGATTTTGTGCTTGGTCCACACGAGAGAAAAAAGCGTGTAAAACCAAAGGGATAACGGGTATACCAATTCAATCGAACCAGCTACTGAGGCTAGGACCCAGAAATTTCCGAGATATTCGAAGGTCGTCGAAACCCCGGCCTTGGCAGGAAAATCCGGGCGAAGCGCATCGGCGTTCGATAGCGAAGACAAAACCGACTTGAGTGCCTGGCCTTGCCGCGAAAGAACGGCGTTGAGACGCTCGGTGGCAATCGGCCGATCGGCGATCGTCACGCCGCCTGAGAGTTCAGCGGCATAGGCCTGCAGAAGTGCGACCGGCAACGCTTCATCGAGTTCGGAGAGAACCTGGTCGATCCTCGCGTCGATCTTGACCAGCTCTTGTCTGCGTTCACGGATCGGTTTGTCGGTATTGCCGAGTTCGGTCTGACCTTGCGCGATCAGATCATTGAGCCGCGACAAAAGGACTGTGCGCTGCGCCGCTCCCTCCTTGAGCAGCTTGGCGATATCCGTGGCACGCGCCAACAAGCCCTCAAGGGCCTTGGCAACAGGTCCGTATCCGCCATCGCCACGCGACGAGATGCAGCTATTTGACTCTTCGCACTGCCGATACCGTTCCAATTCCGCGACATTGGCCTCAACGACAGGCGCGAGGCGTGAGGCTTCACTCGCAACTTCATTCCGTGTGCCGCCATAGCGTGTGGTGTCGTCCAGGAATTGCTGGAGCCGAAGTTCTTCAACGCTGTTGAGCGTCATGCCCGCATAGGTCGAAGGGAACTGCCCGGCTCCAACGGCGAGGATGGACACGACACTGATGATGCCCGCGAGAGTGAACCCGGTGGCGGCAAGCTCCGCGCCTTTTTCCAGAGCAAAGCGGTTGACGCCATAGGAAACGAGACCGGCGGCAAGAGCGATTATTGCTGCTTTGGCAATGCCCCAAAACCCGTCTTCCTGGAGCAGGTTGACTACCGAGAGAAGGATCAGAACGCTCGTCAGTCCCGAAAAGGCGATCAGCGACAATTCCCTGAACGGCATATGTTCCTTCTTCGGCATGCGTACCGGGCCATTGTTCGAGTCTTGTGTCGATGACATCACGTCACCTCCTTGCTGGGGGATGAGTTGAGGAAGGCCGTTTGCCCGCATCCGCCGGGACCATCGGCAGATTGCAGAAACCGCAGGTGATCCTGGCGGTCGGCCGCGCCCATGCGTTGAGGCCGCAATCGGCGTTGGGGCAGGTGAACTTGATCCGGTCTTTCTTCTTCGACCCTTCGGGCGGCTCGACCGGATGGCCACTCGGCAGGCCGCCCAAGGGGTTGTCCGCGAAAACCAGATGATCGCGCCAATGGATGCGAAAACCCCGGTTCAACAGACGCGCGCAGGCCAGATCGAAAGCACCGCCGGGGATGATGTAATGGGTCATTTGCTGGCCCGTGCGCTTGCCCCCCGGCAGACCTGTGTTCGAAGGCATGAGGCCACGGCGTTCCATCGCGTCGGCCCAGATCACGTCATGATGCCCGGACGATCCGCGCCCGCCCTTGCGATTGAGCGGTCCCAGGTAGTGCCGCCAGACATGGACCTGTTCGTGAACGAGAGTGGAGAACGACTCCCTGTCGTCGCAAAGGGCGAGGTAAGTCGGATTCAGCGACAGTTCGGTCCGGAGTTCTCCGCCCACCCGCTGAAACCTGTCGGGGCAGAAGTGGCCGAGCACGTGCTTCTTGCGCGTGTAGACGATGATGCAATCGGGCAGTTCACCGCCAAACAGCTCTACGTTGAAATAGCTGTAGGCAAATTGCAGCTCGGCACTGTTTTCGAGCGTTGGCGGGAGCGGCGGGTGAGCGGTGTCATCGTCGGCCGGATCATTTCGTACGACTGGTTTGGAGTCTCCATTCCAAAGTTCGCTTTCGTGGACAGCCAAACCAGTCGCATTTGGGCTTTCCCGCGATTTCCTAGCCATCTATCAAATGCCGTTGTTTGAGCAGTATCATTTGGAGAGGCTTTCTCAGAAAGGAGCCACTCCAGTTCCTCAAGCCTACGGCAGCGCGAGGCGCTCAAATGCAAACAGAAGGCAAATCCGAGCCATCATTGGGACTGAATTTCAATCTCTCATCGAGGCAACCGTTGAAGTCACAACCAAGCTTTTCGGCTAATACAAAGAACATTGCGTTGAAAATATTGCGAGACTATGCAAGAGCTCGAGTAACGCTTAGTGGAAAGAAAATTAAAAAGTGGGGATGGACAAGAATTATTTCGCAAATAGCGAAGTTTCATGGCTGGTCTACCGATGAGCTATACTTTCTCACTCGACAAGATTTAGAAAACTGGGGCAATGGCGGCGAGATTGGCGATGCAAAATATAGGTATATCCATGCTTATTTATCTGATCAGGCAGTAGCAGAGCACTTTGCTCAATTCGGTATTCGATCACTTCTATCATATGAAGTCACTGCGATGCGCCTTGGACGCTATCTTCACAATTTCTATGGCCTAAATATAAATGAGCTAAGAAATGTCCGAAAAATTGCTGGAACAGTTGCTGGTCGCAACTACGTAGAGCAACTAGCTCAGGAATTTCTGTCTGGGCTGTTTTTTGGACGTTTGCAGGCATCCGAGATTCACAACTTTGAAGCCTTCGATTTCTGGTTGTCGATAGACCGGATGCCCGATGAAAGCTTCTTTGTTGTTCATCTATTGAGCAGTGCGCTGAATTCTCGGCCCAATTCTCTAGACTGGAACTTCAGCCGGTCGAGCGGAATAGCGATTGTCGACGTCTTGGGGCTACGGCTTCACATGAAGAACCTAAGTACAGGATTACCCGAACATCATATTTTGGTAGACGACTTAGCCCCGGAAATTTTTCTTGTGTTCGATCGCGTTATCCAGACAGCCATACATTTTTGTCGTGGAAAGTATATTGCAGATGAAAATTCAATATTCACATTATCCATGAGAGGCGTAGAAGCTAGTTGTAGCAAAGTAGAAGACGCACAGTTGTCGGAAATAATTGACAATTTTCGGTGGGAAATCGTATAATGCCTAATAGTGCGCGCAAAGACGACGCAGGTAGGAGGAGTGTGGAACCCAACATAATTCGTGGTGCGTTGAATAATGATTTTGAAGAGGTGGCTGCAGCATTGGTGCTATCACCAGAGTCAATTAACAACGTAGATCAGATTACGGGTGGTTCTGCTCTGCATATCTCTGTTGGTCTCGGAAACTACAGTATGGTAGCATATTTAGTTGAGCAAGAAGGTCTTAATCTGGAACATAAAGATCAAATCGGCAGAGATGCGTTAGACTTGGCAATTCAAATTCGTCACCCTAAAATTCTTGAATTGCTATATCCACTTTATACTATCGACCTAGTCTAGTACAGACTGCCCAGTTTCCCTCATCGTTTGACGCCGTAACGACCTTGTCAGCGTCCATGGCGCGATCCCATATCTTGCCGCGACGGCCTTGATGCTTTCTTGCTTGCACTGGAGACGATCTCTCGCCCGTGCCAGTTGTCGGTCATTCAGTTTCGGTGGCCTTCCGAGCCGCTTGCCCCGTTTGCGTGCCGCTGCCAGTCCTTCCTTGGTACGCTGGCTGAGGCGCTTGCGCTCATGCTCGGCAATCGCCGCCATCATCGTGTAAACCAGCATGCCGTCGGGCGTGCCGGTATCGACATTGAGGGTGACGATCCGGAATCCGATCCCGCGCTCCCGGAGCCGCTGCGCTTGTTGCACGGCGTCTATGGTCGAGCGGAAAGCGCGGTCGATATCCCACACGACCAGCGTGTCGCCCGATTGCAGCGAGCCGACCAGCTCATCAAAGACGGGACGACTTTTGGCGACGGCGGAAATCCGCTCGATCCGCATCTCATCGCACTGGTTGACCAGCCCGTCGATCTGCCGGTCGATGCACTGGTCCGACCGGGAGACGCGCAAATAGCCGATGGACCTACCCGTGTATGTCATGCACTTCTCTAATATAATGCAATATCAATGGCTTAATACAAAGATGGTCTCTGAAATTCCTTGACATAATCGATCGTTTTGGCGCGCGCGGAATCCGCACGTTCTCCGCTGCGCCCGAAAAAGCCAAATCTCTGAAATCTTTCGCCATTTTACCTATTGTCCCACATCTCGAATTCCCAATTCAAATTTCAACACATTTGATCGTTTTCGCGGGGCCGCGCGGCGCGGGTTTCCGCCCTTTTCGGCACAATGCTTTTGGGACTGGTCGCGGCAAACGATGTGGGCGCAATCGACTTCACGGCCAAGACGGTCATGGAGAAAATGGACAACACCGAGCGCTATGCCTTTATCGCCGGTGTCGTGGAAGGGCTGGCCTATGCCCGCTACCTGAATGGCGACAAGGACGCCGAGGGCATGAAGTGCGTCTATGACTGGTTTTATGAAGGCGATAAAACCATCGAGCGCATCTATGCGGCCTTCGGCGAGTTCGGCGACTATCCACCCGCCGCCGTGGTCAATGCTCTGACCAAGAAAGTGTGTGGTGATTGATGGAAGCTACGCGTGACCTGAGCTTTACCAAGGAATTTGCACGCAGCGCGCAATGGCGACGCGAGCAGGATCAACTTCTCTTCGAAAAGCACCGCAAGCAGCAGCAGGAAAAGCAATTCGATCGTTCCAAGGACGACGAAGCCGACTTCGGCGCGATGGCAGTCATGGCCAGCAGCGAGGAGATCGCAACCTTTGAAATCACCCTCGACAAATATGATACCGCTGTTATTGCCGCCCTCGACGAAAACGAGCACGACTTGACAGCAGTTCACGCCACCATCCAGGACAAACTGGAAAAGGCGTTCGTTCTGCCCGATGGACGCCGGGCCTTCAAAACCGAAGACGGAATGCGCGTCTTTGACGAACATGGCTCCGAAATCGCTCCCGATGAACTCAGCGCCGACGAGATCGAGGACTGGCGTCCCCGTTGGGAAGCGTTCTCGGCTGACAAGCAAGCCGAGCAGGCCCTTACCGAAGAGCGGCAGGACCTCATGGACTATCAACATCGTATCGACGACGCCCGTGAGAAGCTCGACGACCCGATCAGCAAGCAGGAGCTCGTTGACCTCAAGCGCGATCTCGAGGCGGACATGCCACAATCCGTTCGGAAGCAACTCGGAATGGAAACAAACCAACCGGCCCCAGCCAGCACGGCGTTCAATGCCGTCGCGCCGCAGCCCGTCCAGTTCGCCGCGAAACCCCAGGCACCCGAATTCGTCCAGTAGTCTGCGTATCTTCCCGTCGTCTTCCCAGTGGCGATTGATTCACAGCATCTAAGGGCGTCGTTTTCCGTCATCGGCTTTCTCCGTTACCAGCCGGAACATCCAGCCAGCCTTGTTTGCGGGTTTACCGAACACGCCGCGCGTGCGCTTCGCCGTGCAATGGCGCGGCCCGCTCCATTCGCCCCCGCCTTCGCGGGGGCTCCCGTGTTGGCCATGCACGCGCGCTTGAACGGTCCGGTTTTCTCCCCGCAAGCGGCCGGATGGTCCGGCCGGTCAACAAAGGAGAAAACAAATGTCCACTACGAAAAACGAACGTCCCCTCTATCGCGTGACCTTCTCGCGCATCACCGGCAAGGACGACAAGGGGAACGATATCCTCGCCCGTCCGAAGGAAATCGGAGCCGCATGGTCCCGCAAGGGCGACAAGAAGGGCGCGATCATCGCCCTCGACATCATCCCGACCGATCTGGTCAGCCGCAACGGGGTCTTGTTCCTCGTCCCGGTCAATGCCGAAGACGATGGAGGTGCGCGATGAGCCGCACCGATGAAATCATCCGGCTCAACGACCTGCTCCGTGAGACCTTTCTCACGGGGCGGGTGCTCCTCACCGAAGGTATCCGCGTCCTTCCCGACGACCTTCGCGAAGAGGTCATCACCAGGGTGCGGACCTACAAGGACTTCACCATCGACAACGACCCGCATCAGGAGCGCGACTTCGGCGGCTTCGAGATCGAAGGCGTCGGCGGCGTGTTCTGGAAGATCGACTACTATGATAGCGAGCTTTGCTATCTCAGTCCCGATCCGGCGGACCCGCAGGTGACGCGCCGCGTCCTCACCATCATGCTGGCGGAGGAGTACTGATGCAAAGTCTCAAGCACATCGTCGATGAGCATCAGGCCGAACGCTACATCGCCAATCTGGAGTCTGCGCTTCTGGCGCAGGCTCTTCACTCGGTCGGGCACCTGCCGGACGAGCGCGCCAAGGCGCTTCTGGCCGACTTCCTGATCGGCAGCTTCAACGCATCCTCGCTCGGCCTGGCTACGCTTGGCAGCGGCAGGGGCGAACTCGAATGGCAGCGCGATGGCACCGGCTTCCGGCTGGTCTGGTCCTCCCCGACCGGCCTGTCCTGTCCGCTCGCCCGGCTTTACGAGCAGGCCGATGCCTCCTGGGCGGCGCTGATCGTCGCCGGGGTCCGGCCCAGCGCCGAGGAAGCCATGCTCGCGGCGGAGTGGGGCGTTTCGCGCCTCGCCGTATAAAATCGGCGGCAACGATTCCCGGATCGTTGCCGCCTCTTTTCTTCGAAGACGGGGAACAAATCTCGGGTCGAAAAACTCGGTCATTACCCCATTTTTGGAGCCAGGACCGTTCCCATGTCCTTCGCATAGTCGGGAACGCGCTGGTCGTTGGCAGGAACGGACCTGCCGAGTTTTTCGACATGAACCATCTGCACTTCATGCAGCGTGATCGGACGTACCGGTGGCAGGCGCAGATCGATTTCCGGTCTTGGGTTTTCGCGCTGGAACAGATCCGGGTCGGCAATTGCGAGACCGAGATAGATTTCGTCCAGCCCGAAGCGCTGACGCATCAGCGAGCGCATGGCGTACTCGTCGCAAAGATAGTCGAGCGCGTTTTCGCGGATGGCCCAAGGCTCGATCAAAACACCGTCTTTGGCCCGTCGTTCGGCGCGGCTTTCGATATCGAGGCCGAGAGAATAATCGAACCAGTGGGAAACGGGATTGTCGCCGCGATCGTATATCTGGCGGATGAGTTCGATCCGATCCTTGTAGGTCGGCTCGTCGACGATCTCGCGCATCGGGACGATCTGGCAGCGCCCGGCCATATACTCGTCAATCGCAGGCTTGTGCGCCTCAACCCAGCGTTCGCCGCGATAGCGGGCAAACGCCGCCGCTTCGTTCTTCGGGACCAGCCGCTTGAGATTGTGAAATCCCAGATCGCCCGCTTCGATGATGGTGAGGCGGTCGAGCTTGGCTCCCGCCGCTTCCATGATCGCGCGAAACCGGCGACCCTCCTGTTCGGGATTGCCGGGGCACACCGTCATGATGGCTTCGCGCGCTCCCGAAGGCATTTCGAATTCTGCGAATCCTCTCCAGTTCCTACGACCCATTGAGTACCTTGCCTTCCTTCCACCAGTATTCGAATTGATCGCGGAACACCTTGGCGAGGCTTTCGCTGACAATGACGAGCGCCTTGCCGTCGACAAAGAAGGCCACGCGATTGAGGAAGATGATGACGACCTCGGAAGAGGCGAAATAGCCCGCCGGGATTTGCCGGTAGTCGGCGGGATCGCCCGCAACGAAATCATTGTCGTCGGCAATCGTCGCCCGCTCGCGAATTCCGGTCCTGTGCATCTCCTCGACCTTCTTGGTGACTTCGGGGGTTGACCTGCGGTCGTCCACACAGTGCTTGAGCACTTCACCGCCCTGCGGCAGCGCCTCGGAGATATCGTCCAGAAGATCGAGATAGGAATCGAGCTGATAGGAAGAAACCCGCTTGGGCGTGACGCCGCCATTCGCGAATTCCAGGCCCGCGCCGGTAAAAACGGCGGCAATGCCGTTCACCGTTTTGGTGTCCGCCTGCCGTTCGCCCTTTTCGAAGTGGTTGATCGTGTTCAAAACAACGCCGACACGATCCGCCAGGTCTTGCTGTGACCAGCCAAGATAAGCGCGCGCCATACGGCACTGGGGAGGGGTTATAAAAGACTTCGTCATGCAATCCTCAAAATAATAATCGCAGTCTATTACAAAATCTTCACAATGTTAAGCATTTTTTAACAATGTATATGTAAATATGCGCAGTACATTGCACATTATTCATTTTAAGAAAGGGGATATTAATGGCACATACACCGAACAACTTTGTTAAAAAACTACTCGGGACGATACCGATCACCGTCACGATCCGGCGTCGTCCCATCCACTTCATGGACGTCAAGGACCTCTACGACGCGGCCGGTGAAGCCAAAGCGCAGGCCCGCGTGAACCTCAAACAGTATAAGGCCCTGATGGCCAAGGCTGAGAAACTGGACGCCGCCTACCGGGCGCAGCTCGAAAGGGACGCTCCGAGCTTCCAGAAAGGGCAGGTGGCCTAAATGAGCAAGAAACCACCCAAACGCACGCGCTTTGAGGACTTCAAGCTCGTCAAACCGGTTGAGGACTATGGCCCGCGACTGGTGCTGTTCGGACAGCGCATAGACCAGGTGTTTCGCCTAAAGCCGCAAGGTTATCACCTGTGGGAGGTGATGGACGGCGTGGCCTTTCAGGATACCGAAACCGCGCTCGAAACGGCGCTGGTCAATGCTGGCAAACAGCCGATTTCGGAGACGATGGCCGTAGCGCTTTCAGAGACCGAAAAGGAACTCAGGAACCGCGAACTGAGCGAGGTCGCGCAAGCAAACTACACGCGCGGTCTCAAACACGGCAAATCCGTCTCCAACGACTAACCCTACCCCAGCTCCCAAGGCCCCCAAGCAGCGCCGCTCAATGCCCCGAGTGGCGCTGTTCCCTTTGGCGACGAAGCAAGACCGAGTCCTCCAAAAGCCGCGTTTCCGATCGACCGTCGCCGTCGCAAGCAAGCGTTTGTTCAGCTCCGTGCTATGGCTGGCCGTAGTACAAAAGCTCGAAAATGCCGTTCCTGGATCGGGTATCGCAGACATGCAAGATGTGTTTTGTAGTACAAAACCATCTTGGCAAGGGGGCCGCTGCGCGCCCCCGTTGCATCCCCCAGGCGCTGGCTCTGTCAGGGCGTTGAGCCCGTTCCAGAGCCAATAGACCGTATCGCCGGTCAATCACTCGCGGGAGACTTCGCTCTCCCTGCACCCATCGACCAAGGAGCCTTCGTGCCCCTGTGGAACCCAGACCAACCCTTCGCGGATTGGATGCCGTCAGCGCGTCGGCGCTGAACCCGACCATGGGCGTTTCGCCGCCGCTGGACCCGCGAGCAAGCGTCTAGCCGCTGCACCGCCAGTCAGGGCATTCATGGCCCCGACACCCTTGGCCGACCTACGCGGATTGGATGCCGTCCACCCGATACCGACAGGCAAAGTGTCTGAATATCAACTCGCCCACGCCGCAAGATTCGGGCGCACAACGTCGATGCAGAACTCGCGAAAGCTGAGCACGTTCTTGTGGCCTTCATATTCTGCTTCTTTCGACTTGCGCAGGCTCTCGGGGATGACGAGGCTCACCCCCATCGATGCCATGTCCTCAATGGCGTTACCGGCAATGTTTTCATCCACTGTCGTGAGGAACAGCTGGCGTGATCCTTTCTCACGTTCCACCTGTTTCCAGCGCTCGCGCAAAGTCGTCTTGGCGCTGAGGATCAGGCCTGTCTCGGAACCGGCCTTCTTGCTGTCAACATATGCCAGCGAGGGAAGGACAAAATCAGGCCGCTTCTTCGAGGCGAGTATCACCTGCTTTTCGAACGGAATACCGCCATCAGTTAGCATCGCCTCGATGTGATGCTCATACGAATACCCGGCTCGGGACTTGCGTTGCTGGCTTGCCGAGAGCATCAGGGCATCGATTGCAGGCAGCTCGTCGATCAGCTGCCGGATGACAGCGGAAGCGTTGACTTCCTTCGGTTCATCACCCAGCACCAGGCGAACCAGTTCGACAGAGCGCTCCCTGCGCTGATGCTCACGAAAAATGTCCCATTCGATCTTGCGGCTTATCTCACGCAAGGCATCACCGGGTGCGTCCATATCGAACGGGTTGATGTTGGCGAGATCATGTTGCTGCAAGAAAGACTCGCGGGCCAGCCTTGCCAGCTCAACCGTTGGCGGCATTACTGCGTGTTCACCTGCAAACTCGGCCATTTTTCCCTTGGCCCAGGCCGCAATAACCTGATCGGCAAAATCGAGGATTCGCTCAAGCTCTGCCTTCTTGCGTTCAGCAGGCTCGAAGACACCAATGAGGAAATCGGGCGAAAGACCGAACAGATCAATCAGCAGGTCAGCTTCGTAGCTGGCGGAGTCAATTGTTAGGCATTCGTAGATAGCGTCCGCGGTAGTTCCAATTCGCCCCATAACCAGAAATGATGCAGGAAGCAGTTCGGAAAAAGAGGCCTTGGGCAGGCCCGTCATATGTGTTTCCTGACCTTTGCTGCGATAATTGACCAGTCGCGTTTTCTTCTTTGTCTCGTTAACCTGCGGCCAGTCCGTCAGGAAATAGCGTTCCCGTATTTCGTCTGCCTTGCCATCCGTTCTTTCCTTCAGCTCAAGAGCCGGAAAGAAGCCCGCGTCACGCTGTTCGTGCGGGATGTAAACTCCTGCCTGATGCTTGTTTTTGAAACGCGCCCAGTCCCGGTCATTGTTGGACAGCTTCTTGACCAGAACCTTATCCGATCTCTCGAGCAGATGTGTCAGCAGATCGGCATCGCCGCCCGCTTGCTCAAACGCAAATTCTGCTTGCCTGCTCATGCCATCCCCCTGATCTCCCCGCTGGGCTCTCCTCCTTTTAGCCAATCGGCAATGCGCTGCATCACCGACTCGAAATCCAGTCTGGTGCGACCCTTGAGCGCGCATTCCCAGACAACCAGCTGACGCCAGCCGTTTCGGGATATCGAGAGGCTCACCTCGCGATCCCGCGCGACATTTCGCACGATCTTGTTTTGCCAGAATTCCGTTCTGGTTGAGGGCATCCTGAACAGATGGCAGTCATGTCCGTGCCAGAAACAGCCATTCACAAAAATGGCGGCGCGGTACTTCGGCAAGACAATGTCCGGCTTCCCCGGAAGTTGGTTGCTATGAAGTCGAAAGCGGAAACCCAGCGCATGCAGTCCCTTGCGAACGATAATCTCGGGCCGGGTGTTCCTGCCTCTGATGCCGGACATCATCTTGCTGCGCGTCTGCGGGTCCACTACGTCAGGCAACTGCTTTTGCCTCCTCTTCCATGGCTTCCTGGGAAGACTGGCTGTCGATGTATGGCGCCATATGCTTCGCCACAGCCTCGACAACGGGCACGACAACGGCATTGCCAAATTGCCGATACGCCTGGGTATCGGATACGGGAATACGGAAGGCTTTCTCGCCGGGTTTTTCAAACCCCATAAGTCGCGCGCATTCGCGCGGCGTCAGTCGACGCGGGTTCTTGCGCGGCTGCCTGATGAGGATTTCGGAGCCATCCTTGTGATATCGCGCTGACAGGGTGCGAGCGATATCACCTGGCCCGAACAGTCCAAACCCGAAGCCGTTGCCTTTTTGCCGGTGCTTTTCGGCATAGGCTTGCAGGTATTCCCACAAATGATCTGAAAGCGTGTAGCGAGGATCCACCTTGCCGCGTGGGCCAGAAATGAAGTGATCGTCCTCTTCTTCTGAACCGTCCTGCGGATGAAGTACCGACGAGAGTCGCGGACCCAGTGCCGGATCAGGTAGCATCAGGTCGTCGAAATCAAAATCGTTTGGATCGCGAAAACCGACCAAGAATATCCGCTCGCGATGCTGCGGCACAAATGACCTGGCATCGATAGTCCGGACATGAACCTGGTAACCGAGGTCTTCCTGTAGCGTGGTCATGATCACCTCGAATGTGCGACCGCGATCATGACTCTTCAGATTCTTGACGTTCTCAAGCAAAAACGCCTTCGGACGATGATGCTGGATAACGCGAGCGACATCAAAGAAAAGAGTTCCCTGCATCTCACACTGGAATCCGTGAGCCCGGCCCAGAGAATTTTTCTTTGAAACACCTGCGAGCGAAAAGGGCTGGCAAGGAAAGCCCGCAAGCAAAACGTCATGCTCGGGAATATCCCCGGCCTCGATCTTGGTAATGTCGCCTGCCAGTTCGTGGTCCATCGGGTAATTTGCCCGATACGTTTCCTGGCTGAATCGATCCCATTCGGACGTGAACACGCACTTGCCGCCGATGGACTCAAAACCACGTCGCATGCCGCCGATCCCCGCAAACAGATCGATAAAGCTGAATGACGGGACTGGCTGATTTGCCACACGGTTCTCCGCCAGCAGCTTCAACAGTTCGATAACAGGTTTGCGCGGTTCGGTTTCTCCTCGCTCCCAGCGATAGACAGTCCGCTCGTCAAAGGCCAACTGCCTCGCGGCCTCTTGTATCGAGAGCCCTGCCTTTTTTCGAAGATCGGAAAATCTGAGCATCGTGACCGCCTCTGGGGGGGGAATCGCCGGGAACATTTATGACATGATGTCATAGGAACATATAGAGAACAAGCAGAAATGACCGAAAGAATCCACAGAAGAGTCAATAGCTTGTTTCCATATGGTAGTCAGCTGATCACAACGACCGCCCCAGAGACATAGAGCTTTCATGAGAAGCTTTGCGGAAAAGACCGGGGGGCGGAACTGGCTCACACCTGCGCAAGTAACTCGGATCGCGATCCACTTTCCGTGGGCCTACGATACATTGCTGATATATACGAGATTCCGATTGACCTCAGAACATCACATATGAGATATATATCGAATATGTGAGGCACAGAATGCGCGATAAGCGGAAGAAATTTGTGGAGCTGACCGAAGCTCGCGTGAACCGCGCGATCAAGGACATTCGTCTGATCGGCAATCTCGCAAACCGGTCCGCTTACGACTATTCCGAGGAAGACGCGAAACAGATTTTTCGCGCTCTTCAAAAGGAGCTTGAATCCGCCAAATCCAGATTCACCGGTGATGCCGGTGGAAAGGATAGTGAGTTCAAACTGGGGGGGCAATGAAGGGTCATTGGGAGTTTAACCAGACTGATCCCTCGAACGTCCGCGTCGAGGTAACGCAGCGTGACCAGTTCAACAATGACGAAGTTGGGCTGGCTGAGGCGCTGGTTCGAGAAGTCATTCAAAACTCGCTGGATGCCAAACTCGACAGCGGCCCGGTGAAGGTGCGCTTCTCCATCAAAACCCTTTCGGGTGCGGATGCAGCGTTTTTGGCTACCCAGTTAGCTCCGCTGACGCCTCATCTCGCAGCGTGCGGTGTGGATTGTTCCCCCCTTTCGAAAGACGCATTCCGACTTCTCACGGTAGAGGATTTCAACACCACAGGTCTCGAAGGTCGCTTCGACGAGATCGATGCGGGAAACTTCGACATTTTCTGGCGCGCAGTCGGGGACTCGACCAAAAAGGGAAATGAGGGCGGAAGATGGGGACTCGGGAAACTCGTCTATTCTTCCTCATCAGAGCTGAAGGCGTTTTACGGGCTCACGATAAGTAAGGACAATTGCAGGCCGTCGCTCATGGCGCAGGTTGTGCTTCGCAACCACCGGATAGGCGACCGGTTTCATCCCTCTCATGGTTTCTGGTTTTCCGAGCGGTCCGAATCACTGGGACTTCAGCTGCCTGTGCAGGACGAAGTCGAGATTGCCAGCTTCGCACAACTCGCTGGAATCATCCGGACCGATCAGACTGGTCTCTCTCTTGTTGTTCCTTTTCTTGTTGATGCGGTCGACGAAGAAGCGGTCATTTCCGGTGTGATCAGCAACTACTATTTTCCGATTCTCGCCGGAAAGCTGGAAGTTGAAGTCGGCAATCTAGTCATCAATCGTGAGTCTTTCACTGAAATCGCAGCAAACGATCCTATGTCGGACCAAATACCCTTTGGATTTGTCCGCGACGTCAGTGACCGGATGCTGGCTCAGCAAGATTTTGTTTCCACGAGCCAGCTTGGCAATGCTGAGCTAGACGAAACCTCATTCGCGCCGGAAATCATATCCGCAATGAAGTCCAGATTCTCTGCGGGAGACATGGTCAGTATGCGCGTACCGGTAGCACTCAAACCGAAGTCCGGAGTTGATGTTTCCAGCTACGTGGACCTCTATTTGCAGGCGCTTCCGGAAGGAGCAAAGCCTTTTGCATTGATTGCGCGTGGCCCTCTTACCCTTCCTGGGGAAAGGCGATCCTTCGGAAACGCCATGGCATACGGCGCCTTGATTGCCAGCGACGACAGCGCCTGTGCGTTTTTGGGGGACGCTGAAAACCCCGCCCATACGGCATGGAATGCAAACGCCGAAAAACTGCGTGCGAATTGGCGAAGTCCGCAAGCCACACTTGCATCCATACGTCACGCGTTGCGAAATCTTTACCTGCTGATCGCTGACCAAGCCGAATCCGAGGATGCGGAAGCCCTGATCGACTTTTTCTCGATACTTGAAAAGTCCAACTCGTCGTCTGGAAGAAAACGCCGGATTTCAAAGCCACTGATCGATATCCCGGCACGCGAGAAGGCCATCAGTATTCGCGGACGAAAAGGCGGATTCGAGATTATTGCAGGCCCTGGCGCTGCCAGCTGGACTTATCCCCGGAACATCCGCGTAAGGGTTGCCTACGATATGATAGGGGCCAATCCGTTCAGTCGGCATAGCCGTTTCGATTTTGACTTGTCCAGCGACTCCGACATTGAATTCGATGCAACAAGCGCCGACTATGAGGTGGTAAAACCAAATGTTCTGAAAGTAACTGTACAGGCATCGGACTTTTGTTTGCAGGTTTCAGGTTTTGACCAGCATCGTGATCTGGTTGTCGATGTGAGGGCGCAATGAGTTCAGCAAAAAGACGCATCAACTCGACAAACCGGCGCAGGATCAAGCGCGAGCATATCGATATCCGCATGCTGGAGTCCGGACCGAGGGAGCCTTTGAAAGCCAAAGCGTCACTTTCGCTTCAAGAGTTTGGGTTCCCGGCAAGCGCGGCAGTTGCAATTGAAGCTTATCATCGATCATCGGGCATGCGATTTGATTGTGGAACTATTGGAAGCCTGTCAGTTCCGCCCGTTCTTATTCTGGACGAAGTTGACCGAAGCGGCTCGGCGCTGTTTCGCGTGAAGGTTACGGATACGGAAACGGAACCAGGAAAAATTCTGGGTTCAGCCGAGCGAATTCAACCTCGAAGTCAAGATGACAGCGAAGGAAAAAGGAGCCTGTTTCCGGTTGTCTTCCGGGATCTGGGCGAACAGGTCTGGAAGGTCGAAATAAACTACGGTGACCGTCCGAGGCTGTTGCTCAACAAGGAAATCCCCGGAATCCAGCATCGATTGCACCAGAACCCGCTGCTGCAAGGTCTGCTCCTTCCTGCTGCGCTCAGGATCGTGATCGAGGCCATTGCAGGGGAACCGGACGACGGAGATGACGACGAACCCGGATGGAAGGAAGAATGGATGCAATACTGCCGTTCTATCGGCATCCAGGATGATCCCGCCGACCTGGACAGCGAGGCCAAAAAGGAATGGGTTGATAGGGTGGTCCGCGTCTTCTGTGAATCGTACCGGTTCATGGCAGGTATCCGCAAGATGGAGGATGCCGCGTGATATTTCGAAAGCTCAATGATGAGGGTATTGGAAAGTTCCGTGAGTATCTGCAGGGTGGCGCAGTTGGCGATCCCCCAACTGATCTGCTTGCCGATCCCGGCACATCGGGACCGGTCGCGCACTCAATCGATCTAGGGACCGCACTTTTCAACGACCGGTATGAGTTCGGCATCTACCTGAACACACTCTTCAAGGCTTTTGACCCAACTGCTATTGCCAATGACATGGCGTTCTGGACTTCGCTTGGTCTTGTCTGGTTTGACAGGATTTGCCCAAGGCGTGGCGATGGCACGAGGGATGTCAGGGAAGACTATCGCTACATCCTCAGCGCCGATTACCGTCATTACTATCGGCACTTGGTGCGCTCGCCCTGGCAACTTGTTCGGGACCATGGCCGCAACGCGCGGTTTCTCCTGATTGCTCCCCGGGAAAGCAAAAACCCGCTAAGCGTGCACGGCGAAATTCTTGAACAATTCGGTGGACGGCAACAGGTTCTGGCGAGCCGGAAAGTCATCAAGGCGGCGGGTCAGATGTATATGGATGAAAAGACAGGTCGCCCAAAACCAGGTGTTGCCGGTAGCGGGCGGGGGAGCGCCCGTCGGTTTGGTATGGTACTGCGTCAATTTGATCTGACTTATGATCCGGAGTGCATGAACATTCCTGATCTTTTGGACATACTTCCCGCCGAGTTTGACCGGTGGAAGCCAAATCAGCCAAAGCAGGAATCCGCCTCCACTGCACAGGGCGAACAACTGAATGTTCTTCAGTTTTCAGCGGGGCAATAACTCGGCTCTAGACGAAAGAGTGATCAGGAGGCTGGATGCATGTAGTAGGCTTGAATATTTCTGGATTTCGGGGAGTGCATTCAGCAAATATTGCGCTTGGCCGTCATACCGTTCTGGTTGGCCCGAACAACAGCGGCAAGACCACCATTATTGAGGCCTTGGCGCTGCTTTTCGGGCGCGACCGTTTGGTGCGTCGCTTAACCGAACACGATTTTCACGGCAGTGCGCCCAATGAGGCCGCGCGCATCCTCTGCATCGCCACAGTGACCGGTTTTGTGCCCAACGACCCGCAACACCACCCCTCCTGGTTTAGCGCTGAACGCGGCGTCGAGAAGTGGTTTGATCCCGCCGCCAAGACGTTGAGTGCCGCGCCGGGCGCGCAGCATACCGACCTGGCCGCACAGATCGGCTTTGCCGCGCGCTTCGATCTAGACGAACTGGAAGCCGAGACGATCCGCTTCTTCGTGGACGATGAGGCGACGCTGGGCGACCCGTTTGCAGAAGACGCGCACTTGCGCACTATCCACACCAAGGTGCTCCAAGAGTTGGGTTTCTTTCTTGTCCCCGCCTCGCGCACATGGGACCGTTGGATTTCCTTTTCCTCGGAGTTGTTCCGCCGCGTGGTCGCCACGCGCGGGGACATGCCCGCGCAGGCCGTGCGCGCCGAGCGCCAACGGCTCTGGACTCCGCCAGAAGGCACAAGGCTTGAGCTACAGCCGGGGCTTTCTGAGATCGTCAATGCCGCCAACGACGAGTTGCGCGCCCTCATGGCCAGCGCGCCCAGACTCCAGTTACGCCTGACTTCGACCGATAGCGATTCCGTTCTGGAAAGTGTCGTGCCGCACTTCGTACAAGGCGCAGGACCAACCCTTCCCTCGCAGCGGCAGGGCGCGGGCCTTGTCTCGCTTCAAAGCCTTTTGTTGCTCATGCAGTTTGGCAAAGCTCGCGCAGAAACGGACCAGTCCTTTGTGCTGGCCGTCGAGGAACCCGAACTGCACATCCAGCCTTCGCAGCAGAAGCGGCTGGTCAATCGCCTCAATGCGCTATGCAGCCAGACTATCGTAACCACGCATTCGCCCATCGTCGCCGCGATGTTTCCCGCGCCCGATACGCTTTTCATCGAAACGCGCGACGGAGCTTTGAGTGCCAAGCCACTTATGGACCCTATGCCCGCACAGCCGACCAACCACCAGCAGCACTTGCTCTATGCTTGGCGGCAAAGACTGGTGGCCGCGCTTATGCACGAAAGCGTCCTGATCCCTGAAGGGGTTTCGGATGTAGCATGGCTTGAAGCGCTGCAAACCGCCCTCGAATTACATCAAGGCTGGCAGGATGCCGGAGACGACGCGCCCCTTCTTTCAACCTTTGTTGGCATCGTGCCAACCATTGATGCCAAGATTGCCGATACATTCGCACTTGTGAATGCGGTTCACGCGCGGCCCTGCATCCTCGTGGATGGCGATGCCGATGGACGCAGTTACTTCGATGCAGTGAAGACCAGCAACCCGCCGCCGCGCTGTGTTGTGTTCTGGCCGCAAGGCTGGGCGATGGAGCATTTGGTCTCCTGGATCGCAGGCGCAGACGAAGCCGCGATGTTGGCTGCACTTGGAGCCGCATTGGGGACACCCATCGCCAACGCTCAGGCGCTCACGATCCACTTGCTCACCCAGAAGTCATACGCGCCGACCCATGAGAGCACTGCCGTCATTCTCATGGGGAACGCGGCCTGCCGGGCGCGGGCTGCACAGTTGCTCAATGCCTTGTGCGCCGTGCTGCGCGAGCCCGCAAGTGCCAACACGCCGCTCTTTATGCGCATCGCAGCAGATTCGACCGCCGACATGCACGTCTTCCAGTTCGCGCCACCGCCATGACGTTCGATTTCTTCGAGGGCGCGGCTGGCACGGGAAAGACCCACAATCTTGTGGGACGCGCTGGAGAAATCGTTCAGGAG